>C688J18823_10000424_pt1 | contig 24592 bp, 35 predicted proteins | sample HopSoiMetagenom1_FD_18823 | JGI IMG/M metagenome (IMG submission 18823) | reverse complement strand
GTGGTCCGGACGCTGGCGGGACCCCTGTTGAACCACCCGCCGAGGTGACCGAGCCTCCGGCCGACGGTCCGCACGTCGACAACAGTCTCCCGCAAGAGCCTGAGACACCACCAGAGCCTCAGGTCCCGGAGCCTCCGGTGGATTCTGCCCCGGACCCGAATGACCCGAATGCTGCTCCGGAACCGTCGCAGGAGTCACCGGCATCGGATCCCACCATTCCGGTACCCGGCTCAGAGTAAGACAAATCATCGGCCCCGAGAAATCGGGGCCGATGTTTTTGTTTAGGGTCGCCGTCCGATAATCTGTTCGATCTTTCTCAGGTGCTCAGTCGTTGCTTTGTAGTCGTCAAAACTCACGCCGGTGAGGAGTGCGTTATACAAAGTGTCGATCGCCTCTAGTAGTGCAGGACGTGCTTCCAGCAATTCCGCCTCGGTAAAGCCGCCGTCCTCGTCGCTCATTTCTTTTTCTCTCGTTCGGCTGCCTCCCTTGCTTCTTTCGCTAGTTTCTCGCTGTGAGCCTTTTGTGCAGCATAGACTGCCTGCTCCTTTTCTCGCATCAACTTCCGCTGCTCGGCGATATCCGGATCATCTGTAGCCATATCAATTCCTAACTCTTCGGCGATCTCCGCAAATACAGCTTCACGCTCAACCGGACCAACAAACAAGCGCTGACTGATCGTCCAGGGGTCCAGCATGATCACCTCCTGCTCCTGGTCACGCAAGGTCAGTGCGACGATTAACAAGATCATAGAGATCGGCGAGATCATCGTCCTGATCTTGGAGCAAACGCTCGATCATTGTCACCAGGTCAAAAATGTTGTTGTTCGAACCAAAAAGTGCGGCTGCCTGGTCGTTTGTGAGGCCGAGTGACTGCCGCGCCGCTTCCTTGACCGGCAACACGTTCTCTGGCTGAGAAGGATCATAAACTGTCGAGACGTTGAATACTTGCCGCCATCCTGCGAAAAGAGCTGCCCACCCGGCAAAGCATCCGGCCGTGTTACACTCGGTGGTCCGTGCGATTAGTAGGGCTAGCTCAGGACCCCGAATACCCTCATCCTCGCGTGTCGCAGTAACAAAATCGGTCATCCATAGTTTCTGGCGATGACGTTGCCGGTTGGCTTGCAGGAAATCCCGGGTCAAGATCATGAGGGAAATGTTCAGGTCGCCCTCATCGCGGGTTTCTGGCGGGGGTACCAGCGTGGTCATGGATTATCTCCCACCTGTCGAGCCCTGCGGGTCACGATCAACAATTCATCGGGATAGGTCACTTCAATGACGAACCGAACGATGTTGCCGCCCGGTCCCCGTTCGATCACCTTGCCTTCGTACGGTAGCATCGGGTCGGTATCACTCGCCGGACGCACTCGATCATTCACTTGTGGAATCACGAGTTGCTTCCGTCTGCGGGCCGAGTGATTGGTACGCCTCAACGATCTTCTGGGAGGCACGACGATACGTGCGGATATGGCCGGGGGTGATGCGGGAAGAGCTAGGATCGTCTTCGGCATCCTCGACCATCGTGTCGTAATACGTGGTCGCAGTGATCAAGGCGTAGAGCTCCGCCTTGGTCAGTTTAATGGTGGCCTTACTCATGCATTCGCGCCTTTAGCATATTGACTTGATCGACCAGCCCAAGCACTTCCTCCATCAGGCCATCCCGCTCCTCCGGGGTCAATGCGACATCTTCTAGATTCTTCCAAGCGCGGCGACCGTGAGCTGCCGCCTCGCGGAGGTGAGTAATGATTTCAACTTCGGGAAATGCACACGCCTTGGCGACCTGCTCTCCTAGCTCGGTGCGTTGCCAACCTGAGCCTGTTCTTTCAAGTAGACCCTTGCGCAGCAAAGAGGCGCGGGACATCGCGATGACTCGATAGGAATAGATAGCATGGTCGTTCGTGAGCACGTCACGAGCGGTGCGTGTCAGTCGGGCCGCGATTTGTGGCGGGGTCAGTCGCTTACTCATGCATTGGCCCTTCGTGACCGATCTGAGGGGTGCCCTTTTGAGCTTCCCTATCGGCCATGCGTCGCCGTTCGCGACCTGACATCTTCACGTGCTGGCACTGACTCGTCACCGGGCGTTGACAATCCTTGCACCAGCCGTTCAGCCTAGAGGTTCGTGCCCCTTCGGCCCTGTAGACGCGCGTTCTAACTCCCTTAGCCATGATCAATCCCTTAGCCATCATCAACCCATCGGGTAGGTGTCCCCCTCAACTATAGACTTGGACGGCTCCCGGCGCCAGTCTAGTCCCATGCTGCCATGAGATCGTCTAGCTCCTCCGCACAGAGCTTACAGATGAACGCATTTGGGTCAGTGGGGTCGGCTTCACGGTAGGAATGCGCTGCTGCCTTCAGCCTAGCGATGGCGATCCGAACGGCCTTCATGGCCTCCCGCTGATCGGCGGCGGCCAAGCTACGCAGCGTGTCGGTCTGAGAATCCATAGTTCTCCTTCATTTTAATGGGTTGCCTGCTCTGTGCTACTATAGTGTCTATGACAGACATTTCAAGTTTTTCGGTAACTGTTGCGCTAGGAGCAACGTTCAAAACCGGAGAAAGTGCATGGACGAAACCAGCCGTAGAAACCACGATTACGTTCGATGACATCCCAGACAAAGACGTTCTCGATACTGCGCTGGCATTTATGGAAAAGCAAATTCTAGAGCCTGTGTTGAGTGATGTTGCTCAGGCAGCGGTGATGTACACCCGCAAGGCTCATGGTTTAGAAACACAGGAAACACAGGAGTGAAGTGATGGACGACGACATTGTTCGCGAAACCCCCTGGTTGAATTGGGATAGTCCACCGGCCCCACTACCGCCACTCCCGTCGGATTTGGTTGTGGTGCACGGTTCTACCGTCCAGGTATTGAACGAGAACAGTTACGTGCTCCGGGTGCACACGGGAGATAAGTGCGAGGGTCGACCGTGCGTGATTCACAGCCCAAGTGACCATTCGATGCGTTCGCTGCCATTGATTTGGCGGTGGGATCGAGGAATCTTCGAACGGCTGTGCACTCACGGACTGGGTCATTGCGACCCTGATCAAATACCTTATTGGTTTGAACAGGGCGGACAGGCACGAGTAGATAGCGAAATGATCCATGGCTGCGATGGTTGCTGTGCACAACCGTAGTGATCGACTATAGCCTGGCGCTACTCCAATGGTGGAAACCGCCGCTCAGATGATGTAATCTGTGGCGTGTGAGGTTGACGGGGGTGACGTGGCAGGGGCCACCTACACCCATTGGAGGAGTTGCTTACGGCGGGTGGAGGAATAGATCATGGAGGATCGGCTTGCGGGGGCGGTAGAGTCCGCTGAGCAGGAAGATCAACCGGTACTCCGGGTAGTGGGGTCGGTTGATTGGGGGAAGATGCGATGCTCGAAAAAGAGCCGCATGGCCTCCTGGAAAGACATGATCGTCGCGCAGACGCTCGACGCGTTTTACGAAGGCATCGATTACCTTTCCCGCTACTTTGGGCGGGTGCAAGTTTCTGGCCGTCAGCTCACGGTTGACGAGGCAGTGGCCGTGATGAATGAACTGCTCACGCTACGCACGACGCAGGAGGCGTTAGAAACGCGCCGTCTGATGATCAAGGATAGCGCGTTCGATCATATCGAATTAGAGTTGGCCGCTCAGGGTGAGCCCGATCCTAAGAACACTAACGGTCATTTGTCGGTGCCCTCGGTCGGAAAGAAGTTCTGCAAGGAAGGTGCGGGGATAGGTCCACAGATTTTGGATTGGGACGTTGTCGAAAATGGATTGACCGAAGAGGACTGGGAAGATATCCACGTGACGGTGACTACCAGTACTCCGGATCGGGACAGGCTTGCTGATCTTGTCACGCAACGGCCCGAGTTGGCAAAAGTGGTGAAGGCTGCGCTGAGTCCAGGTGAGCCTAAGGTGCCGCGTTTTACAGTGCGCGATATTGGAGAAGACGAGGATGACGACGATGGCGACTGAGACGGAAAAGGAAAGAGTTTTCTACACCAGTGACGTAGCAAAGCTGTTCGGGAAAAAGACGGTGTGGGTGTATTACGCCGAGCGCGCTGGTCATTTCAAGCGGGCGGATGGTTCGTTGATCGTTCCTCGTCGGACCATTCCTCCGCACACGACGTCGGGGTATCGAGAGTACACCAGTGCTGATGTCAAGGAAATGCTTGATGCGGTGTGGCGTCGGGGCAACATCACGAAAGAGGTTTATCTTACTGGGCTGACTAAGCTCGCCGAAATGGAGTCCGGATTATTCGAGCCGGAGGACGAAACAGAGGACGAACCAGAGGAACAGGAAGTCAGCTAAATTGGTCGTGCGGCATGGCATCGCCTGGACTAAGATTCAGAAAATGTCGGAGGAGGAATTAGCGGCGGGGCTAGAGGAGTATGGACAACCCAATACCGGCACGCGCGAGGAAAGACAGGTGGCGCTCTGGGAAGCGTCATTGCCGGTGTACAAGATCCCTCAGCATCTCCCCGAGCCCGCTAAGATCATTTTTGCTGCGCTGCTCGATGAGGACGGCGAACCACGGCCGGAGGGGGCCAACCGGAATGATCTCGTGGTCGAGTTACGCCGGTTAGGCTTCCCCGATGAGGCGAGTTGTAATCAAACCATCGATACCCAGGTGAACAACCTGATCTTCTATTATGGTTATCGGCGGGTGTCGAGTCCGGCCGACTTAATTATCGTTGAGCGACGTACTGATGGGGCTGAATGATCTCATTGAAATGGGCAGTGCAGCAGTCATATCGAGCGCCGTCACGCTCAGAATTTGTCATGTGGTGTATGGCAGCAAATTAAAAGAGGCTCGTCGCCCTAAGCCGAATTATGCATGCATATGTCTTCATCGGGTCACTAGCCATGAGCGTATCGAATACCGGCAAGACGGCACTCTCATGATCAAATTCGGGGAGTGTGTGGTTGACAGCCCGCCTTGTGGGTGTACCGGGTACATCGGGGATTTACCTTTCGACCCCGGTTCGATGATCAGCACAGATGGTGTCCCGTTGGGCGGCGAAGAGGCGACTTTGTTTAGAACAGTGATAAACCTCATCAGATCAAAGGATAATCCTCCGAAATAGTTCCGCTAGCTCTTGCAGCACGATCGCCTCGGCTGCGCACGAATCCAGCTTTGAGCATTTAGCTAAATCTGGGGCGTCCTCTGATGCCCACTCCGCGAGAGAATCAAATGCAGTCAGCATGACCACGGCAAGGTCAGGCTTTAGATATTCCGGCGGAGCATCGTCCCATGTTTCATCGATCTTGGCTTGAACCCTGTCCAAGAAATCGTTACTGAAATCAAAAATTAGTCTCACACTCATTGCCTTTCAATAATCTGCCTCTGATCAGTGTTGATGGTACACTGCCTAGCGGACGATTACCATAGGAGGTTATTTTGGCAATTTGTCGTGCTGTGCCAGGAACGATCCAAGATAAAATTACTGATGGTGTGGTTCGGGGCATGTGCTCCGAAGCGGCGTTGTCGATCATGATGTCTATGGTTAATCGTGGTTGGTCGTACGCAGAAGCCCAGGCAACGTTTTTCGATACCGAAAATAGAATTTCTGATTGGATTTATTTCCGTCCGAACGGCGGAAGGCGTCGTACTCCCAGGGCTCAAAATGATCATTTTGAGCGTATCTGGAAGAAAGCAACCAATCGGGTTGCCGAGAATCCACCTATTGTTAATGAAGGCGAAGCACGGCAAGAAATCGGCATGATTCGGGCACAAGCTCCGTTTGGGAAATTTGATGGAAGAAGTGGTGTCACTGATCGACTAGTATTAGAAGCTATCTTTGTTAGAGCAACAGAATTAGGAAGAATCGTTCTCCGTCTTTCTAGTCGCATGTTGGCCGAGAAGACTGGTGTCCACTACACCACAGCAGCTAAATCTATCCAACGGTTGATCAGTCGTGGTTGGCTGAAATTAGCTTATAAACCAGGTGAACTAGAAGCACCATACTACCGCATCATCCTACCGACAGCATTACAAGATGCTCCACGAGGCCATACCGTATTGAAAACCCAGACCACATCGATCTCAACGGACTCAGACGAAGAGGACCAGGAGCATCCTTCTCTCTCTAGCTCAGAAGGCTTGAACCTAGTCAGTCCGGCCAAGCTACAGGGGACCAGAGGAAGTTGGTGTGAGGGGCCTGTAGTCGATGCGGATACCATGGTCAAGTCTCCGTATGCGATGTCAGCCAAAACGCCTCATGCGGCAGAACACGATTTCTTTCAACGTCCAGGTGTTAGTTCATATGCTGCCGTGATCTTCGAGAGTCTTGGGTCTAGGCCGAAGATGCCTAAAGAAATCATGATAAGTACAGGAATTAGTAAATCTACTGTCCATAAGTGGCTGAATGAGCTGTCGGCCGCAGGATTGGTCGAAAAGACCGAAACTGGGTACCAACGAACAGAAATGTCTCTGGACGAGGCTGCGTACTGGACAGGATCGACGGGGTTGGCCGCTCGGAAGAGGCATATGCACTATCTTCAGCGACAGCAGTTCGAGGAGGTAAAAGACTACATTAAGGAGGTGAGGGAGAGGCGATTGAGGAAGATGAACAAGCGAAAGTTTTCCAAAGATTCTATGTGGACAAAAGTAGCGTAAATAACTGTGACGAAGATGAGACCGGCACGACGGCCGGTCTCTTTGCTATGCTCTTCTCATGGTTATGAGCGCTGCGCGAAAGAGGAAGAGGTATTTTGATCGGGTCAGAAAGTCTAACGTTGATGTGAGAAGCGCACTCTTTCCTGTTCGGTATGACGACAATGTGTGTGGTTTTTGCTCTTTGGAGGTTCGTCTAGGCGAAAAAGCTGGTTTTGTTTCTGGGGAGTTCCGGTGCGAGACGTGCTGGAATCTTGTAGAGCAGTGAAAGGTGTGAATGAGTTACCTTGATCGTTATCCTGAATCAATGCATGCCCGGGTTGCTTCAGACCTTGCGAGCCGGTTACATGCTGGGATTAACGAATACGGTGTTCCGCTGGTTGCGCATAACGGGCGTGATGCTTTATGGGACGCGTATGAGGAATGTCTTGATATGGCGTGTTATTTACGTCAGGCGATCGATGAGCGCGAGTGAGGCGACCTCAGTACGGTATGGCGGTGACCCGGCCGTTTTTCTACCGGGGACAGTGGCACGTGTATTTCGTGCGGAGCACCACGGACAAAACCGTATGGATGTATGACGATGAGGAAGATGCTATCAACGCTCGCCAAGAATTCATTTCAAAATATCGACTGAATCCATTGTGCGGGGCAGCATGGTAGCATGGTCCTGACCCGGGGTGTGAATGGTACAAATTCCCGACAGGGTACGGTGGAGTGGGCACGTGTACCCAAAGTTTGCCGATAACCCCACAATCGTCGGCAGGGCCCCGGGTCTCTCATGACAGAGCAGCGAATTCGTCGTCTCATTGAAAATCTTGATGTGGACGCACATATGGACGACGATCTATTTTCCGTGCTGTTCGGAGAGTTATCAGGATCAGGTGATGTCTCCCGGCTGGTGATGACCAAGCTCATTGATTTCTTTGTGCCTGATCATCGCCAGATGTTGTATTTGTCTCTGACGCCCAAGACACCGTTACTGTTTGCGGTGCGGCTGGAATCAAAGCCGTACGACTACGGCGTAGCGATCAAAAACGGTTCGTACTACCTGGATTTCGACGCGATCGACAAAATGATTGCCGAGTCCACGGGCGAGGGACAGCCATTGACGATCTTCGTGAATGACGATGTGATGTCACCGTTGGTACGCCATTACGGCGCGGGAACACATGAATTGCCCGAGGGCTCTCGGATGGTCACCTGCACGAGGACGTTAGAAACTCCTTCACCTGAGTGTGAGAAAATCTTCGGGATTGCTCCGATCATTTCATTCTATAGGCCACGGGGTGCGGTTTCTTATTGTTGCCGGATAGACGATGAAGGCTTCCGAATCCCGTCATGGATGAGAGTGACGGATAAGGACAACGTTTTGCAATTCTATGATTTGGGCTCACTTCTGGGACGTGCTATTGTGGACACCGGCCAAGTAGGCTTTGTTGAAGAACAATACATTCGTGTATAGGAGTTCTTTTGTCTGTCGACAGTACGCCTGTGCCCCGTCCACCTCGCAGGCCCACAGGAGATCGTAAAAATAACGTGTCCATTGCTTTGCCTGACGATCAGATGTGGACCCGTGTTATGGTGGGTCGCATCGCTCGACAAAAAGAGCTGAAGATTACCACGATTTCTGGAAAAGAAGTTGTGGGGTTTGTGATCGGTCTGGATCATGAGTGGCTTCAGATGACCACCACTGCCGGGCAGGTCCAGACGGTGATCCAATTGCTCAATGTCGTAGCGATCGAGGAGACCGGAACCGCGCTTTGGAATATTGACGTGGACAACTACGAAGGTCTCGGGGGTCAGGAAGGCAAAGAACGGATCGAACGGTTCGCTCAAACAGTGTATGAGCGGGCACGAGACATGCAGAAGATTATCTACCATGATCGTCGTCGTCACGAAGCTTTTTATAGTTCCTCTGAGGAGTAAACATTAGTGACATCAAATTACGATTTCTCAGTGATCTAGATGCTGCGCGGGTTTACTCTGATCATCCGGAGGTCAGATCAGATCCCGAGTTTTATTGTCCGACCTGCAATTTGACCAAGATGTACCGCTGGCAAGACGAAGACTTTGTGTGTGACTGTGTCGAACAGCTACAGTTACTCAAATGGTACTTCCATTCCGGGATCGGAGCGGGGTACCACAGACTAAGCTTTGATGATTACATGGATGGTGATTCCGAAGCGCTAGGGTGGGTCAAGAAATACGTCGAAATCCATGAACAGATGGTTCACAAAGGGCTAGGGTTTCTGTTCCATGGCGATTACGGCACTGGCAAAACTTTACTGCTGATGCTCTTGATGAAAGAGCTGGTCAAGCTCAACTACACGTGTTTTTGCACGACATTCACCGGCATGATCGAGTTGTTTACGGCGGGATGGTCGTCGCCGCAAGATAAACAGTATTACCACGAGCGCATGAGGACTTCTCAAATCCTCTTTATTGATGATATCGGTCGAGAATTCAAGACCAAGAACAATCTTGCGGAAGCCACCTTTGACGACATAATCCGTTCGCGTATCCAGGCGGGGCGGCCGACGCACGTCACGACCAACATGCAACCCCGAGAAATGATCAAGGGGTACGGAGCCGCCGTCTTCTCTCTGTTACAGGAGACCACGATCGCTCATCATTTCTCGGGAGCAGATTATCGTTCGAACGTCGTATTCCAGAAACTACGTGAATTGGAATTAGGCGAAACTCGCCCTATTTGCTGAATTATAGTGAGCGTCGTTGGATAACCTGGAAACAAATCGGAAGGGTGATCCAAAATCGATATTGAGCGACAGTTAATTGGTCGACTGGTCAGCACACCGGATTTGAAAAAGGCTATGGAAGGAGGTTTGCGTCTAGATCACTTTGTTGACCCTATGTGCAAAGGGTGCTTCAATTTCATTTCTGATTATTGGGAAGAGAACCATCACACGTCTGCTCCCACCGTTGATGCCCTGAACTATGAATTCCCACGTTTTATCGTCCCAGACTTTGTCGAAGAATCGACAGAGTGGCTGGTTAGCAAGATTCATACTCGGTACGTGCGAAACAATCTCCACGAATCTATGTTCGTCGCGGCGGAGATTTCTAATCGTGAAGATCACCCGATAGACGCACTACGGCAGTTGCACACAGATACGTGGACAGCTTTGCGGTCGGTGACTCCGAGACGGGGTCGAGCCGATGTTAGTCAGGATGTTGAAATGCGGCGCCGACGCTATGAAGAGCGAGCGGCGTTTGACGGGGATGTCGCGGGCGTTCCGATTGGGCTCCACGAAATCGACAGTCATTCTTTTGGGATCTTGCCAGGGGAGTTGGCCCTGGTAGCGGCCCTGTCCAAGACAGGAAAAACATTCCTGTTGGCCCATGCTGCGATTGCTGCACGCCGGGCCGGGTATACTCCGTACTTCGCGAGCCTAGAATTGTCGGTCACCGACATGGAAGATCGTCTTGATGCGGTACTCTCTGGGCTATCGTACGAGAAGATCCAAAAAGGCAAGCTGACCGACGATGAGCACAAAACACTCAACGAAGAGCAGGACAAATTCTCGGCGCTGGGAAGTACCTTTGTCGAGAAACCACCGAAGAATGAGCGCACCGTTCCATTCCTGGTGAATCGAGCGTGGGACGTGGGCGCGGATTTCCTGGTGATCGATCAGCTTAGCTTTCTTGAATCAGCCACACAGAACAACTACCGGGACGGTCACATTCGTGTCGGGGACATCGTCAATGATCTGAAACTAGAGATCAGTCAGGACGACACTCACGCGATGCCGACCCTGATGGCGGTGCAGATCAACCGCGAGGGCTCGAAAGCGGATAAGCTGAAACTTCAGCACCTCGCCCTGACCTCCTCCCTAGAACAAATTGCGGACGCGGTGTACGGCCTGTCCCAGAGTGAAGAGATGCGGGCCAATCGCAGCATGCAAATGGAACAGCTAGGTTTCCGTCGGGGTGCCTCGAAAAGCTGGTTGTTGGCCTGGGAGTTGGGCAATCGTACCAATATCGCGGTGCGGCAGGAAATTAGTCAGGCGTGACTGATCATGGGGTACTATCAGGACTTCATTGATCTGTGCAAGAGGAGGATAGATCCTCGATCGATTCTTGAATTCTACGGCGCGACTAATATCATCGATCGAGAAGATGAATTGATCCACTCGTGTCTGCTCGATAAGGTCGATCCTCATCATGCCCACGGGGACGCCAACCCTAGCGCCGCACTGAATAAGACAAAACTGCTGTATTCGTGCGGGGTGTACGGCGGCGGATCACTGTTGTGGTTCGTGGCCCAAATGGAACAGGCGACGGACCTGGGTCGGGCGATCGAGCTACTGACCGGGTTGATCACCGGCGATGATGAGCAGACGACGACCGAAAGCGTACAAAAGAAGATTGACGAATTGTTCGCTGATCCCGAGTATCCCAATGATATCCCCCAATATAATGCGTCGGTGCTGCAAGCGTGGCGGTTTATCCATCCTTATCTGATTGAAGATCGCGGGTTGGACCCTCGCGTGTTGGTCGCCCACGCGGTAGGCTATGACGCATCGACGAACACCATTGTCGTCCCACATTTTTGGAAACAGCAACTCGTGGGATGGCAGCGGAGGATCATTGATAGTCCCCGGTGGCCGCAGCTCCCGAATGCGGGGTACCAACCGAAATGGAAAAGCTCGCCGGAGTTTCCGAAATATCAGACCGTCTACAATTACGACTTTGTCTGCGGTCTCAGTTCCACCCCTATTTATGATCAAGTCGTGGTGGTGGAGGCTCCGCTATCGGCATTAGCGTGGGAGGGATTACGGGACGATGATCTCCCTCCGGCGGTCGCGACCTTTGGTTCTGGGATCTCGGAAACTCAGGCGCAATTGTTATACGTTTTTGACGAGGTGACGATCTATTTCGACCATGATTGGGCGGGATGGAAAGGCGCACTGAAGCTTCTCGCAATGATCATTAATCATGTCCGGTGTTTTGTCGTGCTTGATCCTCCGGACGGGAAGGACCCGGCTGAAGTGAATCATCAGGAAGCGAGGGATCTATTTCATCGAGCTATTCCAGGTGTTCTAGCGATTCCGCTACTCGAAGACAAAATCACACCTCCCAAAGACTGATCACCAAAAACACCCAAGGAAACCACTGTGCCTGATCTGTTCTCTTCCTTCCAAACAATCGCCAAGATTGCTGAACAGAATAACCCTCAGAACAACGCTCCCTCTATCCCCCTGATGCACATTTACTGGTCATCGAAGGCGGGCGAGGACAAAGATCGCATCATTCGTCTCCTGCACGAGGGCTGCATCACTGTCCCCTATCATGAGATGATCAAAACCACGGCCGGGAAGGTCACGGATGCGGTGTGCCTCAGCGCTCCGATGATCGAGAATCACGGCAAATGCCCATTGTGCGCCAAAGGCTACACGGTGACCGATCGTGGCATGGGAATCGCTGTGGTCCGGGAAGAGAAGATCGAGGGCGACGGCCCGAATCGGCGTTCGATCATTCGGGATAAGACGGTGGAGTTGGAGGATTGGCAAACTAAAGCGAAGACCAGGTCTCTGTTCATCGGAACGATTAAACAGAGTCTCGGCAATTTCTGGAATTCACTAGCTCCGGTGGCGTATCGCTATGGTGACGTGACGACTCGNGATCTTCAGGTGACGCGGGTAGGGTCGGGAACGTCCACCACGTACGCATTCCTTCCGTTCGAACCTGAGCCGGAGATGGANACCTTAGACAAGGTGCTAGAGCGGTATCGTGAGGCGATGGGCGGACAGTCCCCACAGGAGTTGATTGTGGAGCGACTGAACCGCAAGTCGTCNGAAGCGTACTACAAAAAGAACTTCGGCGGCGATATCTTTGTCTCTGCGGAGATCGATACTGCCCAGCCGCAGACACAGCCGCACAGTACGGCGCATCTCACGGCCGTGGGTGCTGAGACCAAGCCTCAGGACGGGCCGTCACAGACGACATTCGCTGATCTTCGGAGCAAGCTTCAATCATACGGTACACCGGGTAACGGTAATGTGCAGGGACAGGGATATGACCAGGAGCCTCCATTTTAAATCCGTTCTAAATGGTAACTAGCTAGCACGTCCCTCGTGGATAAAGGGTGGTTGCCGGGTATGGAGACGTACTGCGCACTTCACAGCCATAGTGAACATTCGTTCATTGATGGCTTATCGAGCACTGATCAAATGGCGGCGAGAGCTAAAGAGCTAGGGCAACCGGCCGTCGCCATCACTGATCATGGCGAGTGCAGTGGTCACTTCCGATTTGAAAAATCATGTGAGTCACATGGCGTGCAGCCGATCTTCGGTATGGAGGGATACCTCTGCCACGACACGGAGAGGCAAAAGAAAGATAAGATCCGCGAGAACAGTCATCTTGTTCTGTTGGCCGAGAACAACGTGGGATTATCGAATCTGTGGGCGATCTCCACGCTGTCCTACATGGAACGAAATTTCTATTACAAGCCATTGGCTGATTGGTCGATGCTGCGGGAGTACCACGAAGGGATCATCGGCACGAGCGCGTGCCTGTTGAGCTTCATGGCGAAGGCTATTCTGAAAGAGGATTTTGACGAGGCGCGATGGCTGGTCTCGCAATATCAACAGGCGTTCGGGGAAGACAATTTCTTCCTCGAATTGCACACCTTTCAGATCATCGACGCCAAGTTCGAAAAAGATATTGAGCTTAACCGCAACATGACCAAGATGAATCAGGGGATTGTTCAGCTCTCCAAAGATCTATCGATCCCCACGATAGTGGTGAACGATAACCACTTCTCTCGGCCTGAGCAAGCCCAAGATCACTCGTTGGTGTGGATGATGTCGACCAACGCTGATCAGTTAGAAAACCGGCCAGCCGCTAATTGGCACATGAACAATGAAGAGATCATCTATTGGATGGGCGAGCACGGCGTTTCGCGGACCGATACCGAATCGGCTATTGCGAACACGGCGTGGATCGGCCGACGGTGCCATGCCGAGATTCCCCGGAAAAAGCACTTCCCGAGTGTGTCGGTGGATGGTCAACACGATCTAGCGTTGTTCACTGATCAGATCGAGCGGGGTTTCAAGAAAAAGGTTGTCGACGCAGGCTTAGATCAACAGGACTACGCGGACCGGGTGATCGAAGAAACCGATCTCATCATCCCCAAGAATTTCCACGGGTATTTCAACGTCGTTGCGGATTACTGCAAGTTCGCGAAATCTCGCAATGGTGGGAAAGATCCGTGGTTGGTGGGTGCGAGTCGTGGGTCAGCCGGGGCGTCCCTGGTCGCCTACCTGATGGATATCACCGAGACAGATCCCGTTAAGTATGATCTCCCCTTCAGCCGGTTTATTTCCCCCGGTCGCAAGGGGTTTCCAGACATTGACTTAGACTTCCCGCAGTCGAAACGTGATGAGCTAAAAGAGTACTTACACCAACGGTACGGCGAGGGCCATGTCTGCGGGATCGGCACACTCTCGCGACTACATGCGAAATCAGCGTTACGTGATGTGGGCAAGGCGCTAGAGGTACCCCTTAGCGAGATCAACATTATGGCGAAGATCATTGATAAGGTCAACAAGATCGAGCCTACCTGGGATGACATCATGTCGTCGGTGGGTACGGAATTGAAATCATGGATCGATATGTATCCATATCTATTTGAAAAGGTGCGGTCACTCAACGGACTGATTCGTCAGAGCGGCACTCACGCTTCGGGGATCTTGGTCAGTAATGAACCGTTGCTTGGCAATCTCCCGCTGAGACGAAAAAAGGGAGAGATCGTCACCCAATTTGAGTACCAAGAGGTAGAGGAGTTGGGTTATTTAAAATTAGATGCCCTGGGAGTGAGGCACCTCGACACAATAACCAGGGCGTGGCAAAACGCAAATCCAAACGAAAAGTTTGATCCTCGCTATTTCTATCAGTTCACGGATAACGAGTATCAAGACCCAGAGACGTGGGATCAGATCGCGACCGGTGACACCTTGGGTGTCTTCCAGATCGAAACGAATCTCGGGATCACGACCACGAAGAAATTGCGACCACGGTCCGAGCGCGACGTTGCCGACCTGATCTCGGTGAACCGGCCCGGTGTGATCGGCGCGGGTGCCCTTGATGACTACCTCAGTCGTCGTAATGGTGACACAGAATCCACGTACACGCATCCGTTGTTAGAACCCATCTTAAAACGAACATGCGGGATCGTGGTCTATCAGGAACAGGTTATGGCGATCACCGTGGCCTGCGCCGGGTACTCCCTAGAGGGTGCCGACAAGGTCCGCAAGATGATGGGTAAAAAGCTGTCGGCCCAAATGCGGGCAGAGAAAGACACCTTCATTGCCGGATGCATGAAGAATCAGGCGTTTCTTGACGGGTGTGGTCGATCAGCTCCGCAACCGGTGGCCGGGAAGATTTGGGATCAGATCGAGGCCAGTGGAGAGTACGCTTTCGGGCTGGCGCACGCCCAAGGGTATTCGTTTATGTCCTGTTGGGGCGCGTTCATGAAAACGCATCACTATCGGGAGTATCTGACGGCGTGTCTTCAGACTGACCCGAAAAAGACTCCGCTCTACGTGGCCGATCTGAAGCGTCATGACGTCTCGGTCCTCCCTCCCGATATCAACGTCAGCGGCTCGCACTTCACCCTGACCGATGAGGGGATAAGGTTCGGCCTGTCCAACGTTAAATTCCTGGGCATCGTGGCCCAGCGGGAGATTATAGCCAAGCGACCGTATGTGGGACTCGAAGATTTCTTGGAAAAGATCGAGAGACGTCGGTGTAATAACAGGATCGTGGCGAATCTGATCAGGATCGGTGCCTTCGATACCTTAGGCCCGCGAGATGTGTATCTGAAGAAGTTCTACGAATTGATCGGGAACCTTGACGCGGAGATCCCTGACTTCTCTAATCCCAAGGTAGTCCGAGCTATCGAGGTGGAGCTGTTCGGGCTCTACATATCGAGTTCGCCGATGGATCCTTATCTCGGTGAGTTAGACAAATGTGTGTTGCGCACCGATGATCTCAAAGAAGAGCAGAACGCGGAAGTGGGTGGACTGATCCATCGGGTCAAAGAGATAGAAGACAAGAAAGGCAATAAGATGGCCTTCCTTGATGTGGCCCGTGATGATATTATCGTGAACATCACCATCTTCTCCGACAAATACGAGAAATATAAGTTCCTGTTGGCTGAAGATGCACCGGTGAAGTGTGATGTAGTGAAGTTGAAAAAAGGCGTTGCTCTCGACAAACTGAATAGATTGGATTTCTAGTGGATGACCTGAAGCTCTTGCGCCGGTCTCTTGCCAAGTCTTTTGGTGAAGATAGCGTTGTGTTCGCTAGCGATATCCCGCATTACGATCTTGTCAGTTCAGGATCATTAGCACTCGATTACGCGGTCGGCGGGGGTATCCCTCATAACCGAGTGATCGAGATTGCCGGTGCGGAGGGTGGCGGTAAGACGTCTCTTGCTCTGCTGATGATCAAGAAGTTCCTGGACAAGTATCCGGACAAGGGTGCGGTGATTCTCGATCTTGAACACCGTTTGACCTCTACGTGGATCACACAGTTGATCGGTCCGGAGGCGACCGACCGGATCATCGTCCTCTGGCCTGATCATGCCGAGGCCAGCACCGATATGTATACGGAGATCGCGAAATCGGGAGCGGTCTCGGTGATCTTGTACGATTCGGTGGGTGGGGCTCCGACTCAGCGGGTGACCGATAAAAGCGCCACGATTGGGAACGTGGGTGGCAATGCGCTGGCGATCACCCGGTTGGCCCAGTTTGCCTCCATCTATTCCGATAAGTACAAGGTGTGCTCGATCTTCATCAATCAACAACGTGAGGATATGAGCGGTTATAACCAATTCATTACCCCTGGCGGTCGTGGTCTGAAGCATGCGTGCTCGCTGAGAATCAAGCTCAGTAAGGGCAAAGAAAAGATCACGGAGAAGGTCAATAACGAAGAGATCCAGGTGGGCTATTCGGTGCGGTGCCAGGTGATCAAAAACAGTCTTGCGGCACCCTACAAAGAGTGTTACTACCTTTTTTATAATGTGCCCACCGAGAAATTCGGATTTGGTGTTGATTGGTTAGAAGAGTTGGTGCGGCTGGGGTCCCTGAGTGGCGCGATCGAGCAGCGGGGGCGCGGGTGGTTTTATCATCCGCATCTTCCGCTTGATTCAGCGGGGGAGCATAAGGTCCACGGACTCCCGGCACTGATGAAAGTTATCCGGGAGCAGTCTGCTGTGCGCGACACTATTGTCGCGGATATCAAGAGCAAATTGCACCAGGGAGCGATGGACGCGCCTGCTACCTCGTTCGATCCTGATCAGCTTGATGAAATCCACCAGGAACCTGGTTTCTTTACCGGCTTTGATGAGGGGAGCGAATAGATTAATGAGCATCGGTGTTTACTCAGTTTTGCTCGGGACCGGACCTGGATAGTGACTTGTAAGGAATGTGGCTGGCGCGTGTGGAATTGTCCGAGCTGGTGTAAGGCGTGCCGTACGGCGTTTAATCACACCTGGAAAAAGGACTGGATTCCTCGCATGAAAGAAGAGGTAGCATGACTGCTAGCATCAAACGGAATGTGTACTGTGGCAAGATGATCGACACATCGGCTCAATATCAACATGCTATTCATTTGGCTCAACAGGGTAGTGAAGTAGCTTTTCACATTCATCCTTATGATCACAACTGCACACCGGAGACAGACGAGATTTCGCGTGACTGGTGCTGGGCAGCGAATTATGAGAATACAACAGAAGAGTAGGGTTGTGGAGTAATGATCAAGCGGGCCAATCGGATTCATTGCCCACGGGTCGATAAGCATCACGATCACTTGTGGCGGGTCCGGTGTCCCTCGTGCGGGGTATTGGGAGAAGAACATGAGTGGAAGAGTGCCGTACGTATCGGCGTTATCCATACGTGGTGTCTGAAAAATGAGATTGCCTTACCAGGACCATGAGAAATATGTGCAGGAGATCTTAGGTCTCGATCCCACCATCGCCTCGGGTCGGTTGTTTACTGATCCGGGCGATGGTGTGTCGCGTGAACATTACCTTGATCAACGATATCGATTGTATGCGGAGGCTAAGTCAACTTCGCATAAGTCGTTTAGTCTTCAGCGTGATATCATAGCCCAATATGCTCGCCGTGCAGCCGTGTACGGTAAGACTTTTTGTTTGCCTGTCCGCTTTATTCAGGAGAGCGGCGTGGCTGATTATGTTGTGTTACGTCTTATTGATTTCTCTGACATTCTTGAATCGGCGCAGTGTTCCCCGGAGCAGCGGGAAGCACAGCAGTACCTTACATGGATCATCGATAAAATTGCGGACTCTCAGATTCAAGCCGAGGCTCGAACAGCGTTAGAGAAATTAATAGGAGACTAGTGTCTGCTACTGATCTTTTTGAGAAGTTATCATCAGATTCGTTGATCGCTCCTTATGTTGAGATAGCTCTACGAAAAGAAGTTGCCGCTGATCAGTTGATCATTCCGCTTCCGAATCACGCCTCCAAGACAGATTTCCTATTCCATCCTAGTTCCCATTGTTATGGGGACATACGGCAGTTGTATTACATGCTTCATCCCGGTTACCGTGATCAGCTTGTTGAGCGGAAACGGGCGGGGATGGACTATTTGAGTCTGATCCAAGGAACGATCATGCACTGTGTGATCCAAACCAAATTGAAGGAAGATGGGTGGATCACCGATGATCATATCGAAGTACCCATGTTCAGCGAAGAACATCACGGCACTGGTCATTTAGACGTTCTCTTTCCTAGCAACCCCATTGCGGGAAAAGATATCCCAGTGGATATCAAAACCGCGAGTCCTGAGAATTACTCTCGGATGTATTCGCCGTCCTGGTCCTACCGTGCTCAGCTTAATTGCTATATGGATTGGGGCGGTTGGGACGAGGGTGTCATTCTGGTGATCGAGGCTGGACGACCATTCAGGATGAAGGAGTTTCGGGTTCAGCGTGATGAACTGATCTTGCACCAGATATACTCGAAATGGAAGAAAGTCCGAGAGTATATCGAGCGCGATGAGATTCCGCCGATCTGTCAGGTCAAAGAGTCAGTGTGCAAGATAGAGTCCACGACATATAAGAATTGCTCTGCTCGGCAGGTGTGTGCGATACACAATGAGCAAACCAAGTAAGCCAGTATGCGTGGACTGTCCTCCACCCAAATACCCCTCGCAGGCGCGGAAGGCCAACAACCCTGGGCCACGTTGCTTGGAACATCATCGTATCGTGATCAAAGCACGTGCAAAGATCGCTCATGAACGTCATGTGATCAAAACGTACGATATCAAGCCGGGTTTCTATGATAGATTGTTAGCGTACCAAGGTGGCCGCTGTGCTATTTGTAAAAAAGCACGCGGGATCAGGAAGCGCCTCGGCGTCGACCATGATCATAAGAAGCCTACGGATAACGTCAGAGGGCTCTTGTGCTTGAATTGTAATCAAGTGCTCGCCCGGTTCCGCGATGATGTAGAGCTTTTCCGAAATGCTATAGACTATTTAAAGAATCCACCAGCGCAGGTACTCTTGATGTCTGAGGACTAACGATGGATAATGATCTTCACCGCAGGAGTCGTCGTCGTCTGGTGGGTGATCCAATGGAGAGGGTTTCCGCTGATCAAAAGACTGATCCACCGCCCATGAGCGAGGATCTTTTCACCAAGATTCAGCTACGATTTAAGGACCATGACCAGGCAGCACTAGATCAGATTCGGGCGGCGGCTCGGACGGCGATCAACGAAACATTTGCGGGATTGCTGTCGGCGATCGATGAGTTTTATATGTCGTTCCGCAAGGCCAAGACGAATGACTATGGTGTGATCGTCCTGGACAATAGAAATCGCGTGGTGTTTGCCACCGATGAACAGGGCCGATACGTCGATGATTTCAGTTGCTTGTCCGGTCAAGATGTCGAAATCGCGTTGCTGAAGATTCACCGTGATAAAGTAGACGCGGTAGCGAAAGTCAAGGAGCTATTCCAAGAAGCGTTATTCGCTAAGCACATTTACGATGATGCGTGGCATGAGCGGTACGAAGCATTGCTAGAGGGCACGATTAAAGATCGTGAAGCCAGAGCCGATCGTGACACGAAGCAGTTTAAGTACCACGCGTATTTCACCTACTTTGTGTATTGCCTAGCTGATGGTATGTTCGATGAAATCAAAGACTTGGCGAGAATCCTCGAAAGAATCAGACAGTGGAGAATTCAGGATTCTTACACGGAACGGTCAGGCTGACCGTGTTATCATCTTAGGACATCGATGGGCGGGAACTCTGCTGACAAGCATCGAGTTAAGATATTTGAAGGTTTGCTTCGTCATTACTATCACTGGCAGGTTCTCGCCCATCAGGACGGTTTGTATTCCATCACCGTAGAGGGTGAAGAGTTTTCGTTTTTCGATCTGCTCGCGGGGATCGAGACGTTGCCGTTGCGCCAGCGTCAGGCGTTATGGCTCATTTGCATTGAAGGAATGAAAGAACGCGAAGCTGCTGATTTGATGGGGTATACTGGATCTAGTACACCTGCCCAGTATCAGAAAAATGAAGCCATAAAGAAGCTAGTTCAGTACCATGATTCGCCCGCATTCAAAGAGCGGACGAGGAAGAAACGAACGAAACGCAATGGCAGAGTAGCACAAAAACATGGAGAAATGGATATTGCCGCAGTGTTCCCCGGACTGAAGGGTCATGATGGGAATGGCTTCGAATCCCGCTCGGGGTAGGTTTTCGGACTCGGAAGCTGGGGGTAGGGTTCAGCGGGGGGTGAATCCAGCATTAGAAGCCGCAGCGGATGCCATCTTGAAGAAATATCGTCAAGGGGTGCCGAAGTATTCAGATCAACAAGATTTCTTCTCGGAGAATCAGTGGAGGTCGCGGTTGAGGCGCGAGGTGTTTACCAATAGTGGCACACCAGAGAAGAGTATTGTGTCAGGCATTTTCAAACGATCCTATGTCCCGCCACGACGGAAAGGCCCGCGTGAGACGGACAAAGGAGGAGATGAGTAGCCATGGCTCGCAATGGTCATGCGCGCTATTCTCGTGATACTCCGCAGCGGGCGCGTACTGATTTGATCCCGGTACAAATCGGGGGAGAATCATACGAATTTAAGTACTCGACCAAGTGTCGGGTGTGTACGGCTGATCCTGAGGTGCTGTCAGAGATCAACGGCATGATCGTCAATGGCGAGACGTATACCACGGTATATCGTGAAGCTCGCGAGATGGATAAGCGCTCGCGGCCGATTACGTACAATTCTGTTTATACCCACGGACAGCGGCATGTCCCGTCAGCCTCCAAAGCGGTCCGCAGGATCATCGAAGAACGATCCGAGCGGATGAATAGAGATTTTGTTGAGGGCACCAAGAATCTCCTAGACGAATACATTTACTCTGAAGTGGTGATGACCAAGGCTTTCGAGGGTCTTACTGCTGAAGGTGCTCAGGTATCGACCAAAGATGGATTAGAGGCGGCCAAGTTCCTCCACCAGATTAAAGCCGGAGAGACCGAGGGTCAGAACCTCACGGCCGTGCTCGCCCAGCTTTCCGAGATCATCAGCGCGGTACGGTCCACGGTACCCGAGTATATGTATTCTCAGATTCTCGAAAGGTTGGAGAATCCTCAGAAAACGGCTATCGTTAGCGCGGAAGTTGAGGAGGAAGAGGCGTTTGATCCTGTTGTCGAAGACGATGATGATGAAGAGGATTAAATGCACGCACAGCAAATAGCGTGGACGACAGGCTCGCAGAGTATCAACAGGTCTGACGTATATGCTGCGGTTGGCGGTACCGACCTGGGGATTCTCTGGGATGATGGGAACTCAGGAGTCCTGAGCATATGGGGTGATACGTATGCGGACAGTGTTCCCGGCCTGGGTACGGCCAAAGGAAAGGATTGGCGTTATAACGTCTTGGCTCGATCAACCAATCGAGACTATCAGACGCGTGGGCTGGTCACCAGTTGGTGGAATACAGATAAACCGAACCATGCTCGACAGATCATCAATAAAGATCTTTTCGGTACAGAGCACACAATTATTCCTACGTCGGGTATCAGTGTTAATCGACGGCAGTACGTGTCATATATGGCGATCGATCACTTTGGCGTTCCCGGTGAATGGATCACGCAGTACGCGGGGATTGCCTGGTCTAACGATTATGGTCAGAACTGGACGAAAGACACTAGGGCACGATATAACAATACCGGAGATTCTCTACAAAATTGGCAGATGGTAGCTTTTGCTCGACCTGATGGTTATGGGGGTGCTTCTTACGATGGTTATGTGTATTTGTACGGTACTCCGAATGGTCGGTCTGGTGGTGCCAAGGTAGCTCGATGCCCGGAAAACTCCATTTTGGATTTGACGACACATCGGCAGTGGAACGGTACTGCATGGGTGAATGACCAGTCGCAGGCGATCAATGTGATTCCGGCGCCGGTGAGTGAATTATCCATTGGTTATCATGTGGCATCTCAGCAGTGGTTGGCCGCGTACTATCATTCTGGACTGAACGCAATTGTGGTTCTCACTGGCCCGACGGTGATGGGCCCGTGGTCGAGCCCGAGCGTGGTAGCGACGGCGGCGGATTATCCGGGAATGTACGGGTTTTTCTTCCACCCGTGGTCGATGTGGTATGACCAGAATCCTTGTGCATCGATGTCGCAGTGGCCGCCGTACAACACAGAATTGATGCAATTAACCGGTGTGCCGGGGATTGGCACTGTTCCGGTATCGGCCTCTAAACTCACCTCAGCCCAGGGTTACGCGAACAACATCAATGCGGTCAGTAATGACAATTGGTGTGGCGCAAACAATGTTTTTCCGGTTCAGTGTAGTGATGGTCGACGGCTATGGATTAGCGGCATGTCCTATGCGGGGTCACTGACCTCGCCCAACCATTATCGGCCGTTGAATTATCAGACTGTCATGAACACGGTATTGGAAGAAAGAGAGTTAACGTTCACGCCTTACGCCCCGTCGATCAGTGACTCGGTGGGACGTAAACACTTCTTTGATAGTCGACATATCCCGGAGATCGATAGTGCGACGCCGGTACGACTTGATCCTATCGGCGGTGTGTCGTTCCACGAAAATCTGTACCTTTCGATGTCGTGGTCGGGATCGAATTACACGTATCCGTATCTGTTTGACTCTGGTAGTGATATCAATGGATCATCGATCTTCCTGACCCAGATTCCGCTAAATACCCTGTCCTCGGGGATTTGCTCTATTAACAAGTCTGTTCTGATGCCGTCGATGCCTGTTCTGGGCGCGGGCAATCTGAATTTTGGTTCTGGATTCTATGTGTTCGACGAACAATACGTCTACATCACTGGACGATCTTCGGTGGGCTCGGGACGTTGGCACATTTATATGGCGAGAGTGGACCGACCGCATTTTGAAGACGTGACGTCGGTCCCGGCGAATATGGAGTACTTCTCTTTTGTGAACAACACTCCGTCGTGGGATCCTGATATTTTCGCGTCAACTCCCATTTTGACGTTCATGGGGCCTAATGTTGATATCCGTTTGGACGTTGATGGTTACTTCCACTACGTGATCAATGTTCTCGGCCATATCTATTTGCTCAAACAACGATCGATCGCGAGAGATTCTACCCAAATCTCTCCGTATGCGCTGTCACTGATGACGATTCCTGCTGACGCCGGGTCATCGGGATTCAAGTCGTTGTGTGCGTATGATGTCGGCTGGGCCAGCCTGACCAGTGGGAACCGGTTGGGAGCCTACACCGTCACCCAAGTCAATCAAAGTTATGATCAGGTGACGCCGTCGTTTAGCCGTCCCCATTTCTTCGAATACAACGAGCTGACCGGGGTTGCGGCGTCACCTCTGTACGTCCCGCCCCCGTGAGTTTAACCGTGGCGCCGTGTCGTGTGACGAGGTAGAGTAGCAAGCATTCCATCGATAGATCGTGGGAGAGGTACATGCTAGTTTCAGAAATTCCAGAAAGAATCAATCTTGATTCTGAGTATAGTTTTACGGCTGGATTGTCGGGTGTGCGGATCGATGACGAGGGAGTCCACGTCAACGATGAGGTCTTCGCTCTTGACGAGTCGACCATCCGATCTTTCGGTACCTTGCTTGATATTTCGTACACCTACCTCAAAAAATGCCCGCGTCCGCTGTTGGCCGAGAATGTCAATTATTGGTTGCGTGAACGCAGTGAGTCTGACGCACTGATTCATGTCATCAATGATCAGCCGCGATTCCTTAAGTCCAACATCAAGTTCATTCCGCTCAAATCCGTGGTGGATATGATCGGTCGCGTGTTTGATGCTGATGACGAGGTGGTCGAGCTAACCACCACGGATCAGATGGTCCACGTGGACGTGATCAGCAATGAACAGCGTATCGAGGTTCCGAGCCGAGATATGCCATTGCGGCCAGAAAACGATGTGACGCACGGCGGTATTCGATTCCGGATCGTCACGGACTTTCGCGCTCGGCCGCCGGAGGTGTATACCTACCTGAATCGTCGGGTGTGCACGAATGGTTTGTGCATCGCTGATCCGCAGTACAAGCTGACTCTTCAGGGTCACACGGTTGATGATGTGCTGCGGGAGATGGAGTCCGCCGCTAATGATCTGTGGGGGAAACTGCCGGAGGCATTAGAGAAGTATCGATCAACGGCAGATATCGAGGTCCCGGGCGAGGTCGCGCATTTCATTCACGCGGTCGCCGAAGAGCACGGGATCGGGTTCCGGGTAACGTCAGAGGCGATCAACCGGGTGGGTGAGCTGCCGACACCACCGAGTTTGTACGATGTGATCAACCTGCTGACCAGCATCGCTAATGAAGACGTGACGTACAAGACGAGGGAGTCTTTACAGTTGCTTGGTGGTTCCATTGCCAGCAAGCCGGAAGCGTACTCGCACCGGTGCTCCTCCTGTCAACAGTTGTTATAGGCTGCTGGTAGCCATCCCGGGGGTACCCTACACCCGGGGTGGCCC
>C688J18823_10000422_pt1 | contig 24641 bp, 19 predicted proteins | sample HopSoiMetagenom1_FD_18823 | JGI IMG/M metagenome (IMG submission 18823) | reverse complement strand
CGACGGAGTCGTTGACGAACAGCGTCTTCTTCCACGTCTTGCCGCCATCCGTGCTCTTGAACACGCCGCGATCGGCGTTGGGGCCGCTCTCGTGGCCCAACGCCGCGACGTACACGATGTCCGGATTCCAGGGGTGCACGACGACGCGGGAGATCTGTCGCGTCTCCGCGAGGCCGAGGGTGTCCCACGTCTTGCCGGCATCCGTGCTCTTGAAGACGCCGTCGCCATGGGAGGCATTACCGCGCAGCGTGTATTCGCCGGTGCCGACGTACACGATGTCCGGGTTGGCCGGATACACAGCGATCGCGCCGATCGTGCCGCCGAAGTATTTGTCGGTGACCGGCTGCCAGTTGTAGCCACCGTCGGTGGTCTTCACGACGCCGCCGCCGGTGGTGCCCGCGTAGTACTCGAGCGGGCGCGCGGCGGATCCGGCCGCAGCGACCGAGCGGCCGGAGCGGAATGGACCGATCAGTCGCCAGTGCAGTGCGCGCAGGGCGAAGCTGTCGGCCGGTGCCGAGGGAGCGGTGAGCTGCGCCTTCGCCGTCAGGAGGGGAGTGACAAAGGCGGCGAGCAGCAGATACGAAGTCGGGCGAGGCAATGTCATGATCGGCTGAGGAGAGAATTCAAGTTTACGATCTTGGTATATGGCGTCACCGACGGTCGCGCAGCTGACGGAGCACTCTGCCGACCTCGGCGATCTCGCGACCGTACGTTGCCCAGTCGCCGGCGCGCTGCGCCGTCATCGCGCGGTCATAGTGTTGCTGCGCTTCCTGCAAGAGTGCCGCCTGACTGTTGTTCACCGCGGCGTTAGGCAGCCGCGCGGTGGCTGAATCGGTGGCGGCGAGCGTCGCGCGAGGCGGCGCCGCCGCGCCCGCACCGAAGAGCGCCGCGAGGCCCGCCTCCAGCGTCTCGGCCATGACCACCCGGTTCTCGTGCGCGACGACGACGCGCTTCAACTCGGGAATCGTCCCGCCCTCGGCGCGGAGATACAACGGTTGCACGTAGATCAGCGATTCGTTGATCGGGATCACGAGGAGCTCGCCGCGGATCACGCTCGAGCCCTTCTGGTCCCAGAGGGTGAGCTGCTGCGAGATGTCTGTTTCCTGATTGATCCGATTCGCGATCTGCTTCGGGCCGTACACGAGACTCTGCTTCGGGAAGCGATACGCGACGAGCTTCCCGTAATTCGCCCCGTCCATGCGTGCCGCCATCCACGCCGCGAGATTGTCCTTGCCGCGCGGCGTGAACGGCGTCATGTAGATAAACTCCGGAGTCGCTTCCCCGGGCAGCCGCATGATGATGTGGCGCATGAAGGGGTTCGCGTTAGGCGTCCCCTTCTCGATGCCGGGATACTGCCACTGATCCTCGCGATGATAGAACGCGTCCGGATCAACCATATGGTAAGTCGCGTACAGCGCGGTCTGCTGGCGGAACAGATCTCCGGGATAGCGGAGATGCGCCCGCAGATCCTTCGGCATCGCCGCCATCGGCGTGAAGATCGCGCCGAATATCGCTGCGTACGTCCGCACCAGCGGGTCGCCAGGATCGGTCAGATAGGCGACGACCGTCCCATCATACGCGTCGATCACGACCTTGACGCTGTTGCGCACGTAGTTGGTGACGCCATCCCCAGCCGTCTGCGCGTACGGCCAGTTCGAGCTCGTGGTGTATCCGTCGAGAATCCATTTGAGGGCGCCCGAATCGGTCACGACCAGATACGGCTCGGTGTCGAAGTCGAGGAAGGGGAGCGCCGTTCTCGCGCGGTCCAGGATGTTGCGGCGATAGAGAATCCGGGTGTCACGCGCCAGGTACGACGATAACAAAATGTCCGTCGATCCAAGCTGCCACGCGTAGAGCGCCCGGCGCGGGAAAGTGCCAATCGGGACGCCGCCGCGACCCGAGTAGTTCGTATATACGTTCCTGTCGCCGGCCGGATAGTCGAACTCCTTCTGACCCGTGCCGACGAAGACGTAGCTGTTCGTCAGCTGGCCATAGTAGATCTGCGGACGCGTGACCTTGATGGAGATGGTCGACACCGGCGGCAGATCCTTGATGAACAGAACTGGCAATCCCTCCGCGGTGACCTCGTTCACCGGCGCCATGGCGACACCCATCCCATGCGTGAACGTCAATCGCTCGTTGATGAAGTTGCGCGTCGGTAGCGACGCCGTGTTGAGCTCGCGCGCGGAGAGATGTACCTGCCTGTAACGCCCATCGATGACGTATCTGTCGTCGTTCACCGACGCGAAGTCGTAGTACGTTCTGATCTCCTGGAGCTGGCCGAACGTCTGCTTCAGGAGGTCACGCTCCCAGAGGCGCACGTTGTCGATCGTCGGTGCGTTCGCTCGGATGTCGGCCATCGACAGCTGGACGTCACCCTCGAGATCGCGCGTCGCGATGCTGTCGAGACGCCACGCTCGGCGCGTCGCCGCGATGTGCAGCTGCAGATACGGCCGCTCCCGCGCCAGCTCGTTAGGTGCGACGACGAACTTCTGCTCGGCTACCGGGACGAGAGCGCGAGAAACAACCCCGATGGCGGCGTAACCGACCACCGCGAGGAAGGCGAACCAGACGAGCTTCTCGCGCAGCGCGCCGTAGACGACGAGCGCCGCGGCGAGCAGGCCCGCGACCGCGGAGACTCGAATGCCGGTGAGGAGCACGTGCGCGTCCGCGTAGCTCGCGCCGACGAGCGGGCCCGTCGTCGAATACAGCAGCGACGCCGAGTCGACGAGCCATAGTTGAGCACTGAAGAGCACGAAGAGGAGCGCGAGCAGCGCACCGAGATGCCGCGCCGGCCGCACGTGGATCGTGACGCGTCGCGGGAGCAGCGTGATGTCGCCGCGCGTCGCATAGAGGACGACGGACCCGATCAGCGCAACCAGCGTGAAGGAGACGAGCGCGCTGAGCGCGCCCGCGACGGCAGGCAGTTCAAAGAGATAGAAGCCGATGTCCCGGCCGAAAAGCGGGTCGGCTTCCCCAACCGGCACGCCATGGAGGAACATGAGCGCGGGCATCCACTGTGCCGACCCGACCAGCGCGGCGACAAGCGCAACGAACACCCCAGCGGCGAGGGTCAGCTTCGGAATGAAGCGCGCAACGTCCAGCCGCACGCCGCTTTCTGGATTCATGATCAGCGTCGGGAGGTCGACCGGCGGTCGCGCCAAGCGCCAATTCCCATAGATGAAGACGAATGCGACGCCACCGGTGACGACGAACAACAGCGCGCGGGCGATCAGCGACCTGAGAAAGACCGACTCGAAGTGAATCTCCCTGAACCAGAGCCAGTCCGTCGCGAAGCTGGCGAGCCACGGAAAGACGACGAGGACGAGGAACACCGTGGCGAGAACGGCGAGCACGATCCGGCGGGATGGTGTCCCGCGCGTGGGGCGGACAGGACCTCGGTATACCTTGAATGGGGATGGCATGGCGTCATCAACATCGCGACCGAGTGGTGTCCCCACCAGATAGGGCTGCCGCTTTTCACCCTCATGGGAGCATCGCTCTTGATCCCGCTTTCTTCCTCCCTCGCGTGGCTCGAACGCTCCAGCACGGGGACCTGTCGGTGCAGAGAGCTCGCGGGGAATTATCTAGCGATAGCCGCCTAACGCGCGCGGCTACGCCTGCAACATGACCGCTTCCTCCTCGACCGCGAGGACCCGCTTCTGCGTGGCCAGCAGGTCGGCGAGTAGGACATCAGTTTGATCGCTCATCAGTGCTCGTCTTTACGGTGCAGGGTGAGTTTACGCATGTCGACTACCAGCTGACAGAGCCAGGTTCGTCGTCGAACAATAGAAAAGCGGCATGCAGGTAATCCGTGAGCTTGGGCTCGTCCTGAATCCAGAGGTCAGCCTCGACAAGCGTCTCGTCATCTCGGCGCAGATGGAGCGGATGTGCGCGAAATCCGGCGCGTTCGAGGTCGCGCGCCTCATCCGCGAAGACGCCGACGAGAATGAAGTGCCCGTCTCGGTATTTCAGGGCGGCCTGCGAACGTCTCTGAACCAAATCAGCGCGACCAGCTCAAGGCGTATAGCTCTTCATCGGAAAGGTCGCGCCAGCGGGCCGGGTACTCACGTATTCGACGCGCGACGTGGTCGCCCTTGAAGAGTAGCGCAGGACCGTGAAACGGCGCCTCTGTGCGCACGTCTTCGTACACCCACCACACCGATCCCTGGACGTTGATGCTGCGAGCGTCACGTGGGATTTCGGTGACGAAGAACGGGTCGTCTGATCCGGTCACGATTTGCTCGCTCGAAAATCGGCCGCAAGCTCCGCCGTGAGACCGGGCGGCATTGCGTCACTCAATGTAATCGAGAAGAGACACGGGGCGGCCGGATTCGCAGCCGGTCCACCCAAAGCGCCGAGGCTACACGTGGAGACACGTGTAGCCTCGTACGTGGCCTTCAGATGTCTTATGGGACGTAGCAGGCCGGCTCGCCGTCGCCCGCCGTGGTGATGATCGGGCTCGTGGTGTTGACGCCGATGCCGCACGTCGCTCCCGTGAGCTGGCTGTGGGTCACGGTTGCCGACCAGAAGCCGGCACCTGTCGTCACGGTTGGGATTCCAACACCCGATGAATTCTTGAACGCATTCTTGCCCACGAGCGTGGTCGCGTCAGTGTAGTAGGTGGAATCCGAGAAGAAAGCTTCTTCGGCGGTGACCAGGTTGCGGAGGTCAGACTTCATGGCGGTGACATACGCCTTGTTCTTGGAATTGGCGAACTTGGGAATCGCAATGGCCGCCAGGATGCCGATGATGACGACGACGATCAGCAGCTCGATGAGCGTAAAGCCCTTGCGGGCGTGAAAGCGGTTAGGCATGACGGTGCGCATGGATTGAGGGAGGGGTCGAAGGAGGTGTGACGACGAGCACACGTGAAGTGGCTCTCGATGCACCGTGAGCGTTAGGCGTCAGCCATTGCTCGTGCGGTCACCGCTGTCGAGGCAACGGCCGGACCAGCGAGCTCCATGCGGACCCAACTATCGTGTTCAGCGTCAGTTAGCTGAACGGGCGCACCGGCGCGTGGCAGGTTGGGGTATCGCAAGCTGCCAGCAGTCTTGCGGGCCGCGTGGCTATCGCAGATTTCGACACTGTATCTGCTCGCGACAGCGTTGACCTCTACTGGCCCGATGGACGATCGGTTGAGGTCAGTGTGCGCCGCCGGATGCGCTCAACGGATTCGCTCAGGCTGCGCAGTTCCGGCGCGGCACCGACCTCCCCTGCGAGCCGCAGCCCGCGTTCATAGCACGCGGCTGCGCCCGCGATGTCGCCGGACTGCTCGTCGATCCAGCCGATCAAGCGAAGAGACTCGATTTCGCGCCAGCGGTTCCCCGAGCTGATGAAGAAGCCTAACGCCTCACTCGCGAGCTGGTGCGCGACCGAGAGTCCTCCCCGCCGCGCCTTCGCTTCCGCGAGGTTGAGAGTCGCCAGTGCGATGAGCTCCCCGTGCTCGACTTCGCGCGCCGTATCCAGTGCCTGGCTGAGAAGACTTTCCGCCAGCAACGCATCGCCACGATCGAGCGCCGCACGACCACAGTTGTTGAGCGCCGTTGCTTCACCACGTCGATAGCCGGCTTGTTGGAAGTAGCCGTACGATTCCGAGAAGGCGCGCTCCGCGGCGCCGAGCTGCCCTTGCTGAGCGAGCACGGTGCCGATGTTCTGAAGCGCAAGACCACGCATCCGCGCGTCAGCGGTCAACGAGAGGACCTGGTCGAAGAGCTCTTTCGCCTCACGAAAGTCGCCACGGACCATGAACACATTTCCCTCCGCGACGATGGCATGAACGAGGAGGAGCTCGCGATCCGCGGCGCGCGCTGTCTCCTGTGCTTGACGGGCCGCCCGGAGTGCCTCGTCCCACTCCGCAAGCGAGCGATGGACATCGGCCAGACGCGTAAGCGCTTCGGCGCGGATATTTGGATCGGGAGCGCGAGCAGCCTGGCGAAACGACTCGATCGCCCGATCGAGCGCGCCAAGCTGCTCGGCGCGTTCGCCATCAGCAAGTAACTCGGCTGCACGTGCCGCACTCGGCACGTCCGTTGCGCTCGGACTGCTATCGGTCATCGAGCCGGTCGCATGTGCTTGGCTGCATCACGGAAATCTGCTCGACTCTCGAGGCGAGGGGAATGCGAAAGCTCTATCACGCGGCTCTGCGGTACGGTAGCGTCGGTACTCTGCTGATTGCCACAATGACGTGCGGCGACCAGCGCGCCACGACCGAACAGCCACCGGGCTCGCCAAGCCTTTTACGCTGCCCGGTCGCGCAGACGCAGACCACGACCACGCTCGTGACCGCGCTCGGTGGCATCGTGAGCCTTGGCGCCACATCGGTGAAGATTCCCGCCGGTGCGCTCACCGCCGCCACGTCGATCACGCTCACCATTCCCGCATCGCAATACATGGAGATCGAGGTCAAGGCCAACGACCTGACCTCCTTCCTCTTTCAGCAGTCGGTGGCGGTCACGATCGATTACTCCCGCTGCAGTGCCGCCGATGCTAACAAGGCACCGCTCAGTGTCTGGCATATCGACACTCAGACGAAGGCGCGGCTCGAGAACATGGGTGGGACGGACAACAAGACCAGCCACACGATCACGTTCACGACGGGCCACCTCTCCGGCTATGCTGTTGCTTTTTGAAGGAATGCGGAGCCCGACTACTTCGATCAGCCTGCGGGCGGCGGGTCGCGATTATCGGAACTGGAACCGATACGTGATGCCCGCTTCCACGACGGGACCCTGGTAAGTCTGCTGCAGGCCAAATTCCTGGAAAAAGCGAATCCACTGGTATCGCGTCGAGAGCGCGAGGCCGAGTGATTCTGTCATTCGCCACTCCACACCCAGGCCGCTCGTGAGCCCAAATCCGGGAGTGAACGATATGCTTCCGCCACCCGACTGCGGATCCTGGACGCCTAACGAGAAACCCAGCCCACCCCGCACGTACGGCTCGATGCGGTCGTTCGGGGAGGTGAACGGGTAGAACAGAATGGATGTGAACTGTGGAATGATGTAGTTGTCCGTCGCTGCGGCCGAGCTGCCAAGGAGGCCCCCGCTCGCGGACGTTGTCTGGCGCTGGCGCCAGACACCGGCGGAGTTCTCGAGAAGGAGATGCTGATCGAGGCCCGTGCGGACGAAGCCCTCAAAGGCCGGGAGAGACGACCCAGTTGACGCACTGGAGGGTTGCTGGCCATTGAGGTGCCATGGGCCGGCGCGAAGTCCGCCACCGCGGCGCGCGAGCTGCGCGCGCTTGATGACGTCGGGAGTTTTCGCCCCTGTATCGGCAGGACTGGCCTGCGCGGCCACGGGGCCGGAGATCACAATTGCCGACAGGGCGGCAATCCATCTGCTCGCTGAGTGTCGCATGGGTGAAATCGGTTTGTGAGATCGCCGTCGCCTAACGAGACATCCCGGTTATTGTGCCCGGGCGGCGAGGCATGGGCTGGGAACTACTGGCTGGAACATCCGTCGTGGAATTGACGGCCGCCGTGCGCTCCGTCACTCGTAACCCGGCCTGCCAGGACTTCATTGTGCCGCGGCGAGCGAGCCGCCTCAGAGAAGAATGGCAGCGAAGGAACGGCAGTCACCTGGGCCGAATGGAGCAGTAGTTGCACCGCGCGCCATGCTTTCCGTGCGTGGTCAGGAATTCTCCTTTCACGAGGCCCACTGACATGAAGTCCAGATTGGCATTTCTTGCGTTTCCGATCGCCCTCGGTCTTTTCGGGTGCAGCGACTCGCCCGTTGCGCCACACAAGCTACCCGGCGGCGGCATTCTGCAGCAGGCCGCTCCCAAGGGCACTGGCCTCGCGGTCGACATCGTTCCGAACGTCAAGTTGCCGTTGGGCCTTGGCGGCTCGGTCACTATCGACCAGGCGGTGATCACGAACTTTGCGCTCGTTGAGAACGTCGTGGGGCAAATTGTCGGTCTCCAGGTGACGGGCACGTTGAGCGGCACCGCGGTCAATGCCGTCGGCGGGCTCGTCGGGGTGGACGCGCAACCCTTCACCGCGACCGCAAACGTGACGAGCTCCGGTCCAGGACAGTGCAATCTTGCCACGATCGATCTGATGAATCCAACTCTCAACGTGCTCGGACTCGCCACAGGTACGATCCCGGTCAACGTGACGGCGAAGGGATCAGGCGCCGTCGGCAGCCTCCTCTGCAACCTCGGTCAGGCGCTGGCAGGGATTGGCTCGGCGTTGAGTGGCGGTGGAGCGCAAGGGCTTGTCAACGCTCTCAACAATCAGATCGGGTGATTCGAGCGTTGCTCTCAGAAAGTTGAGTAACGAGCAATTGCCGGCGCAGACCTCGCGCCGGCAATTGTACCTGACCGACTGTGAGTCACGGCGTCATCGCACGCTTGAGAGCGCACCGCCAACCGTCGCACGCGTCCCGATGAACTTCCAGGACCCTCTCTTGGATCTGCGGGGGCGTCACACCGTGCGCGAGCGCTTCGACCACGGGATAGACCAGCCCGACGTTGCCGCCGCGCGTGTCGCTCTCCATGACGTTATGCGGTAGCGCGAGCGACGCGGGAAAACGGTGTATCGTCACACGCGCTCCGTGGCCTGACCAGTTCTGCGCCAGGTCCATCGCCGCCTGCTCGCTCACCGTGTGATCGGCTTCGTTCAGAAGGAAGGACATGTTCTTCGCCGCTGGCTCTCGAGCGGCGGACGCTTCACGCACGGCCTGGCCAAGCCGGAGAACCTGGGCGAGGCCATGCGTGGAGATGCCCTGCACGTAGCTGGGTCGAGTGCTATCGATGGGCGCGTTGGTGCGCGTGATCTCCGGCAGCCTCGACGCGACGACGACCAAGCCATGGGCCGCATCGTCGGAGAGGACGCCGGCGGCGATCGCGGGTGCGATCAGCACCGCTCGCCGCACCTCGGCGTGTGACTGCGCGACGCTGGCGGCCACGACTCCTCCCGCGCTCAGGCCGACGACGATGATCGAGTCCCCAAGTCCGCTGGCGATCGTGACACACGAATCGCCAAATCGGGCCAGCTCCTCTCCGCTGATGCGGCCTAACGAGCGCATCGGCGCCCGTCGCGCGCCGTGCCGTGGCAGTCGCGGGATGTACACGTTGTCGCCCGCGGCAAAGAGATGCTGGCCGACGACCGCGAATTGCTCGGGTAAATCGGTGAATCCGTGCAGCAGCACGAACACCCGCGGGGTGCGCACACCGTGCGTGAGCAGGAGCGACCGGCCTCCGGTCACGACGACACTGTCGTCCTCGGCCTGCCGGCGCGCCACCAACGAGACGGCATCCGCAAAGGATGTCGGTGTGGACAGCGGCACCGGTGTCGTCACGAGCGGCGGCTTCGCGCAACCCGCGAGCAATGCAAGGACTGCGATTTGATGAACCGCCCGGCGCATGGAATCTCCTCGGGAGCGTAGCGAAGGCGGCGACTCTACGGCGGCTGTGAACTTGTGGTTTCGCCACCCGCCGGAGCGCTTTGTCACAAACCGTTTGCGCGCGGGCTCTGAAGGGTGCTACGTGCGTACCGCATCCCACACCCCGCGCCCATGTTGAAGAACATTGGATTGTTGGCATTGCTCCTTCCTGCCACTGCTGGCGTGTCGTCGCCGGAGCGCGGCATGGAACGCTCGCGCCCCGTCATTCCACTCGATTCCACGACGAAGTTGGCGCTGACGAACGCCCGCGTGCTCTGGGTTGATTATCGCGGCCGCCGTGCGCTCAAGCTCGCGCCGCTCGTGGGCCACGAGCGTGATGTGGACCAGGCATTGGTCGCCACTCTCACGGAAACCGATTTCGCGAACGGCACCATCGAAATCGACGTCTCCGGCGCTCGGCGCGCGGGTTACTCGAAGGCGGAGGACGTGAGCGGCTTCAAGGGCATCGTCGGCATCTCCTTTCGCGTTCATGGCGACAGCGCCGAGCGGTTCTACATCAGGCCGGAGAATGCACGGCTGGACAATCAGCTCTTTCGCAACCGCTCAACGCAGTACGAGTCGGATCCCGACTACTCATGGCAGCGTCTTCGACGGGAGAGTCCGGGCGAGTACGAATCGTATGTGGACGTCGAGCCGGGGGCGTGGACGCGGTTGCGCATCGAGGTCGACGGCACAAAGGCACGTCTCTACGTCAACGGCGCGAGACAACCGTGTCTCGTAGTGAACGACCTCAAGCTCGGCGAGAGTCGCGGAAAGATCGCGCTCTGGGCGCGCATCAGTACCGAGGCGTACTTCTCCAACCTGCGCGTCGAGCCGAAGAGGTAACGTCGGGCATCCATGGACGTCGTCTGCGCATTGTGAATTACCTCACACTGTGAGGCGCCCAGGCTAGTGACGTCACACCAATGGACACGTCTATCCCCAAGAGTGACTCCTCCGGGGAGGTCGAAATGTCCATGTCCCTCGTGATACGCGCGATCCTCGCCGCGACCGCGCTTTCCATTGCTCCCGCGATCGCCAGCGCGCAGGCTCCACAGACGAAGGCCTGCAAGGATGGCACAACGAGCACGCGCTCGACATTCGCGTGTTGGGGCCACGGCGGCGTCGATACGGCGCATGCGTCGGCACGAGAACATGTCTCGACAGCCGAGCACCACCCGCCGGGAGCGGTGCAAGCCGGTGAGCCACGCGCCAAGCACGCAAAATCAGAAGCGCGCAAGGAATCAAAGGCGAAGGCTTCTCGCGCCAAACCCGAGCACCGTGAACACCGCGCCGCGACGAAGAAGCAGGACGAAGGACGTCGTGGATGGCTCCCGTGGCGTCACAAGAAGGAAAAGGAACAGGCCGAAAAGAAGAAGAAGGCAAAGCACAAGAGCTCCTCTCGACTTCCGGTTGCGGAGCGTCCGAACGGACAGAGGGCGCGCTAGAGTAGCTCGTCCGCGGCAGCTGGCGCCAGAGCTCCCGATCGTCAATGATGAGAGTCGTCTCGGGAGACGATACGTGCGGACTCGGTGCCTGACACTACTCCTGTGGTCGTTAACGGCCTGTGCGGCCGTGGGCCGCGTCTCGTACAGCAATCCCGTCATCAGCACAGCCGATGGTGTTCGCCACGTCGAACCACGGTACTCCGCGGTCGAGGCGGAGAGCAAAGCAGGCGTATCCGTCTACGTCGATCTTCTGACCTACAGATTTGCCGGAGTCACGGGCGTTCTTGTGCCGATCATTCCCTATGCCACCGGCGACCTGGGAAGCGGCGAGCTGCTTCACGTGACGCTTTCGCTGACGCGTCATCCGGAACTTCTCGTCATAGACCCGTCGGGAATCACGATGAGCGTGGCTAGTGGCACTCCGGCGACGCCGGTGTGCGCTGTCAGTTCCACGGGCTGGGTTCCGACTGGTGGAAGACATTATGTGTACCACAGTCGCTCTGACGTGAGCGGACGTTGCGAACGTGGACTGCTCGGCGGCAGGTTTTCCTCCTTTGAAACAGGAGCGCCGACGGACACGGTTGCACCTAACGAGGCACGGACCTACGATCTTTTCTATCCCATTCGCGTCGACGAGTCGCGGCCCCTCCTGCTGCGCATCGACGGACTCAGGTCGCAAAGCGGCGTAATCGTCTTGCCCATGCTGCAGTACGCGCGACAGTCGCGTTGGCGGTTTGCTTTCGGCGCGCCGTTCTGAGTGAGTCGCACAGGCTTATGGATTGCAGTGCGCAGGGGAGAGCCCCAAACGAGGTGGTCTCGTGCGCGCTTGTCTTCTGACGGCTAGTTCAGTTGCGCTACTGGCTTCCTGCTCCGAGCTGCCGTCGGCACCAAATACCGATCTCGGCCTTGTCGTGTGGGCGGAAGTCTCGCCGGCCGTCGTCCGTGCTTCGGACTCTTTAGCAACATTGCACCTCCGCGTCTACGCGAGAAACCCGAGCACGCACACAATCAACGTGCCCGGCGGACCCCCATACGTCTTCACGACAGATCCCGCGAATAGCAGAAATATCTGGGGCAGCCTTCGTATCGCGAGCAGCACGTCAGCGTTGAACGGCGGGCCAAATGTCGACTGGTGGGGTCAACCCGTGTACGTGTTCACACCGCGCGAGACTCAGTACAACGAGATGATCGTAACTGTTAAACAATGGCGCTCCAGGGGATGGACTCTTGCTGCAGGCGTGTATCGGGTCCGCGGTTGGTTCAATGCTCATGAGGGCACGCCGGCGACGCTCACCGTCAGGCAATGACGGATGACCGCGCGGGAGTTGCCACCTTGCGATTCCAACTATCTAACGGGCGTGAGGGCCTGTGGTCTCTACCCCACGCTCAGCACGATCTTCCCGCGCGGGTGCGGCGCGCCGGCGAGCATCTCGTGAGCAAGGGATGCGTCTTCAAGCGCGAGCACGGTGCCCACGTCGGCCACGAGCTTTTCCGCATCGAACAACTCGCTGATTTTGTTGAGCCGCGCGGTCGTTATATCGACTATGAAGTACACCGCGCGAACGCCATATCGCTCCTGCAATGGCTCGGGAACGGGCGACACGGCTGAAACCAGAATTCCCCCTCGCTTCAGAACGCCGAGCGATCGCTGTTGCGTCTCACCGCCCACGGCATCCAGGACCACATCCACGCCAGTCAAGGACTCCTCGAATCGCTCTGATTTGTAGTCTATGACTCGCTCTGCGCCCAGTTTGGTGAGGTGCTGACGATGTGCGGCGCCGGCGACTGCGATGACATGAACGCCGGCTTGGCTGGCAAATTGGACGGCGTAAGCGCCAACATTCCCCGCGGCGCCGAGGATGAGCGCGGTCTGACCGCGAGTCACATGAGCGTAGTCGAACAGCATCTGCCAGGCAGTGACCGCGACAACCGGAATCGACGCGGCCTCGACGAAGTTCAGGCTCTTGGGCTTTTGCGCCATCCTTGTCGCAGAAGGCACGGCATACTCCGCATATGCCCCGGTAAATTGCTCGTTGGTCGAGCCGTACACTTCGTCGCCAGCCTGGAATCCGGAAACCTCCGCGCCGATTGCTGCGACGGTTCCTGCTAGCTCGGCGCCGAGGATGAGCGGCAATGGTTGGAGTTGAATCTCGCCCTCACGAGTGAGCGCGTCCCATTGGCCCACGCCTGCCGCCTTCACACGAACCAGCAGTTGTCCTGGACCGGGTTCGGGACGAGGCACTTCATCCATTGTGATCGAACTCGGTGGACCGAATCGGAGAACTCGTGCTGCTTTCATGGTATGCCTCTCGGTAATGGCTTCACGCCCGGTTACGTCACGTCGCTCTGTGAGATCCGCCCTCGCGCTGAGCCAGTCACGCACCGTGGATTCGAGCTCTCCCCAGACATCATCGAGCGCTGTTCCTGGTGCTCGCCTAACGACACTGTGCCACGTCCCATCGCGTGTTTGGACGTACCAGTGGCTCGCGTCTTCATCATGACGAGCCGGGTGGCCCGTGACGGGATATGGCCAGCCTTCGTGCCACAGAATGCGAAACGCCACTTCCGCCCCTCACTGGTTCGCCTGTTCGCATCATCGCGGTCACTTGAATGAGTAGATGCAACAGTGCTCCGCGCGAATACCCATCTGGGGGACCCGCCGCTCACCCAGTAGTGGATGGTATGTCCTGATCCGTCGTGCACACTTGAAGTACACCTAACGACGGACCGCCTCATGTCGACGCTGGACGCAAGGGGGAAGGAGAGCTCTCCAGCAGTCCCCACAACACTTCTGTATCCGCTCTTGTTCGAGCAGTGCCCGCTTGGCATGGTTGTCTACGATCGAACGTTGCGCGTCGTTGCTTCCAACGAGGCCGTGGCGCGCCTGATCGGAGTGTCACGAGCTCGCATCGATGGACTGCACATCGATGACCTGCGCGATCAACGACATCGCCGAGCACTTCGGCAAGCGCTTGCCGGTGAGACGGCGAAGTACGAATCGCCCTATCAGGCGACTCAAAGCGATGTGTGGTTCTGGGCGTCTGTGACATTCGCGCCGCTGCGCGATGACGGCGGGGACGTGATCGCCGCGATGTGCGTGATCGATCCACACCCACCGCGGGTGGACCTCGGCGTGAGCTCGAACAGCCAGATCCAATTGAGCGAAGCGCAGCGGCTCGGGCGCGTCGGAAGCTGGACGTGGGACAATGAGCGCCAGCTGGCAGCGGCGTCGCCAGAGCTCTACCGCATCCTCGGTGTATCGGCGGAGCGCATCAGCCTGGCGACGGAGTTCGAGCGGTTCATCCACGTCGATGATCGAGGAGCCGTCCGTCGGCATCTCGAAGAGGCGCTCGGCAGCGAGAGCGCATTCTGGACCTGCGAATTTCGTATCGTTCGTGCCGACAGCGCCGAACGATCGATCGTCCTTCGTGCTGAAGTGAAATATGACGAATCTGGAAGCGCATCTTCGGCGTGGGGAACGATGCAGGACGTTACCGAACGCCGCCAGCTGGAGGAGCAGCTCCGCCGCGCGCAGCGCATGGAATCGCTGGGTCAGCTCGCCAGCGGCGTCGCGCATGACTTCAATAATCTCCTCACGGTGATCCGCATCGAGGCGGATTTTCTCGACGAAGGATTGCCGACCAATCACCGGCTCCACGAAGAGATCCGCGAGGTGCGCCTGGCCGCCGACCGTGCCGCCGGCCTAACGAGGCGACTCCTGGCGTTCAGCCGTCGCCAGGTCCTTCGTCCCAGTGTGATCGATCTCAACCACCTGGTCGGAGAGACGAGCACCATGTTGCGGCGGCTCATTGGTGAGGACATCGATCTGACGACGAATCTGAGCGCAGGGCTGCCGCAGGTCCTTGTCGACCCGGGTCAACTCGAGCAGGTCCTGGTGAACCTTGCGGTGAATGCGCGCGACGCAATGCCGAACGGAGGAAAGCTGATCATCGAGACGGCAATGGCGGCCGTTACGCACGACGCGATTCTTCCGGCCGGCGATTACGTGACGCTCACTGTGGTGGACACGGGACATGGAATCGAGCTGGACCTGCAAGAGCGCATTTTCGATCCGTTCTTCACCACAAAGCCATCCGGCAAAGGGACGGGGCTTGGTCTCTCGACGGTGCTCGGCATCGTCGAGCAGTCCGGAGGCAGCATCACAGTGGACAGTCGACCGGGCTCCGGAACGAGATTCACGATTCGGCTGCCACGTGCGCAGTTCGAGGGCAGTGCACTGGATCGTCCAGCACAGCCACGTCCGCGGCCGGTCAGGCAACGCGCAACCGTGCTCCTGGTTGAAGATGAAGTGCCGCTACGCAGCGTGTCGCGCCGCGCACTGGAGCGGCACGGCTATACCGTCCTGGTGGCTGAAGATGGCTACGAGGCTCTGGCCGTCGCCGCAGGGTTCGCGGGACGTATCGACATTCTCGTGACGGACATGGTCCTGCCCGATCTCCGGGGACGCCAGTTGGCTGCTCGCCTTCTAAGCAACCGACCGGAGACACGAGTGCTCTATATGACTGGCTACACCGATGATGACATCTTCCGCCCCGGTCTCCCTGGCGAGAGCGACTTTGTCCTCGAGAAGCCCTTCAATCTCGATCAACTCGCGGATGCGGTCGCATTAGCATTGTTCAATGACGGCTCCGACAGCGGCCGATCGAGCGAGTTGTGAAGGAATGGGCACCCTGAGTCGGACGATGGTGCCGTGGGCCGGTTCGGATTCTATGCGCAAACGGCCCCCGACCTCCGATGCGCGTTCGCGCATTCCGATAAGACCAAAGTGCCCGCCATACGACCTCAGTTTGGGGTCGCGAACGAACCCTCGGCCTTGATCCGCCGCCGTTAGGCGGATCGTGCGGCGGCCATAACGGAGCTGAAGGTGCACGGCGTCGGAGTCCGAATGCCGCACCGCGTTCGTCACCGCCTCCCGCGCGACGCGCGATATGACGGTGACGATCGAAAGGGGAAGGGGACGCACCTCGCCCACTATCTCGAGCTGCACCTTTACCTCGCTGCCTCGAGCCGCGTCTTCGGCTTCCGTGCGCAGTGCTTCGGGAAGATCCGAAGAGCTCAGCGGCGCTCTGATATCCCAGATCGCATTGCGGGCGTCCTCGAGCGTCCGCTGGGCGAGACCGATGACGTCCTGCAACGCTTCGCTATCATGTTGCGACTCGCGGAGTGCGTTCGCTGTCGCCACCAGCTTCAGCGCGACACCCGTGAAGCCCTGGAGCAGGGTATCGTGCATCTCTCTCGCAATCCGATTGCGCTCGGCGAGCTGCGCTTGAAAGCGCAACCGCATCGCGCGCTCGCGGCTCCGCCTCAACGCCCGCGCCAATCGACGCTGCTCGGTGACATCCATGACGCAACCGCTGTACGCCACCAGTTGACCCTGCTCGTCGAAGTACGGCTGACCGACGGTATGTATGTACCGAACATCGCCATCTGGACGAACGAGCCGGTGTCGCAGATCCCATGGGCGGCGTTCCTGAATCGCGGTTCGACGAGCCTCCAGAGCATACGGCAAATCGTCGGGGTGCACGAATCTCTGCAGGTAATCATCGCCTGGCATGGGGGAACCTGGCGGAAGTCCGAAGATTCTAAATGTCTCGTCCGACCAGAAGCCCATGCTTCCCGAGCCAAGATCGACCATCCAGGAGCCGGTGTGGCTCAATCGCTCCGCTTCCTCCAGATACCATTCCTTCCCGCGGAGCGCTTGGGTCTGCGGCGCGACCTCTCGCTCGAGACGCCCGGTTGCGCTGCGCAGTGCCTCGCTTGCGCGGCGGCGCTGCCTCGTTCGCGCATACCAACCGGTCAACAAGATCGCCGCGAGCAGCGCGGCGAAGACGCATGCCATCGGTTTCACCGCTCGAGGTGAAGGAGCCCGCGCGCGAGCGCCGCGGTGACCGCTTCGGTGCGGTCGTGTACCCCCAGCTTCGCGAAGATGCTCTTGACGTGCACCTTGATCGTTTCGTCGGAACGGCCGATGGCGGCAGCGATGGCTTTGTTCCCGAGCCCTCGCGCGATGAGCCCGAGCACCTCCAGCTCACGCGGCGAGAGGTCGGGCTCGAACGGAAACTCCGCGAGTCGTTCGGCGACCGACGAAGGCATGACCCGCTGTCCGCGATGCACGGCGCGTACGGCACCGACGAGGTTCGTCACCAGCATGTCCTTGAGCAGGTAACCTCGAGCACCTGCCTTCAGCGCACGGCGAACGTCTGCGTCGCCATCGTATGAGGTTAGTGCGAGAACTCGAATGTCCGGCTGCTCGCGTGTGATCACTTCGATCGCCGCAACTCCATCCAACACCGGCATGCGCAAGTCCATCAGCACGACGCCGGGTTGCCGCTCACGAGTGAGAGCGATCGCGCGCTGGCCGTCCGACGCCTCCCCGACGACCTCGATGTCCTTTTCTCGCGTGAGCACAGCGACCAGGCCGGCTCGGACGATCGGGTGGTCATCGGCGATCAACACACGAATCGCCGCCTGCGGGGTCGCGTGCGTGCCCTGGAGAGCGTCCGACATGAGGGGCAACTGGCAGATAGATGGGGGCCGAATGCCGACAAAACATACGGCGCGGCACGCGCGGGGGAAAGCGCTAAGCACAGCGGGCGACCGCCTCACCGGGCGTGCCCGTCATCACCTGCGCCCTAACGAGCACTCTGATACCCGGGCTTGATCGATGCTCGCCGTTGGCGGGAGCACGACTGAGCGGAGCGAGGGCGGGCAGGGAAGTGGCTCCGACCGGCCGAGTGAAAATCTCTCCGTGCGCCAAGCGTTAGGCGGCGGAGATCAATCGGCGATCTCCTCACCAGCCTCACGCCGCCAGCTGTTAGAGACGAACCAAACGCGACGACGCCCCCGCGAGAAATTGGACCATCGTCGTCGTCAGCTGACGCGCGCGGCGCACTCCCTGCGCCGCCAAGCGGCGCGGTTTTTTCCACTGTGAGCACCAGCACAGTCGGACTGGTCGCATGCACTCTTCCGTCTCCAATACCGCGTCGATTCCCCGCCAGAAGGCGATTCGTCGTGAGTTCTCATTCGCGGAGTCGCTGGTGGGCAAGCTCCGGCCACGGAGCACGCTCGCTCGTTATGCACTCGGCGTCGCGGCCGTGCTCGTCGCCCTCGCGCTCCGTATTCTGCTCACGCCGCTCACAGGCAGGGGCGCGCCGTTCATCACGTTCTTCAACGCGACGCTCCTGACGAGCCTTCTCGCCGGTGCCGGTCCAGCGGCGCTCTGCCTCGCGCTCAGCCTGCCAATCGGCGTGCACTTCTTCGTGTTGCCCGAAGGCTATTCCATGTATCAGGCGGTCTCGCAGGCGCTGTTGTACGCCGCGGACGGCGCGCTCGTCATCGTGATGATCACGCTCGTGCGCCACTGGCAGGATCGCGCCGAGGCCGCCAATCGCCGACTGCAGAAAGCCGACGAGGAGCGCGAGCGCGCCCTGCTGAGAACACGAGAGACGATCGATCTCGCGCCTGATGCATACTTCCTCGCCGGTCTCGACGCGCACTACACCGATGTGAATCAGGCTGCCTGCCGGCTCCTTGGCTACGATCGGGACGAGCTGGTGGGCATGACCATTATGGATCTGATCCATCCGGACGACGTCCCGCGTCTCCAGACCGAGCGGCAGGCGCTCCTCGTGCCGGGCACGGTACTGACTGGTGAGTGGACGCTGAAGCGAAAGGACGGCAGCTTCGTCCCCTGCGAAGTGAGCGCGAACATTCTCGGGGACGGGCGCTGGCAGGCGTTCGTCCGCGACATCACCGAACGTCGCCGTATCGCCAGGGAACGCGCAGAGGCGTTCGGCCGCGAGCTGATCGCGCGCGAGCAGGCGGAGGCGGCCAATGCGCGGCTCCGCGAATCGGAGGAGCGCTTTCGCCTAACGATCGAAGAGGCACCGATCGGCATGGCGCTCGTCGCGCTCGACGGCCGATTCGAGCGCGTCAACAACATGTTGTGCGAGATCACGGGCTACCCGGCGCAGGAGCTCGTGCGCCTGACGTTCAAGGACATCACGCACCCCGACGATCTCGCCATGGACGTGGAGCTCGCCCGGCGGCTCGCGAACGGCGACATCCCGCGCTACCAGCTCGAGAAACGTTCTATAAGGAAAGATGGGTCGATTGTCTGCATCCTGCTCAGCGCATCGATCCTGCGCGGCCCGGAAGGTGACGCGCGCTACTACATCGTGCGCGTCGAGGACATCAGCGCTCGCAAACGTGCCGAGGAAGCGCTCGAGCGCGCGCTCGCCGCGCGCGATGACATACTCGGCATCGTCGCGCACGATCTGAGGAACCCTCTCGGTGTCATCCTCATGCAGGCGTCACTGCTCGAGCGCTCCGGCCCCGATCCCGAGCGACGCGACCAGCGGCCGCGAGAGATGATCATCCGTTCCGCGAAGCGGATGAATCGACTGATTCAGGATCTTCTCGACGTCAGTCTCGTGGAGGCCGGTCAGCTCAAGGTAAACCCCGCTCGGACGGCCACGAGGCAGTTGCTTTGCGATGCGGTCGAGGCGGAGGCCGCGCTCGCGACGGCATCGAACCTCACGCTTGGCCTCGATGTCGCCGATGATGTTCCCGAGGTCCTGGGCGACCACGATCGACTGATGCAGGTGTTCGTGAACCTCATCAGTAACGCAATCAAGTTCACACCCTCGGGTGGACGCATCACCGTCGCGGCCTTGGCTCGAACTGAGGACGTGCGATTCTCTGTTGCAGATACCGGCGCGGGGATCGCACCAGAAGGCCTGGCGCACATCTTCGAGCGATTCTGGCAGGGGAAGACGCATGCTCGACGTCTTGGCGCCGGGCTCGGTCTACCGATCACGCGGGGGATTGTTCTGGCTCACGGTGGAAAAATCTGGGCCGAGAGCACGGTGGGGCAGGGAACTATCCTTTTCTTCACCATTCCGCTCGCGCCCACAGCGCAGAGTCGGCCGCCCGAGCGAAACGATGCTGGCCGGCGAGCGCGTCGGCGCGTCGAGCCTCGATAGCCATGGGCGCGGCTACCCCGTCCGTTGTGTGCAACGACTCAACTCGGGGCAAGCCGGCTGAGCGCGCCCAAGAGGGTATCAACGTCGACGGGCTTCACGAGGTGAGTCGCGAATCCCGAAGCATGACTGCGGCGCCGATCCTCCGGCTGATCGTACCCGCTGAGCGCGATGAGCACGGGCGTCGTGTCGCCAAGGTGAGCTCGCAGCTCCTCGGCGAGCTCATATCCATCCATCGTCGGAAGTCCAATATCGAGCAGCGCGAACTGCGGGCGAAACCGTTCCGCTGTGGCAATCGCATCGACGGGGTTCAATTCCGCTCGCACGTCGTATCCAAGTAATCGCAGCAATCGCGAGAGGCCGCTGGCCACCGCCGGGTGATCGTCGACGATCAGTACGCGCGTCCCACTTCCGCTGGCCTGCTGTGACACCCTCGGCGCCAACTGCGCCGATGACGAATTCGAATCCGGTGCGGCCGCGGGAAGGCGCACGGTGAACTCGCTGCCCAGTCCCGGTCCCGCGCTATGCGCCGTCACCGTGCCGCCGTGGAGCTCCGTCAGTGCACGCACAAGCGACAGACCCACGCCGAGTCCACCTTTCGCACGATCGGTGGCGCGCGGCGCCTGAACGAAGGTGTCGAACACGTCGGTAAGTAGCGACGGCTCGATCCCGCAGCCCGTATCGTGGACGCGGAGCACCACGACGTCGCCCTCGCGGCCACCGCTCACGCGAATAGTTCCACCCGGTGGCGTGTAGCGCGCGGCGTTAGACAGCAGATTGTCGAAGATCTGCGTCAGACGCACATCATCGGCATCAACGGCGAGCCCCTGCTCGGGAACATCCATCTCCAGGTGATGGCCCCGCTCCTTGAACAACGGAGCCGTCGCGGCTGCCGCGTGTGTTATGACCGTCGCCGGCTCGAGCCGAGTCTTCCAGAGCGTGACCGCTCCACGTTCGACGCGCGCCACGTCGAGCAGGTCGTCGACGAGCCGAGACATGTGCTTCACCTGGCGAACGATCACGTCGACGTCGCGCCGTGATTCCTCGTCCACGCGCGCCTCGAGCAGTCGCGCGGAGGTGAGAATCGGCGTGAGCGGATTGCGCAACTCGTGCGAGAGCAGGGCGAGAAATTCGTCCTTCTGCCGATTGGCGCGGTGCAGCGCGTCCTCGGCAATGCGCCGGTCGTGAATGTCCAGAACGGCAGCGACCCAGTGAATGACATCGCCGCCTGCGTCGCGCAGCGGCGCGATGCGGGCGACATGCCACCGGTACTCGCCGGCCACAGTGCGGATGCGATACTCGAGCTCCGTCGTGCTCGACGTCGCGAGCGCATGTGTCCAGTTGCGGGCGAGCTCGGCGCGGTCGTCGGGATGGACCGCGACGAGTGCGCCTTTGTCGTTGAGTGTCTCAGCCTCGCTCAGGCCAGTGATCTCGAACCACCGATCGTTCACCCACTCGAGCTTTCCGCGCGCGTCGCACGTCCAGATGATCTGCGGAAGCGCGTTGGCCAGCGCCCGGTCCGCGTGTGTGTAGCGCGAGTCTCGTGCGGCGTTGCGCGTCTCGTGAGGCACGGCGAGTGTAGAAACGGGTTGGCCGACAACCTCGAAACTACGGGGCGAACAGGCAGGCGTCGATATGGTACCAAGGTCCAACTGTGGGAGGGCCGCTCGGCCTAACGCAGAGCGGCCGGTCCGCGACCTTTCCGAAGATCGCTTCGGCGATCATCGACGTGCCGCGCTCGGGTCCGACTCGAGCACCTGCTTGATGCGCGCGAAGTCGTCGCGGACGGCCTGCACATCCTGCTCGAACTGGGCGCTGGTTGCGGGCGGCGTTTGCAAGACGACCATCGAGAGCTCGCTACCGGAGCCGTTGGCAGAAACGCGCATCGAGTTGTAGATGCTGACACCGGACGCCAGCGTCACTATATGATCGAGGACGCCGAGCGAATTGACCTCGACGAAGCGCAGGTGCATCGTGCCCCCGTCGGTGTCGAGCGTCCAGTCACGCCCCCCGGCTTTCGTTACGGCACGGACCCAGGGTGCCCACGTCTTCCAGTTGTTCACGTCGGCAACAAAGTCGAAAGCCTTTCGCGGTGATACGAGTATCGAGACGTGAACCACTTCGGCACGGTAAACAGTCATCTCGGTTCTTGTTGGCCGAATGGGCATGAGCTCGCGTCGCGGTGCCGTGCAGGCGGTAGCGAGCAGGGCGAGGACTGTGGATCGAACAAGAATGGTTCGCATCATTCGTCCCTCACCGTGGGTGACGCCGAAGCACTCGGCTTGCGCACACGAGGACGATAGATCGGACTTTGCGGATTGTCTTGGAAAAATGGAACGTGTCGAGTGTCCATTCCGCGACGGAGGAAAGATGTGGTCGAAGGCTGACCAATCGCTCGCTCCAACCATACTGCACCGGCAGATGTCTCAGACGCCGATGATGCTCACCGACACCCTCGCGCAGGACATCCGTTTCGGCATCCGCTCCATTCGGCGCGATGCGGCTGCCGCCATCTTCATGGTCGCCATGGTGGCGATCGGAATCGCCGCCAGCACTACCGTGTTCAGCCTCTGCCGCGCCCTCCTGCTCCGTCCTCTTCCGTTCGAGAGGCCTGAACGGCTCGTCTGGATCGCAAACGGTACGTCGGAGAACCTCTCTGGCCAGACCGTGCAGGTGCACAATCTGCTTGCGCTTCGCGAGGAGAGCCGCTCGTGGGCCGGCGTCGCCGGCGTGTTTCCGTTCTACGCTCCGGGTGACGTCCGTTTTACAGGCGCCGGCGAGCCGGAACGCCTCACCGGCGTGCCCGTGACGCAGAACTTCTTCTCTCTGCTCGGCGTGAAGCCGCTCGTCGGTCGCTTCTTCAGCGATGACGAGAGCCGCTGGAACGCACCCAAGACAGTCGTCTTCGGTTACGAGTTCTGGCTGCGCCGCTTCGCTGGAGACCGCTCCATCGTCGGGCGCTCCGTCGTGCTCGACGGGCATGCAGCAACAGTCGTGGGCGTGCTCCCGGCGTCGTTCGATTTCTCGGCGACGTTCACGCCGGGTCGGCGGGCGGACATCTTCTTCCCGTTTCCACTCAGCGCCGAGACGAACAGGCAGGGAAACACGCTCGCGCTGATCGGCCGGTTGAAGGACGGCGTCTCGATGCAGGCCGCGCAGGGGGAAGCCACGTCGATAGGCTCGCGACACAAGAACGAGCGTGTGGACGGCCGTTCGATCAATGGATTCGCGCCGCGGCTCAGCACCCTTCGCCAGCACGTGAGCGGACGCTTCGAGGCCGCGCTCCTCGTTCTCGCGGCGGCCGTCGCGTTCCTGATGCTCCTGGTCTGCGCGAACGTGTCCAATCTGCTGCTCGCGCGCGCGTCAGCGCGCCGACGAGAGATGGCCGTCCGCACCGCGTTAGGCGCGCCAAGGCTGCGGCTCGTTAGGCAGCTATTGCTGGAGGCGCTGATGCTCTGCGGCAGTGGAGCGGCGATCGGCACGGCGCTCGCGGTGGCCGGCACCTTCGCAGTCTCCCGTCTTCAGGGCACCACGCTCCCGCTGCTGAACGGAGTGCGCGTGGACCTCGTGGTACTCGGCTTCACGGTGCTCGTCGCGATGCTCGCGGGTGTCGCTTCGGGATTGCTACCGGCGCTGCACGCGTCGGCATTCGCGGCCTCCGCGCTCGCGGAAGGTGCGCGGGGGAGCACCGACGGACGCGGCGGTCGCGCGCGGCGCGCGCTCGTGGTCGCGGAAGTCGCGCTGGTGTGCGTGCTGCTCACGGGCGCCGGGCTGCTGGCGCGCAGCCTCGGCCGAGTGCTCGACGTTCAGCCGGGATTCGCGTTTGATAACGTCATCGCGGTACGCGTCGATCCGGCGCAAGGGAACCGGGTTTTCGGCGCTACGAACGCGGCGTATTTCGATGCACTCGTCCGCGAGGTGTCTGGCGTACCCGGAGTGCAGACGCTCGGTCTCACCGATGCGCTGCCGCTGGGGGACAACTTTGGCTGGCGGCGGTGGGACGCGTCGATACCAGGTCGCGACGAAACGCATGAGCGCATAACGCCGCTGGTGAGGATGGTGGACGAGGGCTACCTGCGGACGATGCAGATCCCCGTGCTCGCCGGGAGAGCCTTCACAACGTCCGATGATTCAGTGATCATCCTCAACGAGCGGCTGGCGAGGGCCCTCTGGCCTAACGAGAGCGCCATTGGCCGGTACGTGCGCTCGTCCGGCGTAAACCGGCGCGTGGTTGGAGTCGTCGGCGACGTCCGCTACTTCGGCCTCGATCGCGACGCGGACCTCGAGATGTACATGCCGTTGAGAACAGGCGACTACCAGTCAGTAGATCTCGTGGTTCGCGCGGCGGCGCCGCCAGCGGCGTTGGTCTCTGGAATTCGCGCGGCGTTGCATCGTGTGGATCCCACTCTGCCGGTCGCCGAGTTTCGGACGATGCAGCAGCTCGTCGATCGATCGGTGTTCGCGCGCCGGTTCGTGGCCATGCTCGTCGTCGCGTTCGCGGCGTTCGGTCTGATCCTCGCGGCGCTGGGGATCTACGCCGTGATCAGCTATTCGGTTACGCTGCGAACGCAGGAGATCAGCATCCGCATGGCGCTCGGCGCGACGCCGCGCGTTCTGCTCGCGAGCATCCTTGGCCAAACGGGGAGGATGGTGCTGGTCGGAGCCGTGATCGGACTGGCAGCGTCGCTCGTTGCGGCTCGCGGTATTCGGGGACTGCTGTTCGGCGTCGGCACGTCGGATCCAGCAACGTTTGCCGCGACGCTCGCCATGCTCACGATCGTCGCGCTGCTCGCCGGCTACCTGCGGCG
>C688J18823_10000421_pt1 | contig 24668 bp, 27 predicted proteins | sample HopSoiMetagenom1_FD_18823 | JGI IMG/M metagenome (IMG submission 18823) | reverse complement strand
AGGTGAATGGCCGCCCATGCGAGCCATGCGAGGAAGCCACTGATATGGACCTTGCCGCTTTGCAGAACGGCAAAGCCCTTGCCCACCACCGCCATAGTGCCCTTATCGAAGTAGCGAAACGGCTTGGGCCTCGATTCACCGCACAAGCGCCGGCGAATCAGCTTTCCGGCGTACCGCCCTTGTTGCATTGCCACTTGCGCGACGCCTGGAAGCGGCTTACCATCCTGATCGAGTGAGGCGGTATCACCGACCACGAAGATTTCCGGATACCCGGGTACCGACACATCTCGTTGCACGCGAACTCGCCCGGCGCGATCCGCTTCGACGTTCAGCCACTTTCCGGCGGGCGATGGGGTTACTCCGGCCGTCCAAATTACCGTCTTGCTGAAAATGCGTTCGCCCGCCGCGATCACACCTTCGGCGTCAATCTGATCGGCGCCGTGTCCCAGCCGGACTTCGACACCCAAGCTCTCGAGCCGTTCCTTAGCGGCTTGCGAGAGCACTTCCGCAAAGGTTCCAAGAACCCGAGGCGCCACGTCCAAGAGGACGACTCTTGCCGATTCGGGATCAATCCGCCGAAACTCCGATTTGAGAGTGCTCCGGACCAGCAGCGCTATCGCACTGGCCATTTCCACCCCCGTTGGACCTGCCCCGACCAGCACAAATGTAAGGAGATCCCGGTGGCGGCTGGAATCTTCCTCGGCTTCGGCCTGCTCAAACGCTTCCAAGATCTTGTTGCGGATCGCAACCGCGTCGGCCAGGCTTTTCATCCCCGGCGCAAATCTCTCGAATTCTTTGTGTCCGAAGTAACTGTGAGTTGCTCCGGTTGCCAGAATCAGGAAGTCATAATGTAACTGGACATTCGCCCGGTCGGCCGAGTTGACCAGTACATACTTCGCATCCTTGTTTACGCCCGTCACTTCACCCAGGATCACGGTTGTGTTCTGCTGTTTTCGGAGAATGTTCCGGATCGGCGAGCCTATTTGTGCAGGCGTGAGCACCGACGTCGCTACTTGGTAGAGCAGCGGCTGAAAGAGGTGATGATTCGTGCGATCAATTAAGATGATTTGCGCCGGAGCGTTTTTGAGCGCCTTAGCGGCCGCTAAGCCGCCAAAGCCGCCGCCGACGATGACAACGCGTGGGGTGCTCTCAGGCATATTCGCTCGCGGCTAGCCTGCGTGAACCGGTTCGGGAGCCTCGGTGTACTTAGCACGCAGTTGGAGAAGTCCAAGCAGCACTTCATCCCGCGTCGCTGCCAGTTGGTCGACGGTACGCCCGTTGACTTCCTCGAGAGTTCCTTTGGCGACGGTTTCTCTGAGGCCCTCCGGCCAATCGGTGAAGTTGCCGAGGTCTTTCCACCAGGTCGCGACCGGACCCGAAAGATGATCCATGAAATGTTGAATACCGCCCTGGCCGCCACCGAGATGAAACAGCATGTTCGGCCCCATGACTCCCCAGCGCAGTCCAGGACCCCAGCACACGGCCGTATCCGCATCCGCGACGTCGACCACACCTAAATGAATAAGGTTCACCACTTCGCGATAAATGGCAGCTTGCAGTCGATTCGCTACATGGCCGACGACTTCCTTCCGAAGATGAATCGGCTTCTTGCCAATGGAGCCATAAAACTCGAGAGCGCGCCGGACCGTTTCTGGTGACGTTTTCTCACCTCCAACTACCTCGACTAGCGGAATCATATGTGGAGGATTGAAAGGATGTCCGATAACGCAGCGCTCCGGATGGGTGCACGCCGACTGAGTCACACTCATCGTGATGCCTGACGAGCTCGATGCAATGATCGAATCGACGGGAGTAGCCGCATCCATCTCAGCGAATAACTTGATCTTGAAATCCGGGCGTTCAGGACCGTTTTCCTGGACAAGATCCGCGTTCGACAAGGCTGCTTTCATGTCGCGGGTGAAGCTGAGTCTGTCTCGTGATGCCTTCGGCGAAAGGCCCATGGCAGTGAGCGCCGGCCACGCTTCGTCAATGTACTTGCGCAGCTTCAGTTCCGCGTCGGGCGCCGGATCTGTTGCAATGACGTTGAACCCGCACGCGAGATACTCTGCCGCCCAGCTTGCGCCGATGACTCCTGTGCCAACAATGGCGATACGTCGTATTGATTTGTCTGAACTCATGTGCCCTTTTCTCCTTTGCCTGTACCTGGTGAACATCCCCGTCGCATACGCGTGGGAAACATGCGAAACCGACCGCGACACGTAGGTACGCCGCCGTTCTTTTCTCAACGAGCTCGGTTCTTAACGAACTCGGATTCGCTTCCTACATTTCAGAAGAGACGACAGGAAGCAATTTTGTTGGTCGCCTGGCGCGTTGCAGCAAAATTTGTGGGAGAAGGTCTAAGCCGCCAGTCGGCTTATTCGGGCTTGCAGTTCCGCTTTTCGGCTTTGACGTTGGTCAATCAGCTCGCTGTGCAACAGGTCGCGGCCCTTGCGCTTGGCGTAGAGCGAAATAAACCCAAACGCGAATGCCTAGCTTTTATGCCACACGCGAGGGGAAACATTTATCCGNAATTGGTTTTAAACAGAAAGGCGGGGCGGCGGTTCACAAAGAACGTTATCGATGAGCCGGGTCTTTCCAATCCAGACCGCCAGCGCAGCTCGGACGGGCGCGTTTACGACCTCTACTGGTCGAATTGTCTCTGGATCCACCAGGTCCAAATACTCGAGCTCGATTGCCGGGGCGCGCTGTAGAACTTTGGCGGCCCGAGTTTTGATGACGCAAGGGTTCCGCTCTCCCCAGGCGATCTCCCGGCGGGCAGTTAGTAGCGCCTTGTAGATACGTGGCGCGAGTGCTCGCTCTTTCAACGTTAACCGCCTGTTTCGTGAACTCATTGCAAGCCCGTCGGATTCCCGCACGGTCGGTACGCCGACGATTTGCAGTGGAACGTTCAAGTCACGCACCATGCGCCGCACCACCGCGAGTTGCTGATAATCCTTCTCGCCGAAAACTGCGAGATCCGGCCGGATGATCTGGAAAAGCTTCAGGACGACCGTCGCAACACCTCGAAAGTGGCCCGGCCGAGTGCGACCACACAAATCTTCTGAGACCTCGCCGACCTCGACATACGTTCGCGGTGGCTCGGGATACATCTCTTGTTCCGATGGAGCGAAAATGTAATCGACGCCCCGAGCTTTGCAGAACGCCACGTCATTTTCCAACAAGCGCGGATAGAGCTGGTAGTCGCTGGTCTGATTGAACTGCAGGGGGTTAACGAAGACGCTCGCCACCACAATCGAACAGCGTCGCCGTGCTGCTTCAAATAAAGCACCATGACCCCTGTGCAACGCTCCCATTGTGGGAACCAACCCTAGAACGGCGCCGGGCTGGCTTTCATCAGCAATCGCATTCCATTCCGCGATGCGGTGAACGAATGTAGTCATCTCAAACGGAACACGAGACCACTTCACGGCTCAAAAGTGCAGATTGCGGATAGCTGCCCTGGCGGACATCGTCAGCGTAATTCCTGGCGGCGGCTAAAATCGTCTCCCCCAATTGGGCATACTGTTTGACGAAAGGTGGTACGAACGTGTCAAACAGGCCGAGAACGTCGTAGCTGACCAGCACCTGTCCGTCGCAATGCGGTCCTGCTCCGATGCCAATCGTCGGAATGGTCAGGTGAGAGGTGACAGCCGCGGCGACGGCATCCGAAATCGCCTCGAGCACAAGTGCAAATACCCCCGCATCTTCAAGTGCAAGCGCGTCAGAAATAAGTTCCTGCGCTGCCTCTTCGTCCCGTGCCTGTCGCCGCATACCTCCCAGCCGATGCACGTGCTGAGGCGTTAGTCCGAGATGGCCCATGACTGGCAAACCCGCCGACGTGATCCGTCGAACCGTTTCTGCCAGGGCGCGCCCACCTTCGAGCTTCACGGCGGCGGCCCCGCCTTCCTGGAAGAGCCTGGCAGCATTTCGCATCGCCTGTTCCGGTGTGATCTGATAAGTAAGAAACGGCATATCGGCTACAACGAGCGCGCGCTCAGCGCTCCTTGTGACAGCCCTTGTGTGATGAACGATTGCATCGAGTGTTACGGGAATGGTCGTGTCCAATCCCAAGATCACGTGACCAAGGGAATCGCCGACCAGCAAGACGTCGATGCCGGCCCGATCGAAGATACGCGCCATGGTGGCATCGTAGGCAGTCAACATGACGATTCGTTCGCCTCTCGCCTTCATGAGGGCAAGATCAGGCACGCGAATCTTTCTCGGAAGCGTGTTCATTGGGCCATCCTCAATAATCTTTCGATTTCCGCGGCCTTGCTTTCCGGCAAGCCACGCAGCAAAGCCATCTGGACTACTAACAGTCCGGCGGAACAATACAATCGCTTGACAGGAGTTGGAACATTTCGCAGAGAATTCAAATGTGACAGAACAGTCGCGCTGTCCCCTCGCTCAATGGGGCCGGTCAAACCCTCGACTGGCCCAAGGTGGAGAGAGTTATCGGTGCATGTTCTGGCCAGTGGCGCCAACGTACGTAGTGCCATCGACCGTTCTACTCCCGCCGCTTCCAGCATTTCGAGCGACCCATGGATGAGAGCAGAGATGTAACCACTAGCCATCACCGCGGCCGCGTGATACAAGCTGCGATCTTCCTCGCGAATCCGGAGAGTTCGGCCGCCTACCAGCGTCGCGATAGCCGAGCACCACTCGAGTGCCTCAGGATCTCCATCAATGGCAAAGCTAGATTCCCTCAGGGCGGCTAAGCCTAGTTCGGCGGAGGCGAAAGATTGCATCGGATGCAATGCTCCGCAACTGATCCCTTGGCGGGCAAGGACGGCCAAGGCTTGGGGTCCCTTTGCACCACAGGTGTGGAGAGCAATGCCGCGCTCGAGACCAGATCGTGCTAGCAGCGTAGCGACGTGTTCGACGGCTGAATCAGAAACGGCGATCAGCAGGTGTGAGGCGAAAGCAGGAATCTCTTCGATTGTCGTGGGTGTCGTACCAGCGCTTATGAATCGAGCCGCTCGGGCCGTTCCCTCAGGATTGCGACCGGCGATCGCAACGATCGGCTGACCGCCCTCGTTCAGAAGCCGGCCAAGCGCTTGCGCTACTCGGCCCGTCCCGGCTATTCCGATGGAGTACGCGCTCGGAGTCATTCCCTGGGTCAGGTCGCTTCCTCTGCAATGAATGGGTTTTTTGCTGAGAAGCCCTACATTGAAAGAGTCTCCCAAGCTTGCATTTGTTGGGACGTGCCTGTCTCTACACGGCTCCGTTGCCAACAATTACGTAGATGTTTGGCTCTTCTTAAGTAAAGTTGTGGCTTTATGCTCTTAGCTCTCGACGCGGGAAATAGCAATATTACAATCGGGGCCTTCGAAGGTTCTAAGCTGATGCGACGCTGGCGCGTGCGTACCATTAATGAGCAAACCGCCGACGAGTGGGGCGTATTGATGCGCAACCGACTTCTGTCCTCACCTGAGTCGGACGACGTCGATGGAATCGTAATCTCGAGCGTCGTGCCGAAGCTGGATCAGGCACTGGCGGTTATGGGAGAGCGCTACTTCGGCACCACGCCGTTGTTTGTCACTCCGGATACCGATATCGGTATCGAAGTAAAGTACAACAATCCCATGGAATTGGGCGCGGACCGCGTGGTGAATGCTGTTGCGGTGTTCCATTTGTACGGTGGCCCTGCCGTTGTGGTTGATATTGGCACAACCATCAACTTCGACGTTGTTTCGGCAAGAGGGGAATACCGTGGCGGCGTGATTTCTCCCGGGTTTGGCATGTGCATCCAGGGCCTCTTCGCGCAAACCNCTCGGCTTCCCATGGTTGATCTTAAGCAGCCGGCCGGTGTGATTGGCAGAAGTACGGTCCAATGCATACAATCAGGTCTTTATTACGGGTTTGCGGGCATGATTAATGGCATTTTAGAGCGTATAATCGCCGAGTTGGGTGATCAGACAACGGTCATAGCCACCGGCGGGCAGGCGCGGCAGATCGCAACGGAGTTGCGACTGGTTAATGAGATCAACGAAGATCTGACGCTCGAGGGTCTGGACATCCAGAACCGACCAGGTGTCCGTCAGAAACTACGCCGATCGAGGACCATCACGGCTAGCAGTGCCGGCAAGTAAACTACCGACGCCAATAGCACATCCCGAGCTCGAACAGAGGTCCGCTCCCGTCCGAGACGTACTCCGAAATAGACGAGCCCCAGTCCTGCTGCAACAGCGGCGGTCGCGTAAATAGACCCCGACATGCCGAGGAGACGCGGCAAAAGACTTATCGGGATTAGCAGTATTGAAGAGACCATAATGCGCCTGGCAGTCGAATCGCCGTCTGGCTCAACCACGGGCAGCATCTGGATCCCACCTCTGGCATAATCGTCGCGATACATCCACGCGATCGCGTAGAAATGAGGGAATTGCCAAACGAGTAGGATGGCAAATAACGCCAGGGCAGCTGAGTCGAGGTGCCCGCGTGCTGCGGCATAGCCGATCAGAGGAGGCATTGCGCCAGGCACCGCGCCCACGGTCGTGCACATCGGCGAGTGCCGCTTGAGTGGGGTGTAGATAAATAAATAGCTGAGCAGCGTGAACAGACCAAGCATCGCAGTGAGGGCATTCGTCTGGAACCACAGTTCGGCAAATCCGGCCACTGATACCACCCCACCGAAAAAGAATGCGTGAGTGCGTTTCATCCTGCCGCCGGGGAGGGGCCGCCTGCGGGTCCGGTGCATCTTGGCATCGGACTCTGCCTCGTACCACTGATTCAGCGCCGATGTCCCTGAAGCCAGTAGTGCCGTTCCAACGAGAGCGTACAGCAGCATCAAAGGACGCAAGAGCGCGCCGCAGCCGAACAGATATCCGACGGCGGTGCAGATCAGAATCAGCACCGTGATTCGAGGTTTTGTCAGTTCCAGGTAATCTCGCATTTGAGTATTTCTGCTCGTTCCTACGGCATCATCATTCCGCGCATCTGCATCGGTTGGAAAACAATCCACGCGCCCGCCGAATACAGCCCGCTGGCGAGAAGCGCCCAGGGAAAAAAAACGGGCAACGATGAGCGCACTCCGTCGACTACACGGCACGCCACCCGCCACACCATATATAAGGTAAAGAGCAGCCCCGCATCCAGGAAGATCAGTTCCATCGAGGGCAGCCAATCAGGAACAAAAGCCGCAATACTACTTACCGAGGCCGCCGGCGGCAGCACTCGGCCGACTACCGGGATAATCGTGCTCCATCCTGCCAATAAATGATTCGAGAAGTGCGCCAGCCACATTCCGAATCCCACCGGAATCATGGCCGGCGCGAAACTACATATGACGCGTATGGGCGTGAGGTTTAGCTGTCCCCAGTAGCGGCTGGCCCAGCCACACGCGGCAACCAAGATCCCGGGAATGATCAACAGACTAAGGACATAGAACAGCGTCACCACAAGCGTCATCGAGTTGAGTTGCAGCTTCGCATGGCAATGGTGCATCCACATCATGACGGGTCCGGTCATTCCGGCTGCGTTCACGAACGCGCTGAATGCAAGCAACAGCGCAAGGGCGGCAACATCGGGCCGTTGACTTAGACGCCCGATCCCGGACCCGCGGGTATCCTTATGTATGCTTTTGCCCGGCGTGGCTCGTAGAATTCCAACGTTCTGTTGAGGACAGGCCTGCACGCAATCTAAACAAAACGTGCAATCGAAGTTACCTACTTTCTTCGGTTGAAACAGGTTCAGCTCGCATCCTCGTTGCCGGTCATTTCCACGGATACAGTCGTAGGTACTGCAGGAATTGCAGATCGCGGGTTCGCGCACTCTCACTTCGAGTGGCGATACAAGAGCATGAACAAAGTGGAATTGACCGATGGGACAGACGTATTTGCAAAAGCTGGCGCCCTTGAAGACGCTATCAACGACGAAAGCCGCGACGAAATAGCCCAAGACGATCCAGGCGGTCGAGCGCGGGCTGTTCCAAACACCGAAAGCCTCATAAGCCCAAAGATAGGTGATCAGCAAACTCACGGCTATCCACTTCGTGCGCAGTCGTCTTGGCCAACGAAACAGAGGCGTCGCGAATTTCCGTGCCAGGTCTCGAGGCAACGTGAATGGGCACGCCATGCAAAAGAGATTCCCGGCCGCGAGCAGCGCAATGACTGCGAGGCCGCGCCAATAGGTCCAGGGCAAAACGCCGGCCAGGTTCATCGGCGCTAGCTGTGGTCCGAACAGTCCGTCAACGACGACAGCTACGGCCAGGAGCAGCATCACGGTCTGAATCGATCGCCGGAAATATCGAAAGCTCAGAATGGATCCGACGATACGTACCTGCAAAAGATCCCAAGGCTTTGTTGCTAGCGTTCGCGCCATGACCGCACGAGGGGTCGGCACTTGTTTGCTACTGCCCCGAGACCGGCCAGACTCAACTAGCCGCATGACCAGCATGACCGCAGGCGCCAGGAAAGCAATCGATCCAGGCACCCACATGATGGCGCCGGCAGTAACTTGATCAGTAAGAGCCGAGATGCCCCACAAGCGCGAGACCGACTGGTACGTGGGATATATAACGTGATCGGAAAAGCACAGCACCGCGGACAATCCTGTATTCACAAGATCGGCAAGGACGAGGTAAGGAATCATGGTCCATCGGGGCCACACAGGTTGACTCGGCCAGACTCCGATTACCGGCCACCAGAACAGCATGGCGCTCCAAAAGAAGCACGCGTGCTCGACCTCGTGCCAGTGTTGCGAGTGCAGCGCTAATTCGTAAAACCAGGGAAAGTGCCACGTGATGATGACAACTGCCAGAGAGCACCAGCCGATTAACGGGTGCATGACTACTTTGCCAGCGTGTCGCAGCTCTTTCCAGGAAAAAAAAGGCCCGAGCACGTCTCTGAACAGCCAGCGAGGCAAACCCCGCAGTACCGGGAGAACCGGCTGCCCGAGCCATAGGAGCGGAGGCGCCAAAACGATCAACAACAGGTGCTGAATCATGTGCGCCTCCAGGAGGAACCCAGAAAACGTGTCTATGGGGGAGGCGAGAGCGATGAAAATCGTCGCCAGCCCGCACGCAAACGCAACGAGTCTGTTGACAGTGTATTTGTGCGGCCGTTCGGAGTTAAGAAGCCGCCAGCCGCGAAAGTAAAAAACGGCCAGTCCCAGCAGCATGAAGGCGAGAGGAGCGTCCAGGCTCCAGGATGAGAGCGCAGCTGCGGCAACCGGGTCCATATTGCTTCGCTTTAACGGGTCGCCCGAAGGTCTTTCGGCGGCAGGCGCACTGATTGCGTGGAGTCGCGCGCCGGCGGCTGATAAGCCGGCCGCAAGGTCCCCATGAAGGCAACTAACGCGCTCACCTCCGCCGGGCTCAGGTTCTTACCGTAGGCCGGCATGTTTCCGCTGCCCTGAATGACTTGCCTGATAAGTTCATCGGGTGTTAATCGTGTGGCGACTGTATCGAGCGCCGGACCACGTTGGCCGCCCTCGCCATTCAGGCTGTGACAATTTCGACATTGCTTGCCCTGGATAAGCAGGGCGCCTTGGAGTTCCAAACCAGAACGGTTCTTTATATAGTCGACGGGCGTCGGTGCAGCGCTCCACGCCTCCATCTGTGGAGACCACGGCGCAAACGTCCCAAGGTAGGCGAGTGTGCCCACCGTCAGAAACGCAAGCACAACGATGACTACTGCCATGGGGCGGCGGCGGTAACTCTTTTCTCCCGTGCCAGAATAAAACGGGAGCAAAACGAGAATCGCGATCCCGACCACGGGCGCCACAAGCAGTAGGAACGTCTCCATGTAGGCCGGTAGGAGCGCGAGAATCGCGTACACCGGCAGGAAATAGAAATCCGGTTTCGGTGCCGTGTGAATCAGGGTTGGATTCGGTGGTCCATTGGGGCCGGCTGGACCGAAAACGAGCGCGCACGTAACAATCGCCACAACTAGAAACGCGCTGAAGATCAAGTCCTTTCCAATTACGTTCGGCACAAACGGTACGCCAGTCTTCTTGACCGCCTCCTCGTACTCGTTCTCATACGATTCTTTGCTGACTAAGCGACCGGGTGTGGGGTACTCGTTGATGCCCTTCGTCAACACCAGTCGCAGATGGAGACTCAGGAGCGCGATGATCATTCCCGGTACGACAAACACGTGCATCGTGAAAAACCGGGAAAGCGTCTCGCCAGCGATGATCGAACCGGCAAGCATCAAATGCACTAATTGTGCTCCGATGAATGGAACGCGCCCCATGATAGACGCACCAATACCTAATCCCCAGTAGGCGTCCTGGTCGAAACGCAGTACTTGACCGGTAAACGCCATGCCCAACGTGCAGAGGAAAAGAATGCAACCGCTGACCCAGGTCAGTTCACGCGGGTATTTGTACGCGCCGAACAAGAATGTTTGCACGAGGTGCAAGCTCATGATGGCGACCATGAATATGGAGCCCCAGTTGTGTACAGCACGCAAAAAGGCTCCCAGGAACTGCTGGTTGTTCAGATATTGCAAGCTGGGCCACGCCTCGCTGGTGGAAGGAATGTATACGAGCGCCAGGCAAATACCCGTGATGATCTGCAGAACGAAGCACAATAAGGTGCCGCTGCCAAAGACGTAAAACCAGCTGTTGGTACTCGGAGGAACCTTGTGACCGGCAGTGGCTTCGAACACCTTCACCAGGTGCAAGCGGCTTTCGAACCAAAGTGCGAGGGATCTAAACATAGATGAACCTTAGGTTGGCTCCGCGAGCGTTGGGAGATTGCCGCCCAAAATCTTCAGCTCTCCGCCTTCAACCTTGTGCTGGTATTCGAAAAGTCCACGGGGAGGCGGTCCGGACGCATGAGATCCGTCCTCATAAAACACGCCGCCGTGGCAGGGACACATGAACAATCGTGATTGCTGGAACCAGCGCACCGGACAGCCGAGGTGTGTACAGTTGATGGCGAAGACCTGGAACCTTTCACCTTCGACTCTTCGTACCCAGCAGGGCACTTCATTGGTGTCTCCGTCCCAAGGCTTGGTGACTGGGTTCTGAAACACCGCCAATCTTGTATTCCCCTCAGGGAAGTGGTTCAAATCTCCGAGCGATACCCAAGTGCGTGGTGAGTTTTTAGAAAATGTGGATAGAACGTACCCGAAGACTGGAACCCCGATCAATAGTCCGGCAAGTGCGTTCAGGCCAGCGCCTAGCTTGAGCAACAGATTGCGACGCGATACCGATGGAACGGGCGCGTCCTCAGTGGGCGCAAGTTTGTTGCAGCCGCAGCCTGATTTCTGATTATTGCCACTCATGGTATGGTCGATTCTCCTTTTGTCCGGTTACCTGGGGATGTACGGTGTGCCGCGAGCCACGCCACAACATCCGAAACCTCTTGGGGTTTCATCGCCTGGCCTGGAACATACGTGCGCCAATTCGGAATGGCTTGGTCAGATCGGCCGGCAATGACTGTCGTTCGAAGGGATTGATCGCTCACCAGCTCTAGATAAGCGGGATCGACGGCGGATCCACCCCTCCGGCCGGCAATACCAGTTGCATCTGGCCCGTGACAACTGGCGCAGTACTGTCCGAATGCGACCGCGCCGGCCGTTGCATTGCCGAGCGTTGCGGCATAGGCCGGCATTACAGCGGAGTCGAACTCTTGCGGCCGCATCCATCTCTTCTCCACTTCGTCGGCGAATGCGGTGATTTGCTTCTCGGTGAGAGTGCCGCCTTGATCCTGAGCAAACGGCGGCATCGTCGTACCGGGCACGCCCTTTGCAATGACGTTCCGCAGCCGCTCTTTGCCGATCAGTGCGAGATAGAGGCCGTCATTCAACGGACGCGCCGCACCATGTAGGCCATCCTGGCCGTGGCAACCGGCGCAATTACTCTTATAAAGTGTTGCGAAATCCATCACATTGTCCGGCAGCACATATTGCTCCGGGCGATTGTCGCAGGCAACAAGCATAATGGCGGCAATGCTGACTGACAAGCAGCGAATCCAGCAAATCATGAGTCGGATTTCTCCTCGCTGTCCTGGAATTCGACTCCCGCGCGGTCGAGGAGCGGCCAGCTCTGCATCGTTTCGATCTTCTCGGTTCGCGCTATTACCCAACCCGCTGTCACGCCAAAGGCAATCTGAGATCCAACGAACCAACTCCACTCGATGCGCGCATTCAAAGCGGGATTGATCAGCGAAAGTGTCGCTGCAACCAGTCCAGACCAGAGAATCGGGGTTACTAATCCGCTACGCCATCTCGCGCCCTGCGGAAACATAGGAAGCGAAATGGCATAGAGCAGGCCCACAAACAGCGAAATCACAACGTGAATGATGGAGCCGGCGATCAATCCTGTAGTGCTGAATTCCTGGAGTCGCGAAAGCGGCGCATCAGTTAGTGACGGCACTATCCCGGCCGCCAGCAAGTTGACGGGGTACCACATGCTACGTTGCGCAATCAAACCAAACAGTGTGGCCACGACCGCCATCGCGAGGGCTCCTGCAAGTCCGCCATAGAACCCCGCGGAATAGGGATGAAATTCCTCAGGGATTCGGAGGCGATGCCTGCTCACGCCCATCCGCAGGTGGTCCACTGCTTGGGAGCTCTTCGGCACGGCAATGGCGCCTCGCGGCGCGGCACTCACCGGCACCAACTCTTCCTTCTCTTCGGGCAAGACATCGCGCCACCACCCAATCGCGCCGAAAAACAACGCCACACAGCCCACACCGCTAACTGCGAAATGAGTCACCAGTCCGGAACAAATGAGCGTGATCCCGAACGCAGCCACAAGCGGCCAGGCAGTTCGCGCCGGTACAAGAATGGAATCCGAATCTTGTTCGTTCAGCATGGGTTTCATAAGCTTCAACGCCCGATCACATACACAACGATGAACACAACTACCCACACCGCATCGACGAAGTGCCAATACCAGGAGAGAAATTGGAAACGCCGCTCTTGTCCAGACATGCTTCCTCGCAGGCTAAGAACGAGTGTGAGCAGCAGCAATGTGAGTCCGAGAACAACGTGGCTGGCATGCAGTCCCACCAACGCGTAGTAAGTGGTCCCGAACAGGTTGGTGCTAATCGTCAAATGATCGAATGTGATGAGGTGGTGCCACTCGAGCGCAGTCTGCCGCAGGAATTCGCAGCCAAGCAGGATCGTCGCCGCCACCCATAGCTTGAAGGTGGAGATTCTGTATCCGGCGAGCGCCTTGGCGGCCAATTCAGCCGTCAGACTGCTCGACAGCAGGCAGATCGTCGGCCAAATCGGCAGGTGCAGCACCCGGTCAGGTGTAGGACCGGTCAGACTCTTTCCCGTATAGAAAACGTACGCTACAACGAAAATCGTGAAGAGTGCAAACTCCGTCGCGATCAGGCACGAAACGCCGACGCGGCCACGATCCGGTAGTCTCCACTTGGTCTCTTGTATGGGAACGATTGAAGTCATCGAAGGTTCCTCACTCGTATTTCCAGTCGGGATCTTCGGGATGTTTCAGATCCCACAAGGGTCGGCTGCTGCGCACTTCCGGCAGCACCGCGAAGTTATACTCAGGTGGCGGAGAGGCAGTGGCCCACTCCAATGTCCAAGCGTCCCAGGGATCGTTGCCGGCGGCCTTGCCGTTCCGGAGCGTGCGGATGATATTCCAAGCCATGAAGGCTACTGCTGCGGCCTGGAAAATGACTCCAATCGACGCCAGCAGGTTCAGACCTTCCCAGCCTCGCCCGGGCGGATAGGTATAGATGCGCCGGGGCATCCCGAGCAGGCCCGCGAAATGGAGCGGGTCGAAGGTCATGTGGAACCCGATGACGAGCAGCCAGAAGCTCCATTTGCCAAGGGTTTCGCTAAGCATTCTTCCGGTTGCCTTGGGGAACCAGTAGTAAACGCCCCCAAACAGCGCGAACAACATGCCACCGATCAGCGTGTAGTGAAAATGCGCAACAACGAAGTAAGAATCCGTGAGCTGCCAGTTAAACGGAGCGGCAGCCAGCATGATTCCCGTCAATCCGGCAATCAGAAATTGAAACAGAAAACCTATACAAAACAGCATCGGTGTATCGAACCGGATCTTTCCGCCGTATAGGGTCGCGATCCAGTTGAAGATCTTGATTCCGGTGGGGACTCCCACCAGCATCGTCGCGGCCACAAAGAACGTGTTCGACGTTGATGACATGCCCACAGCGAACATATGATGAGCCCATACACTCACCGACACCATGCCGATCGCCAGTATGGCGCCAATCATGGCAGCCCGCCCGAACATCGGTTTCCGCGAGAACACCGGAATGATTTCCGAGACGCAAGCGAATCCGGGAATCACCAGGATGTAGACCTCCGGATGCCCAAACAACCAGAAAAAATGCTGCCACAGCAGTGCAGACCCGCCTGCCTGCGTGTCGAAGAAATGAGCACCTAAATACCGGTCCAGCAATAGCATTGCCTGGGCTGCCGTCAGTGGCGGCATCGCCATAAGCACCATTCCCGAGACCACCAGCATCAGCCATACGAATAGCGGCATGCGACCGAGCGTCATTCCCTTGCAGCGCATGGAGACAATCGTGGTGATGACATTGATGGCGCTTGCTGTTGTGCCAATACCGCTCAGGAAAATGCTGAGAATCCAATAGTCTGTGCTGGTGCCACGAGAGAAGGCGCGTTCGGTTAGGGGCGAGTAGGCAAACCAACCGACATCCGGCGCGGTGCCGTGACCGGCTAATCCTTCTCCTCCGATATAGCTGAAGTACAGAAGGATTGCGCCAAACACAAACATCCAGTAACCAAACGCATTCAGCCGCGGAAATGCCATGTCCCTGGCGCCGATCATGAGAGGCACCAGATAATTCGCCAGACCGGCGAAAAACGGCATGCCTACAAGGAAGACCATGGTGGTGCCGTGTACCGTGAAAAGGCGGTTGAAAACTTCCGGCGGCAGAAACTTGCCATTGGGAAACGCTAACTGGATCCGCATGAGTGACGCTAAGATCCCGGCCACAGCAAACAATAAGAGCGACGTCGTGATATACATCACACCGAGCCGCTTGTGGTCGACAGTCACGATCCATTCGTGCAGCTTCGAAGGAAGTGACGGCGCCTTCGCGTCTTCGGCAGAAACTTCCGGAATGTACGGGATGCTCGCCATAAGGGTTTATTTCAGAGAAGACAGATAGGTGACCACTTCATCTAATTGCTCCGGAGTAAGTTGCATATTGGGCATAAGACTTCCGGGTTTGATAGCGTCCGGGTCTTTAAGCCACGCGCGGAGATTTTCCGCGCTGTTTGGGACTACTCCGGAGGCAAGGGTGTCTCTGCTCATCAGGTGAGAGAGATCCGGGCCGAAGGTTCCAGCGGCCCCCGTCCCGCTCACGGTGTGGCAATTTACGCATGAGAGTGAAAGAAACTCAGTTCGGCCGTTTTTAATGCCTGCATTGGCATTTGCGCTTTGTTGCTGGCTCGCCGTCCATTTGGCAAATTCCGCCTGAGACTGAACAACCACTCTCAATTGCATATTGGCGTGCTGAGTTCCGCAGTACTCTGCACAATTGCCCAGAAATGTGCCTTGCTGTTTCGGGTCGATCCACATTTTGTTAGGGTGGCCCGGAATTAGGTCTGTCTTGCCCGCGAGCTGAGGAATCCAGAAACTGTGTGCTACGTCGGCCGATTGCAAGTTGAGGAATGTAACTGCGGGTTTCGCTGTTGTGCTCACGGGCACGTGCACCTCGTTCGCTGTCACAATGTTGAGTGCCGGATACCGAACTTCCCACCACCACTGGTGGCCGACAACCGTTACTTTCAGGGCATCGGGGGAGATGGGCTTATCCAGCGTTGCGGAGACGATACGGGCTGTCGCCATCGTCAGCACAAAAACGATGAGAATGGGAATCACAGTCCAAGCGATCTCGATGCGATCGCTTCCGTATACCTGAGCCGGTTCTTTGTGATCTCCACAGCGCCGGCGAAACCGTATAAGTGTGTAGGTCAGCAAGCCTGCGACAACGATAAAAATAGCCGCACAGACCGCAAGCACTAAGAGCGAGAGGTGATAAACAGATTCCGCAGGAGTGGCCTGCGGCTGAAAGATATTGCCGACAGAATGCATCTCCTGTGCCGAGATAGCGAGAGCTGTGATGCACCCGAGAATGGTAAGTCGAAAGGAGGAACTCATTCGAGAGAAACTCTTGGGACCGTATCGGCCTCATCCAGGAAGAGCTTCTTAGGCCGCTCTCTGTTTGCAGCTTCGAAAGAAACTCCCGGCAAATCTATTGCGGGACCTTACGATCCTTTGGTTGTCGGATCCGCACCAGGCTCCACGGGCGCTGCTTCACCTCTTCGGTCAATTGGTCGAGGTTCTCCGTTGCCACGCGCACATTCTCAACCGCTTCGCTGATGTTCTCGTCATTCGCGCGCACCAAGGTCTGAATGGTCTTCATGGTGCTTGTGGCTTGATCAAGCGTGGCTTGTAGTTGCGCCAGATCCTGCCGAATAGGTTCCCGGAGTTGATCGATTGTGAGATTCACGTTTGAAACTGCCGTATCCGTGTGATCGAGCAGCGGTCCGGCCTTCTTCATAACGGAATCTGCATCGCGACTCAGTAAGAGCACCTGATCGGTAATACGGTCAATCTTCGGTGATTCCGTCGCGACGAGCGAGTTTACACTCTTGAGTATTTCAGCGACGCGGCGGCGGTTCGGTGCTCCGGTTATGTCATTCAGATGTGCCAGAAGCGTCAGAGCACCCCCGCTGATACCCCTCAGTTCGCCCCGAACCTCCGTAACTAATCCTTGCGCGTTGTCGGCGATTGTCGAGAATTTCCGAGCCATATCGTCCATGCTCACCGTTTCTTCGGACCGGATCACTTGGCCCGCTTTGACGCGAGGGGCATCATTGCTTCCCGTCGTGATGGAAATGGCCGGGCTGCTCATCAGAGTGACCGAGCCAAGTTTAGCTACCGAATTCTCATTGATCGGCGTGCCTTCCTTGACTTCGAATAGGATCTCGATTTGTGTGGGATCTCCACTCGCCGGCCGCACCAGGGTCACTCGACCGGCTGAAATCCCGCCGAACAAGACGCCCGTCCCCGGAGCAACACCGCCCGCATAGCGAAGATAGGTCTTGTAGGGGATTGCGTGTCCGCCCAACTGATTGTTGCCAACGTAATACACAGTCACCGCCAGCAGGACCAGACACCCTATAACAAATGTTCCGACTTTTGCTTCTAAACTCATGTCAAGCCCCCTTTGAGGTACTGTTCAAAAAATGCGTCGATCTTGTGGGCATCCACGATCGGGTCTGAAACTCTATCGAGGAATTGCCGGATACGCGGATGTTGGCTGCTCTTTAGTTCTTCTTTGGTACCCACCGCGATGAGCGATCCCTGGTAAAGCATGGCCATTCGATCAGCAATTCGGAAAGCGCTGGCCATCTCATGAGTGACCACCACAACGGTCATGCTGAAGGCGCGTTTCAGGGCTAAAATCAAGTCATCCAGTTCTGCCCCAACAATAGGGTCCAGACCGGCGGAGGGCTCGTCGAAGACCAGAATTTCCGGATCGAGTGAGAGCGCTCGCGCCACCGCCGCCCGTTTCTTCATGCCTCCCGAAAGCTCCTGCGGGCTGTAGCTTCCGAATTCCGCCAAGCCCACGACGGCGAGCTTCATACGCGTCATCAAGCTGATGGTCGATTCGGCCAGTCGCGTATGCTCGCGTAGCGGAAGCGCTACATTATCTGCAACCGACATTGAGTTGAACAGCGCAGCATTCTGGAATGCAACGCCGATCGAGCGCCGGAGTTTTTGCAGGTCCTTATGCGCGGAGCTGGCGAGATCGATCCCGTTCACAACGATACGGCCGGCTCCCGGCTGCTCGAGACCAATGATGTGGCGCAGAAGCGTACTCTTCCCGGACCCGCTTCCGCCCAGTAGGACCATGGTCTCTCCGCGCGCAATGTCCAGGTTGATACCGTCCAGGACGCGACGCCCTCCATAGCTGACCACCAGGTCGCGGACGGAAATCATCGGTTCAGCTGGTGGTTCCCGCATCACTCATTTCCCTTCGATGAGGTAGAAAATGGCAGTGAATCCGAGGTCCGCGAGAATCACCAGAAAAGTAGACTTGACTACCGCGGCCGTTGCTGATCGGCCTACTGCGTCCGGGCCGCCGCGCACACGAAAACCCTCCAGACCGCCTACCTGCACGATGATCGTAGCGAATACCAGGCTCCTGAGTAATCCGAGCAGCACGTCCCGCAGCATGATGGATTGAGCCACATCCCTGAGATAAACACCCAAAGCCATGTGCGTGCTAAACAGCATAAATAGGCCGCCGGCCACAATCCCGCACGCGTCACTCAAGATGCTGAGGCAGGGAAGCGTAATCAGCATTGCCAAGTACTTTGGCGCGAGCAGGAATTCGACCGGGTTAATCGCCATCGTCCGCAATGCGTCGATTTCTTCGGTTACAACCATGCTTCCGATCTCAGCGGAAAACGCCGATCCCGAACGTCCGCTCACGGCGATGGCCGCGAGCAGCGGCCCCAGTTCCCGCGTGAAGCCGATGCTCACAAGATCTATGACGAGATTTATTGCGCCAAAGCGGCGCAACTCCGAAGCCCCCTGCATGGCCAGGATAAAGCCTGCGCAGACGGCCATAACGCCGACCATCGGAAATGCGTCTACGCCGACCGCCAGCATCTGGCGAACTGTAGATCGCCACCGACTTCGACTTCCCGCGAACGGCAATGTGCGCCATAGAGAACCAACCGCCGCCGTCAACTGCATGGTGAGTTCACCCACGTACTCGACGTGGCGCAGAGTTCCTTTTCCGAGATATTCCACGACGGATGTGATCATTGCAACTTGCTGTCGCGCAAACGCTTCATTCGGGTAGTTCGCCATCAACCTCATCGAAGAGGCGCAGAAGCCTCGTCCCTTCTAGCAGGTACCGCGGATGCTCGCCGATACGACTCAATTGGAAAGTCTTATTCAACTCGCGTGCAGCCCTAAGGACTTCGAGCAGCACTGCGAGCCCTGAGGTGTCCATGTATGGAACTTCGTTGAGATCGACCGTCAGCCTATTGCAGTCCGGTGACTCAAGCGTTTGCAACAGCAGCAGCCGCAAATCTGGCGAGGAGTCGATTGTGATTCGGCCCGAAATCGAGCCCAGGCAATTTCCTCCGTGCCGCTGAACGGTAGTCTGCATACCTGACGTAATCGTTGTCTTCTGTGGATGGAAACTCAACCGCATTCTCAAGAGAAGAGCGCGGACCGGTGCGCTTTGTTGGTGACGCGAAGATCGCTGAGAATTATCACGGAAACTCGGAATCTGCTGAATCCGCTGAGCCGCCTCGATTTCGCCGCGTTCGCGTGCGCTTGAAGGTTCGCCAGATCATCTGAAAACCGATGCGCGATGAAATCACAGAATCAGTACTAACTACAATCGAACTACCCTGTATGGACTCTACGTAGCTCAGAAAGGCCGGAAACAGAATAAACTCGTTACGAAGCGCGGACCACTCCCGTACAAACAAGGGCGTCGCAAGCGTTCGGTGGTGTTCCGATTGCAGAATCTTCCAGAGATCCTTCGAAAGATAACGCAGCTCATGCAGTACGAACGCGAAATGCACGGTGGCCAGATATCGAAGAACGCCGGCCTTCAATTCTGCACTGGATTGTGGCAACGTTTCTTCGGGACTAAGCCGCGCGACCCAATCGTACACGGGAAAGGCCTGAAGCATCTCGTGATACCGATTGGCGATCTCGAAAAATACTTGGGCGTTGACCTGCCTTCGAAAATTTCTGATCGCGAATAGTAGGCTCAAAATGCCAAGCATTAAGGTCCACAAAGAACCGTAGCGAATAAATGTGTCAAGGGTCATGCGTTACACGCCCCACTGTTCTTTTGCTCGGATTGAAGCCACACGCCTGCTCTGGAGCTGTATATCCCTTCAATTGGGCAGGAGCGTCGCGCAGGGTCTTTTGTTTGGCATCGTCATTCTGACGTGCAAACAAAGGTGGAAACGTTGTCACTCTGTACTAGTAGCGGAACACGGCTCCCAGACTAATGGCACCACTCGCAACCTTCGAAGACCATACGCTGATCGAAATGGCGCTCGCAGGCCAAAGCGCATGCTTTTCGGCTTTGATGGATCGCCATGTGACCGCAGTACGGAAATGCATCAGGTCAGTGGTCACAAACACCTCAGATGTCGATGACATTGTTCAGGATGCCTTCTTGAAAGCGTGGATCCATCTATCTAAGTTCCGCTTTGAGGCTAGCTTTCGAACCTGGATTACTCGCGTGGCCTTGAATGAATCGTTAACACTGTACCGGCGGCAACAATGCCGGCCCTTTCACTCATCGCCTGGAGATCTGGAAACTCTTCCGTCAGCCGGTGAATCACCGTACCAGGTTTTCGCCGGCTCGGAAGTACGTGTGATGGTTCATGCTGCCATCGCGAGACTTCCAGCAAAATACCGTGAAATCGTAATCCTTTGCGATCTTCAAGAGCTCAGTGCGGTAGAGACGGCGGGACGCCTGAAATCGAGCATTTCGCTAGTGAAAACGCGGCTCTTCAGGGCACGCCGCATGCTTTCGAAGGCCCTCCGGAAAACCGGCCCGTCCTGTCTCACCGGTACTCGCAAACAGTAACGCTGACCTACAGTGTCCTTGGGCGGTAGCTCGAAAAATCAATTCTGGTCTTGATCCGGGTGGTGCTCCGTATTTTGTCAAGACCTTTTGCTACCTCGCCGGAGGTGGGCCGCCATTGGATGTTGAATTGTACATAACGAAGGGCGAAACCTCAGGAATTGGCGAGAACTCACCATGAACATCAGGTCGGAAAGTCTTGTTTGGCAAAGAAAACAAAGCGAGAACTGTCGCCATTCAGTTGGACGGGCAAGTGCCTTATCCGGAGATGTAGCGAATAGAACGCTGATCTCCAATGACCAACGAACCAATTCCAAACGGACGACCGCACGAAGAACTCTTAGTAACAGATCGATTCCTCGACAATCCGAACGAGCATTCCTTCTCAGCTCTGTTTAAAGTCTTCTTTCCCCAACTCGTCTCCTTTTTCCGCGCGCGCAGCCGCGAATTTGCTTTGGCCGAAGACCTAGCGCAAGAGGTAATGCTTACCGTGTACCGCAAGGCTGGGCAGATCCGGGATCGCTCATCGTTTCGGGGTTGGCTGTTTAAGATTGCCCACAATGCGCTTTGCCGGCATTACGGCAGGGTGAGCCGTGAAGTGGAGACTACGAATCTCGCCGACGTGGATAATCGTTTGGCGGCGTCTGTCCAAAAGCGCGCTGGCACACCCGCTTTCGAATTTCGCGATTGGATGGCATTTCTGGAGCCGGGGGAACGCGACGTAATGATCTTGCGCTTCGTCGAGCAGTGGGAATACCACGAGATTGCCGCTGCTCGAGGCACCCCAATCGGCACCGTGCAATGGCGGATCTTTAACTCGAAGAAAAAGCTTGCGAGGCACTTGGCATCACAGCCGGCAATACACGCAACAGCCTGAATCCATACCGACCGGCGGTAGCGCCGCTGATAGACGATGGCGTCCCCTTGGACTCTTCAACTTAAAAAGTGTTCGGGAAGCCCAGTCGCACCGCGGTCCTTTGACCGATACATGGAAATAATCGCGACCCTAGTCAGAGGCCCAACTGTGTTGTGCGCCTATGTATTCGTCGTCTGGATTCTCGCTGGAAGCGTAGACCTCACGAGGCCGTTCCCGTGGCGGGCGGGAGCGTTCTCCAACTGGATGGTCTGACTGATCATTCCGCTCCTTCTTCATCTGATTGCTTGGGCCTCCGATCGGGCCCGGAACATCCGTAGGGCACTGAACGTGGCTCTTACCGTTGCCGATCCGACCGTCGTGAAGGCGCCAACGCAGAAGTACCGCTTTAACCACCGATAGGAGAAACGTAACCGTGAACATTCGCTCGAGCCTCGCTCTACTGATTGTTGTGTCCGCAGCTCGCTCCTCAGAACTGAGGCCGGAAACTGTGAAGGCTTGGAAAGAATATCTTCGGTCGACTAACGTCAGGATGCAAGAACACCTCGGCCCTGGGAGGCATTTCCTCCAGATTGATGAAGATCAAGATCGGGTCAGGAGGGTTCGAAACGGCGAAGTGCTTGTTTCTCCTGTCGGCTCGCATAGTCCGAGCAAGGTTCCATCCGGACTCATTCACGATTGGCTCGGTGACACCTTTGTCCCGCAAACAACGCTTAAGCACGTTTTGTCGGTGGTCAGCGATTACGACCGGTATAAGGAGTTCTATCGGCCGACGGTCGTTGACTCCAGAGCTCTCACAAAAGGTGGGAGGGAGGAGCGGTTTTCCATGGTGCTGATGAATGGATCACTCTTTCTCAAGACCGCACTCGATACTGACCAAAGTTGCTCCTCTGTAAGCGTGAGTGACCGACGCTGGTTAACGGTCTGCGAGACTACGCATCTGCAGGAAATAGAAAACTACGGGGCACCTGGCCAGCACACCCTCCCAAAAGGCGAGGGCAGCGGTCTCCTATGGCGGCTTTCCAGCATTACTCGCTTCGAGGAGCGCAACGGCGGGGTGTATATCGAACTTGAAGCCATCGCGTTAAGCCGCGACATCCCGATCTCGTTGCGATGGATTGTTGAACCGATTGTGCGCCGTGTCGCCAGGAATTCGCTGGAACTATCGCTTCGACAAACCGAACGCGCGGTACATGCGGGAGCAGCACTCAACGCCCTGGATACCCTTAATAAATCGTGCTCCGCTCCAGTATCGTGTGTCTCTCGCACTCAAAGTTCCACCGGTATGCCGCGATGAACTCGTCACCGTGGCGAGATTTAGTCAGCGTTGCGGAGAGCCGCGAACAGAAGTGAATACACGGTGTGCGGTGACTTCTCTTCGATTGCGGGACGACACGGATGTCCTGTTTGGCCTGCATAAGCCAATACTCGGGATCCGAATGGCCGGGTTCGTGCACGCATAGCACAGCTGAATGTCCCAGTCGATTCAGATGCAACTCGATAGTGTCGCGGCTTTGTATCCGGAATGAGGACGTAACTGGCCATGCAGCGCTCGCTCGCGATGCGGCTTGATCGGCTCTGTGCCAGACGCGCTGCACTTTGTCCTTGCTCGCCCTTAGCTGGGCCGGCGGGTGCGACGAGAGACCAATGGATAGATCCATGTGCTGGCATGCGCCGCATTGCCTGCAAGACCCTAGCCAGCAAGCGCCCCGTAATAAAGGAGAGCTTCTGTCGTTCTCGGCGTCAAACGAACTTGTGCTGTCGATTCCTTGCGCAAAGGCGTTGACTGTCGTTGTAATTACGCGGCCAACGATGCGTCCATAGCAGTAGGTCGGGAATACGCCCGCCCAACGATTTGCTTTTCAAAGTCAATGAGGGTGTTGAATTGCTGGACTGCTGGAAAATCGCAAAGACCTTTGACCGGAGCCCCCACCCAAAACACCCCCATCCCCCTGGCGAGAGCAACACCCGCCATCATAGCCAGTTCGGGCGTAGACTTGTCGCCTGCGCCGCAGATAACAACCAAGGAATTACAGGACAGCATCCGTTTCACACCCCTTGCGTTCCAATGATTTCCGAACGACAAAGGTGACGTGTTTACGTCGTCCTCGTGCCAAGTTGAGCGGATGTCATAACCGGCCGATCGTAGGGTCCACTTCATAGTCAGTACATCCTGTGTTCGATCCGGCGCTTCCAGATAAATGGTTTCTTCTGGCATGACCGATTGCCTCCGCTTTCAGCCGCGATCGCCAGGACTTCTGTACCAGGGCACTTGGGATCGGCGAAGGCGGATAGGAACCAGAATGGCTTCTGGCTCACCCTGCTCCGCGATTCCAGTCACGTCGTTAACGCCGTAACCGTCTGCCTGCGTCGCTTCAAACCACGCCAAGGCTTGCTCATCCGCCCAGAGTGCAATATGGCAGCAGGTATAGATACCTCTTTCAAGCTCTTTTTCTAGGCCTAGCGACTGCGCGTCGGCAACTGCCTGTGCTTCCGTGCGTCCGCAGGTCCCGCATGTGTATGTCATGTTCGTTCTCCGCCTGTAAACAGAGCAGCTTCATCACCAAACGATTGCGCCTTTCGACTCTCCCCTTTATGCCGCCCTGGTGGCCCTCACCTCTACGGATCAGCCGACTCGAAACTGATAGACCCTCACGACGGAAGCGATCAATCGCACACGGAGGCAACGAGACCCGGCAAGCTGAGTCATCTCTTACAGTGCCGGACCGATTTGTCCGCATGCCAAGTGGCGAGTTTCTATCAATTGACTTGAAATCGACAATCCGAATCTGGTTCTTTCGCGCTAACGCGTAGCAATCGCCTTCTATTCACGGGAAAGGTTTTGGAATTTGAATTGCCTCCTCTTGATTTATGCCGTCCAGAAACACGGTGTAAAGAATCTTATGAATCGCCCAGTGTCTACAGCGCGCCTCCTAGTCATGATCGCCGCGCTAACGAATCCGTTTTGCTGGTTGCCTTTCATGACAGCCGCACATTCAGTTTTCGCGGATGCGAAAACAGGCGAGTTGCGCGGCAGTGTCTTTGTATCCAACGCGGATGGACAACGATCTGTATTAGCCGGCGCAGCCGTTACGCTCAGCGGACCCTCATCGCCCAGGCATACTGTTACGGACGAACGGGGAAACTTCAACTTTGGAGCCGTGGCCGCCGGTGCCTATCAGATCGAAGCGACAGCTCCCGCTCTCGCGGGCTCCGAGGCCGTGACAATCACCTCAGGCA
>C688J18823_10000420_pt1 | contig 24676 bp, 25 predicted proteins | sample HopSoiMetagenom1_FD_18823 | JGI IMG/M metagenome (IMG submission 18823) | reverse complement strand
GACAGCCGCCATTTTTTGCATCGAAGGGCGCTGCTGGCGACGGGCTACGACATAGAGCAGCACCCATACCGGCGCGGTGTATTGCAGGATGATCGCAACCGCAACACTCGTCTTCTGAATGGCAACGTAGTAGAAGTAGTTAGACGCAGCCACTCCCAGCATTCCCAGGACCAGGCATTGCATGAGATCGGCCATGGGCAAGTGGATGCGCCGCCATCCGCGTGGGCCCACGAGCACGGGCAAGAGTACGAGCAGCGAAAAGCTAGTCCTGGTCTGGGATAGGATTAGCGGCTCGAGAGGATGCCGAGCTTCTCCTGCAAGCGGTATCTTTCCGGTGAAGACCGCACGTCCGAGCGCAGCCGAGACGCCCCACAGAAACGCTGCCGAAGCGATTAGGACGTATCCACGCACCGGGTGAGGATTAGAATTCGGATCTTTGGAGTTCAGACTCAGGCCACCGAGTCCGATGATGCTGCGGGATCCAGGAGTTGGTCAAGACGGGCAGGATCAAATCCGGTAACGACTTCAGTATCGATGACGAGAGTGGGAGTTTCGTCGGAATCGTACGTCTCGAGCATCTTTCGGCGTGCCTCAAAATCGACGCTGATGTCGTGCTCTTCAAATACTATTTCGCGCGCCTCCAAATACACGCGCATCAGTTCGCAAGACAAGCAGCCGGGTTGAGTGAAGAACAGGACGCGGGACATAACCCTCAATTAACGCGGGAATCGCACTACAACACAGCTCAAACGTATTCGATCTCGAAGTTGATGTTGGCGGTTTTCTCCAGCATTGCAGATACCGAGCAATACTTCTCTTTCGACAGCCGCACGGCGTCTTCCATTGCTTTTGGAGAAACCTTGCCCTGGACACGGTACTTCAATTTGATGTCGGTGTAAACAGCCGGGTACCCCTCGGCGCGCTGAGCCTCGGCGCTCACTTCCAGGCTGCTGAACGGCTCACGCTTTTTGTGCAGAATTCCGACTACATCCGATGCCGTGCAGCCGCACAGTGCGATAAGCACAAGTTCCATCGGGGTATTCGCAGTCTTTTCTTTCGCAGTATCCATCACGATTGCATGGCCTGAAGTCGCTTCGCCGATGTATCTCTCATTCTCCGTCCAGATTGCCTTCGCGGATATCACGTTTATCTCCGGTTATCAGTGCTCGGTTCGGGGTGAATCAAAACCCGGAACAACTCGGGAGCGTCCTGCTTGAAGCGAATTTCAAGCTCCGTTTGTATATCGTGCACGCGGCCAAGCGGCAGATCATCTGACAACGTGCAATGACACGAGAGGTAGAGCCGTCCCCGCACACGTTTAAAGATGAAATCGTGAACGTCGAGTATTTCAGGGAACTGCGTAGCGACAGATCTCAACCGATGTTCGAGTTCCGGATTGCCGACGAGTTCTTCCGGCCTTTCAACTGTCGCCGGTTCACTTTCAATGTGCGTGAGAATGTCGGTAATCTCCGGCACGTCCCGCCGCATGTCGGCCTCGAGCTCGGTGACCTGATCGTGGGCATCTTTCAGGCTCATACGTTCATCGAGTTCCACGTGCTGCTCGACGTGATAGCGGCCCTCGAAATCCTGCACGCTTATGTCGTGAACATTGAGATTGCGGTGAGTCGCAACCCCCCGAATCTGGTCAAAAACATTTTCGGTACGTTGTGCGCGCGCCAGAGGCTGCACGGTCACATCCGCGTCCGGGAGAATCCGGCGGACGGATTCGGTCACTGCACCCGCTAGCTGTTGTGACCTCTGAAATGTCACTGTACGGGCAAGCCCAACCACTAGATCGGCGAAATATCGATTTCCCGCTCGACGGATCCGTACGCGGTCCACCTCCAGCACGCCATCCAGGCGCGACACCGCGTCGTAAATCTGGGAACGCACACCCGCAGGGGCGGCATCTAAAAGTGCATCAATCGTGCGCCGGGCGAGCCGCCAGCTCACCGACACGACCACTCCAGCCACGATCAGCGCCGCAATCGGGTCGGAGTCGCGCAGCCAATCGAGTTGAAGCGATCGCCCCAACCATACCAGCAGAAGCCCGAGAACGACGACCCCTGCGGACCAAATATCCGTAGAAAAGTGCAGGGCATCCGCCTCAAGAGCCTGGCTGTCGTATTTCGTAGCGATCCTTCCGAGAGCGCGCGATCGCCACCAGTCCACCGCCATCGAAAACAGCATGACAGCAAATGCCGCAATCGACGGCTCGATTTCGACTTTGCGAAAGAACAGTCGAGTGACGGCCGCGTAGATGATCCAGACGCAGGTTAGCAGCAACAGCCCTGTTTCTACGAAAGCAGAAAAATTCTCAACCTTGCCGTGACCATATTGATGCTCGGCATCGGCAGGTTTGTCGGAGACGCGCACGGAGAAGAAAGTCAAAATTGCGGCGACAAGATCCAGGCCCGAATGTGCCGCCTCAGAAAGAATCCCCAAGCTGCCCGTCGTGACCCCGACAGCAATCTTCATCCCTGTAATCAACAGCGCGGCGAATACCGAATTGCCGGCGGCGGAACGCTTCTCGGCACGCATCAGGTCCGAAGAGGGAACCGCTTGGGTCGAGGGCATGAGGCATTATCGCTGCTCGAAGCTATAAGGGACAACACTTCGATGCGCGCAACAGCGAGTTTCCATAGCGGCATCCCGATCACCGTCAGTGAAATCACCTCCGACAGCCTCACCCAATGTGCCGAGCAAGCCTGCAGGTTGTGCTAGGATCTCATGCTAAGAATTTTCACCTTTCTACGAATCCATCTCGAGGAATGGTCTGTATGCGCATGAGTTCGCTGCTGTGTGTTCTGCTGGGGACCCTGGCTTGGGGACAAGCCGCTCCGAATGCGCCCGCCCCGGCGCAGCCGGCTACTGCTCCGACGCAAGGCGCGCCTAAACAGGCATCACCTCCTGATACGTCCGCTTCGGTTCCCGATGATGCTGTCGTGATCACAGTTGTGGGCGTGTGTCCAGCTGAAACCAATGGAGCCGCTACCAAGTCCACCGCAGCGAAATCCTCAACCGCTGCGAAATCCGCACCCGCAAGATCATTAGCGGCTGATTGCAAGACCACGATCACGAAGGCTGAGTTCGAGAAATTGGCAAAGGCCGTAGCTCCCAACCCAACGGCACCGATGAGTCCACAGATGAAGCGGCAACTGGCGGGGGTTCTTCCAAGGTTCATTGCGTTCTCTGATGAGGCCAAGAAGCAGGGCCTCGACAAGAAACCTGAGTTTGCCGACACGATGAAGTTCGTCAAGATGCAGGTCTTGACCAATGAACTGCAGCGCAAGGTCCAAAAGGAAGCGGGAGACATTCCAGATACCGATATCCAGAAGTACTACAAAGAGAATCCGCAAGCATATGAGCAGTACAGTCTCGAGCGTATCTTCGTACCTCGCACGAAGCAGGTCGACAACGACGTTAAGGCCGAAAAGGAAGACGAAGAGAAGCTGACCGACGAGCAGAAGAAGGCGAAAGAGACCGCCGACAAGGCGAAAGACGACGAGGCCGAGCAGTCGATGACGAAGCTCGCAGAAGATCTGCACGCTAAGGCCGCTTCTAAGGAAGAATTCCTGAAGCTCCAGAAAGAAGCTTATGACGCCGCGGGCATGAAGATCGAAACTCCAAACGTGACTCTGCCGAATGTGCGGCGCACCGGTCTGCCGCCCGCACACGCTGCGGTCCTCGACCTGAAACCCGGTGACGTCTCGCAGGTCATCAGTGATTCCGGTGGGCACTACATCTACAAGATGATCAGCAAGACAGAACTTCCGCTGGACCAGGTGAAGAACGAGATCCACAACAAGCTGCAGAATGATCGCATGCGCGAGCTAATGGACAAGTTGAACAACTCCTTCAAATCAGAGACTAACGAAGCCTACTTCGGGCCTGCCACCGGCTCGGTGCCACCCGCCCACATGCCGCGCCCGCCGCGGCCTGGTATGGCTCCGCAGCAAACTCCTCCGTCGGGACCACCGCCGGCAGCAAAACAGGACTGATGGCCAAACCCGTTGTTGTCGTCACTGGCGTTTCGGGAAATCTCGGCTCCAGGCTACTGCCCCTGTTGGGAAGTTACTCGGTCATTGGCGTGGATGTAGCCCCGCCGCATACCAATGCCGAAATGCAGTTCGAGAGTCTGGATATTGGACAGGAGTCGTCCACCCGCACATTTTACGAACTGCTGCGCGATACGCATGCGTACGCGGTTGTTCACCTTGCGTTTGTGATCGATCCGGTCCGCACCGGAGTGCTTGACGTCGACCGGATGTGGCAGATCAATGTTTCCGGAACCGCACGCGTGATGGAGGCTGTCACCGAAGCCAACCGGACAACCGAAGACGGAGTAAAACAGTTTATCTTCCCCAGCAGCGTGTCGGCGTATGGCCCTGATTCTCCAGAACCGTTCTCCGAAGACTCCCCTCTTGCTGCCCACACACTTCCCTACGCGATTCACAAGAAGGAATCCGACGAAGTCGTGCAGCAGCGCTGCACTGCATTACGCGGATGCAGTGTCTATATTCTTCGACCGCACATCTTCACTGGCGCCAGCGTTGAGAATTACCTCATGGGAGCGTTTCGCGGAACTCCGAACGGAAAGAGTGAGCGAGCCGAGAAGATGCGCCAAAAAGGCACGCGTCTGCCCTGTATGCTGCCGCGAGGCCGGCAGTATCTCGATAACAAGATACAGTTCATTCACGTCGATGATATGGCGCGCCTAATCCGGCATATTCTGCAGCGTGAACCTGAAGCGCAGCGGCTCACGATCCTGAACGTCGCCGGACGAGGCGAGCCGCTTACTTTCGCGCGTTGCATCGAACTGGCAAAAGCTAAACTGATTCGTGTTCCCGGCAGATGGGCGATGCGGCAGGTACTGAACTTCCTGTGGAAGCAAAAGATCTCGGCGATCCCGCCTGAGGCTGTCCCTTACATGTCCGGACAGTACATTATGAACACCGACCGGCTTCGGCGCTTTCTCGGCCCCGAGTATGAGCACGTCATCCGTTACAGCATTGCAGATGCTTTCGCTGAGGGCGTGCAATCGGTTTCCGCCCACTAGCGTGCTACTGCCGGCCCGGCGGTCCAGTACCTCCATACACCCGCGGTTCTCCCAGGCTTCCCTTGGGCGGCAAATGACGAATGTAGAGCACCAGTTGCCACATCTCGTCATCATGGAAAAGGTCCTTTGACGCCGGCATACCTGAAGGCGAAACCCCGTTCTGGATAATCCAATGCAACTGCCCATCCGTATACGCCTGCACGGACTTGTCGGTAAGCATCGGGATTGGCGGATCCAACTTGTCCGCGAACGGTACACCGGTGTTCTGCCCATCCAATCCGTGACATACCATGCAGTACGAAAGGAAATTGTTCTGGCCCGAGTGAATGTTGTCCGGTGTGGGCGCAAGCGGGTTAACCAGGTCACGACCCCCGACCGTCAGATGCCGCTTTGCGCCCTGGATAACGGCGGTCTGGATAGCGCCTGGTTTTCCCACCTGACACCCCGGCATTGCAAGCAGCGAGACCCAGACGACTGCCAACCTGAGCCGCGCGTGTTCTGATACTGAGACGCGGTTTCGCACACTTACTCCACGACAATCGTCATGTTCATGTTTCCGTGATTGGCACCGCAAAAGTGATCACAAATCGTGGTGAACGTTCCAGGATTGTGAGGTGTTACCGTCACTTCGATGGTTTGTCCGGCCGGGATCTCTGCGTCAAGTTTCAGAGGCCGCAAGAAGAATCCATGGGTGACGTCCTCACTGTGAATGCGAAGCTTCACTGTCTGGTCTTTCTTCAGCGTGATTTTGTCCGGACTGAACGCAAAACGTTTAGCGGTTATATCTATGACCGGGACGCTGTCAGCTTGCACCTGACGTGCGCCGGTGGATAAGAGCATGAGAGCACTGAACGACAACAATACGATGCGAAGCCTGAACTCCTTCATTCGAGACATATCTCCTTTTCAACTTCTTTTCGGATTTATTTGTGCACTAGACTTTGGGCGTCCGTAGAATCTGCTGTGCTCCGTTGATGCCGCGAAATTCGCGGGCGGTCAGTTCAATATCTTCGATCGACAGCGACCTCGAAGCTGGCTCCTGCTTACCATTGAATGCAACTGTTCGAATACCCAGGTTCTTGAACGGATGATCCTTATCGAAAGGAGTGGCTTTGCGCGGACCTAGCACTCCGGCCGGATCTGGAAATGCAAAGATCAGCGAGCGTGACGCGTAGTGATGCACCGACCCAGTGGTGTGCTCATCATCGCGATGGATGTGTCCATAGAGCACCGTAACGTTGTCGTAAGCCGACAGCACATTCATCACGTCATCCCCATCGCTGGTAAACCACTCCCAATCTGGACGCAGATCAAACAATGGACGATGCGTAAAGACCACGATCGGTGCGCTTTTCGAAAATCCCGCCAGATCTTTCTTCAGCCAATCCAGTTGCTCAGTGCCAATCTCAGGTTTTGCGCGAGAGACGTTGTCGAGAGCAACGAAGTGAACACCCCGATGATCGAACGAGTAGTGACTCTCGCCGAAGAACTCCCGGTACAGGGCGCCGCCATCCAGTCCAGCATCGTGCTCTCCGGGAACGCACTTGATCAGCGGCACATTGATTTTCTTTGAGATCTCCTGAAACTGCTTCATGCGTGCAACGTGAACAGTCCTGTCCTCGGTGTCATGCGTAAGGTCTCCCGTAAACAAGACGAGATCTGGGTTTTGCGGCAAAGCGTTAATCATGTCGACAGCACGCTCAAAGGCTTTTGTGCCCAGCGGATCGGGCGGCCCATTAAATCCCACGTGCGCGTCGCTAAGCTGGACGAAGGAAAAAGGGGAGACTTTCTCACCGCTCGTGCGGCCGAGCGCTGAAAACAGCTCTTCCGCCTCGCCGTGGCTTCGGGCGGCGGGAAACGCGGAGTACAGAACTCCTATCCCCAGAGAGGAGCCTGCGATCTTTAGAAAGGTTCTTCGGTCTGCTGGTTTCATGTGTTCTCCTGCAAGCATCTTGTTGCCTGCGTGATACAGAACCAGAAAACGCCACGATTATTCCCTTCCTCGCACACTGACAATTTTTTGACAGCCGTGGAATAAACCAGACCGTTCGACGGTTTATGCTATGGAGGTGCCGGACCAACCCTTGTCTGTGGCGACGTTCGAAGATCTGGCCGTACCTCTTTTTGACCAGCTCTACAACTTCGCGCGCTGGATGACCCAGGATCCCACCGAGGCTGAGGATTTAGTGCAGGAAACGTACGCCAAGGCACTGCGTGGCTTTTCCACTTTCAAACCGGGCACAAACTTTCGCGCCTGGATGTTCCGGATTCTGCGCAACTCTTTTCTGAATTCGCGCGCCGGACTGAAAACAACGGTGCCTTTGGAGGAGGAAGACGAGGAGGGTATCAGTTCCTCGGAACCGACGCCAGAACGTGCGCTCATCGCACAAGCGGATCGGGAGACTGTTCAGCGAGCCCTCGAAGAGTTATCGCTTCCCTTTCGGGAGATCCTGCTGCTCTGTGAAGTTGAGGAGATGTCCTACGAGGAGATTTCACAGGCACTCGGTATTCCGATTGGGACCGTAATGTCTCGGCTGTCACGCGCACGCAAAGCCCTCCGTATGAGACTTGTAACGCAGTTCGAAGGAGTACGCGATGTCGTGTAATACGTGGCGGAACAAGCTGGATGCTTATGCCGACGGAGAACTGTCGTCAGCTGAGGCTACGGAGTTGGGCACACATCTGCGACATTGTTCCGACTGCAGTGCAATGGCGCTGCAAAACGTGCAGACGAAGCGGTCTGTCGCAATGGCAGGTAAACGCTATGTTCCGAGCGCTGAATTTCGAGCCAGGGTCCTTCGAAGCGCCACGCCGAGTTCACGACGCGAAGGGCGATGGGCATGGAGAATCCTGCTCGCACCAGTTGCCGCGCTCGTGATCCTTTCAGTAGCGGTTGGCCTGTATGTAGCCCGTGAAAAGACGACCCGCGACGGCGTGTACGGCGAACTGGCCGACATGCATGTTTCCACTCTCGCCAGTGCCAACCGCGTAGATGTAGTCTCGACCGATCGCCATACTGTGAAGCCATGGTTCGAGGGAAAGCTGCCCTTCAGCTTCAATCTTCCCGAACTCCAGGGCACGGAATTCACACTGATCGGCGGACGCGTCACCTACCTCGGTCAGACTCCCGGTGCGCAACTCATTTATCAGCTCCGGAAGCACGAGATTTCTGTCTTCATCTTCCAGGATCGCAGCGAGTCGCGGGTCGTTTCGTCTGCACCCGTACAAGAGTTTTCGTTCAACGTTGAGAACTGGACGAACGATGGGCTCCGCTACTACGTCATTGGGGATGTAGGCACAGCCGACATCGAGGCCTTGAGCAATCTCTTGCGCAACGCGAGATAGCTCGCCGCAGCGGCTACTGCTTTTTCCCGCGATACAGCCCCGCAATGCCGAAGCTGTAAGGTGTCCAAGTTGCCTGTGAAAATCCCGCGCTGCCCATGCGTCCGAGCATCTCCTCCGGCGCTGGGAAGCGCTGGACCGAAGCCGGCAAATACGCGTAGGGCCCCCGTACTCCCGAGATCAGCGTGCCTACGCGTGGCAAGACCTGCTTGAAATACAGCCGGTAGATCCCGCCCATGACGCCCTTCGGCTCGCCAAAATCGAGAATCCCGCATTCCCCTCCCGGACGGAGGACTCGGACGATCTCCCGCAGGCCGGCGTTATAGTCGGCGAGATTTCTGAATCCGAACGCGGATATCACCAGATCGAAGTGCGCGCTGGGGAACGGAAGCCTTAGTGCATCCGCCTCAACCCACCCGGGCACCGGCCGTATGTCGGCCTTCGAGCTCGATTTCTCCACAGCTCGCTGCAACATGGCGTGCGAGAAGTCCGCGCCGAGGACGGTGGGCGCACACTTCCCTGCGCGCGCTCGCAATGCAAAGGTCATGTCCCCGGTCCCGCAGCATAGGTCAAGGACGCGTGTATCCGGCCGTCGCACAATGTGATCGAAAGTCCGTGCGGCTCGCCGCCACCACATGCGGTCGACATTGAATGACAGCACGTGGTTCAACAAATCGTAGCGCGGCGCGATAGACGTAAACATTTCGCGCACGGCTCGCGCTGCAGACGCCTGGTCGTGTGCTCCCTCAGGCGCGGCTCCAATCACTTTGGATTTTGAGATTTCTGGCAAGAGAAATTTTGTAGATGTCTATGGGGTCTTTTTCGCCCGCTTCGCCGCCTTCAGTTGCTTCGCGATCCGCTCGACCTGCAGGATATGATTGGCATCGTGCCCGGCAAACATGCGGGTGAGGTGAGCAATGCTCTCTTTCCCGCGCTCGAGGTGCATGCCGTAGTTTTCCCAAGTCTCCTTTGGGAGTTCCTTCAGCATCGCGAGATTGTTCTCGCGCAGTATGCGGAAAGTCTCGAGTGATCGCTTTGAATCCCGCTCCCGATATTCGAAAACTGACGCCCATGCGTCCTGATCGAACGGCTGAATGGTAATTCCGTTCTCCGCAATGACCGAACGCAGCCGCCAACTGGCGACAATCTCCACATCGGCAAGATGCGCAATCACCTCTGCGATGGACCACTTCACGGGCTCCGGACGCCATTTCAATTGCAAGGGCGTCAAACCCTGGATCGCTTTCTTGAGGCGAGGCGCAGTCGTGCGCTGCACTTTAATGGCGTCCTGTCCCTTCACGTAACCCAGGATCCGGCCGATATACTGCTCTGCTGTTTCCTGCATAGATGATCCCTTCTATTTCTTCCAGACCCAGCCGCCGCGAGATAACCGGCGCAATTCTTCCACAGCATTCAGGACGGAGTTTTCCGGCACGTCGCTGGCAATTTCTACCTTGCCAATTTCGCGTGGCAGCACGAAATGAACAACCCCGTTTTGCGTCTTCTTATCCGCCTGAAGCCGCGCCAGAATTTTCTTTGCGCTCACACTGATTTCGGGCAGAGCTCCCAGGCTTAGGATGGCATCGGCGATTCGCCCCGCTGTGACGCTGTCCGTGCGTCCCACGCTCAACGCGATGTTCGTCGCGGCGATCATTCCCCACGCGACAGCTTCTCCATGAAGCAGATGCTTGTAACCTGTCTCCGATTCCAGAGCATGGCCAATCGTGTGCCCCAGGTTTAAAACCCGCCGCAATCCGCCTTCGTGCTCATCGGCTGAGACCACCTCCGCCTTCAGTTTCACCGATTGCGCAATCACCCACTCCACTTCGCCGGGATCGCGCTTCAGAATGCGGGCGCGATTCTGCTCGAACCGCAAGAACAACTCAACACTGCCGATGATCCCGCATTTCAACGACTCATACAGTCCCGCCCGGAACTCCCGGTCAGGCAGCGTCTTCAGGACGGTCGGATCGATGAGCACCACCCTCGGATGACAGAATGTGCCAATCAGGTTCTTTCCCGCCAGCAGATTCACTCCGGTTTTGCCGCCAATGGAAGCATCCACCTGCGCCAGAACCGTCGTTGGAACCTGAACGAATTCGACACCTCGCATATACAGGGACGCCAGCAACCCGGAGACATCCCCAACTACACCGCCGCCGAGTGCAATGATTACCGATTTTCGGTCGGCACCCATCTTGGCCAGCTTCTCGGCAAGCCCCTCCACGATTGCGAGGCGCTTCGAGGGTTCGCCATCCGGCATAATCAGAACCTGGGGACTGAAACCTGCAGACTTCAGCGAGCCCAAAAACTTCGCACCCCAACGTTTTCGGACAGGGGGAACCGTCACAACAAAAACACGGCTCGATCGCGGGATTAAATCGCTCAAAACCGAGCCGGCGCGGGTGAGCAGGCCGTTTTCAATCCAAGCCTGGTAGGGCTCGGGAGGTACATGAATGGTCGCTTGCGGCATTGCGTTCCATCATAGCGTATGTAGTCATATCTTCATGACCTGGTCGGTTTGCGGTGGTACTATGTCCCGTTTATGAAGGGCCCCCCAGCCCAAACCGATTTCGTGGTGATTGGCGCCGGTCTGGCCGGACTCCGCGCGGCCATCGAACTCTCCGAGGCTGGCCGCGTGCTTGTACTTACAAAAACAGAACTCATTAATCTCAATACAGCCGACCCAAAGACCGATGCCTCATGGCTCAGCGACGAAGACGAAATTACCCTTCACCTGCAGGACACGCTGACAGCCGGAGAGGGACTCTGCAACGTATCTGCCGTCAAGCTGCTGCTCGATGAAGGTCCCGACCGCATCCAGGAGTTGCTTGCGTGGGGCAAGACACACGGCACCAAGCTGGTGTTAGCCCAAGACAGCGCTAGCAGCAAAAGCCGAGCACTACATGCACAGGGACAGTCGACCGGTCGGGAAATTGTGCGCCTGCTATGCGAAAAGGCACAGTCGCTCAAGCACATCTCGATCGCACCATATTCCTTCGCCACGCAACTCCTCACGTTGGCAGGCCGAGTCACGGGCGTGGCATTTCTCGACGACAAAGGACTCCCACATGAAGTGGCATGCTCCGCTGTGCTGCTCGCCACCGGCGGAATGGGACAGATCTACCGCAACACTACGAACCCTGAATCCGCGACCGGAGATGGGATCGCTCTGGCTTTCCGTGCGGGCGCAGAGCTCAGCGATTTGGAGTTCGTGCAATTCTGTCCGACTGCGCTGTATATGAAGAAGGTGCCCAGCTTTCTGCTTCCAGAAACGCTGCTGGAAGAGGGCGGCTACCTGCGCAATGTCGAACTGGACCGCTTCATGGCGAAATATCATCCTCTTGCAGAGCGGGCTCCGCGGGACTTGGTTGCTCGCGCCATCATTCACGAAATGGAAGTCACCCGCGCCAAGGACCCGGTCGTGTATCTCGACCTCACCCACCTGAGTGCAGCCAAGATCAAGCAGCATTGCCCGCGTATTTACGCAACCTGTCTGGCCCACAATGTGGACATAACGGAAGACGTGCTACCCGTCCGTCCGGCCGCCTATTTCGGAGTTGGAGGAGTCCGAGTCAATCTGGACGGGAAAACGAATGTTCCCGGGCTTTACGCCGCGGGTGAAGTCGCCTGCACGGGTTTGCACGGCGCCAACCGACTCCCGAGCAACTCGCTGCTGGAAGCCCTGGTATATGGCGCCCGGGCGGGAAAAATGATGCGTGAAGAGTTGAAAGCGTCTTCGAGCGCCGAAGCCATGGCCGGAGCCGCCTATTCAAACGATCCGCTAGAGCCTGGCTTGGAAGAGCTCGCCGCTCAAATCCGCGAGCTTATGTGGAGCGGCATCGGCATCGTGCGAACTCGAATCGGGATGCAGAATGCCATTAAAACGCTTGAAGCAACGGCGCCAAAACTGGCGCACCCAAAGACGCGGCGTGGGCACGAAGCCGCGAATCTGCATCTTGTCGCCTTGCAGGTCGCCCGTTCGGCACTGGCCCGCGAAGAGAGCCGAGGCACGCACTATCGCATGGAATATCCCGACCACGATGATAAGAAGTTCTTGAAGCACTCTGTGGTCAGGAGCGACAAAGTAGTCTTCCTGTTCTGATCCGGCCTACTCCTTGGCTGCACCGGGAAACGCAACCGACGCCAGCACCGATATCAGCAGCACCAGTGCAATCGATCCTAGCGTCACCTCCGTGCGCACGTGATATCGGCTGGCTGCGAGCATCTTCAACCCAACCAGCACCAGAACCAACGCTAGCCCGTAGTGGAGAAAACGAAAGATCTTCATCAATCCCGCGACGGCGAAGTACAACGATCGCAGGCCCAGGATTGCGAAAACGTTCGACGTGTACACGACAAAGGCATTCAAGGTCACTGCCAGTATCGCGGGGATCGAATCCACCGCGAACAAAATGTCAGTCGTTTCGATCATCAGCAGCACGACAAGAAGAGGCGTCCCGTACAAAAGGTTCTTGTTCTCTGGATTGCGCAGAAAAAACTTGCCGCCGTGGTACTCAGTCGTGATCGGAAGAAGACGACGTACAGCCTTCACCAAAGGATTTGCCGCCGGATCGACCTTGCGATTGCCTTGGAAGGCAAGCCTTATCCCGCTGATCACCAAAAAAGCGCCAAAAATGTAAAGCACCCAGTGAAAGTGATGGATCAGCCCTACTCCGGCGCCGATGAACACGCCGCGAAAGACAAGCGCCCCGATAATCCCCCAGAAGAGTACGCCATGCTGATGTTCCTCGGGCACCGAGAAATAGTTGAAGATCACGAGGAACACGAAAAGATTGTCAACGCTGAGCGACAGTTCCAGAACGTATCCCGTGACGAACTCGAGAGCGATCTGTTGGCCTTGCCAGAAATACAGGATCCCGGCGAATGCCGCCGCCAACGCGACATAGAATGCGCTCCAGGCCAGAGCACCACGCAGGCCCACCGTGCGCTTCCGCCCGTGAAAGACACGCATGTCCAGCACGAGCATTCCGACAACGAAGATGTTGAAAATGATCCAGAAGTAGAGCAAATGGATTCCCGAGCGATATGGAGTTTTTAGATTGCAGATTCAGATTTCAGGTTGTGATGCCAGTGCGCCGTTGTGTCAAATCAATCTGCAACCCGAAATCTTCATCTAAAGTTTCAATTGAAGTTTACTTCTGCCGTCCCCGTTTGCCGCTGACCCATTCGTCCCAAATGCCAAACGCCTTGAACATTTCGACGGAATGCGTGTCCCGCATCGTCTGCTCAATCTGCTCACGCGTCAGGCGGGGACCGATTTTGCCAGACAAGTTTGCCAATTCGATGCCTAACACTGAAGCCTCGGCTACATGCTTCTTCAGTTGCGGAAAATCTACCTTGTCGTATGTATCCGAAACCGCGTGATAGTTCTCCAGGTAGTTTGCTTCTTCCTGGTCGGCAACAAACGTAGGGACCCCCTCTAACATAAAGTCGAAGTGATCTGTCCCCCACTCCATGTCTGTTTTCAAGTCCTTCACATCGAATTGCGCCAGAGGAGCCATCAACATCTTTGCCGTGAGAACAATGTCCGAGCGCCCTCCCAGTGAAAACCCGGTGGTCTTGCCTGTTCCGGAGTCGTAGATGATCACACCCGCAGCTCTATCGAGTTCCGGGCGGTGATTCAAGGCATACGCACGCGAGCCAAGTAATCCCTCCTCTTCCCCGGAAAACAACACGAAGCGAATCGTCCGTCGAGGAACGATACCGGACGCTTTGATCGCGCGCAGAGCATCAACGACGAGGGCCGCATTGCATCCGTTGTCGAGAGCTCCCGTACCCAGTTCCCACGAATCAAGATGGGCGCCAACGATGACGAATTCATCGGGCAACTCGTTGCCCCGAAGTTCCGCGACCACATTCGAGGTTTTGATGGGACCGCCGACCTGACTTGGAAGCGAAAGATCAGCCCAAACCAGGTTTCCGGACGCGAGCAGACGAGCCATACGCTCTCCGTCCTCCCTCGCCACGATCACCATTGGCAGCTTGTCGATTTCGCCGGCTTCCGAATTCGTGTGCCGGTAAAGAATGTCGTGCTCGCGAGTAGCCATGAAAGCAATCGCCCTCACCTTGGCCTTCATCGCCCGGTCCACGATTGGCGGAGCATTGGTGTACTCGGCGAACAGATCACCCCATGTTTTCAGTATAGTGGTGTGAACAAGGGCGATTTTTCCTGCGATGTCGCCGGCTTTGGCGAACTCGGCGTCTGACCCTTCTCCCACATCGACGACGCGGATGTGCTTCACCGGTGCAAGTGCTGGCGCCCATGCAACGGAAACGGCGCGCACGGAGAACGCCGACAATACGGTGCCGCCGCCCACCTTTGTCGGATTCACCTGATAGGAGGTAGTGGCAGTCATCTCCGTTGCACCCTCAGCCCATGAATTCGGGATTTCAAAACCCTCAGTGTGAACGGAGTCTGCTCCAGCCGCGGTAAACGCTTGTATGCTCCACTGAATTGCATGCTGCATACCCAGCGTGCCCGGAACACGGCCTCCCACTTCATCCGTCAAACGCCGGAGATTTTCCTGGATCGACGAGGGTTGCAACGCCGCCTGAATGATCCGGTTTACATCATCGTTGTCGGGGGAAGGAGTCGCGCCGAGACAAAAAATGCAGAGAATGCAAACAAAGAACAGGGTCTTAGCAGTTCGCATGTCGCACTGCATTAGAAATGAAATCCGCTAAAAGCGCAAAAGCTCGAACCAGCAAGACCACCCAAGTCACACGCAGGTAGCTACATGCACTGCTTCGTGAAACCTTCGATCTCTCGTGATGCCACGACGAGATCGGCTCCCGATCGAATAGAACCCGGCGCATTTGCTGGCTCTCTTTGTGGGAAGCAGCTGTGCCGATTACAATCAGACGCGCGCGTGACCTGCTCTCGGGTCGCTAACATGAAATTTAATCTCATCGTGATCACGGCTGTTCTCTGCTCCATTGCAGCGGCACAACCCGCTGCCAAGCCTTCCACCGGCACTTCCTCCATCAGCGCTCGTGCGCGGCAGATTCATGACTCTGCGCTGATTGTTGACACCCACGCCGATACACCGCAAAGGTTCCTCGATGAGGGATTCGATATCGGATCTACCGACCCGAACGATATCGGCCATATCAGCCTCGATAAGGCCCGGCACGGCAATCTCGGCGCGGAGTTCTTTTCCATTTGGGTGGAACCGGAGACCAACCAGGGCCGGTATGCGAAACACACCTTCGATCTGATTGATGCAGTGTATGAGCAGGCAGTGCGGCATCCAAATCGCATGATGATGGCCTTCTCCACAGCAGATATCGAGCGAGCTCACCGCGAGCACAAGCTGGCCGCTTTGATGGGCATCGAGGGTGGCCATTCGATGGAGAACGACATCCACCTGCTGCGCGATTATCACCGCCTCGGCGTACGGTACATGACACTCTCCTGGTCAAACACAAACGAGTGGGCCGACTCATCGGGAGATATCAACGATCCCAAGGTTCAGCATCACAACGGCCTGACCGATTTCGGCAAGCAGGTGGTGCTCGAAATGAACCGGCTAGGCATGATGGTGGACATCTCCCATGTAGCCGACAAGACGTTCTGGGATGCTCTTGCTATCACAAAGGCTCCGGTGATCGCGTCGCATTCTTCGGCGCGCGCACTGGTGGATGCTCCTCGCAACATGACCGACGACATGCTAAAGGCGGTTGCGAAGAATGGGGGCGTCGTGCAAGTCAACTTCTTCAATGGCTTCGACGACGAGAATTTTCGCAAGGCTCTCGAAGCTCAAAAGAAAGAGGTCGATGCCGCCACGCAGAAGTATACCGACCAGATGAAGGCCGAAGGGAAAACGCCGACCTATATCGATATCGACCGCATTGAGCGTCAATGGATGGCGAAGATTCCCCGACCTCCCCTCAAATCGCTGATCGATCACATCGACCATATCGCGAAGGTCGCGGGTATCGATCACGTGGGGCTCGGTTCGGACTTCGACGGCGTGAGCGGCGCCACGCCTGAGGGGATCGATTCCGCCGCGGACTTGCCGAAAATCACTCAGGCGCTGCTCGATGGCGGATACAGCGCGGAAGATATTCACAAGATTCTCGGAGGCAACCTGATGCGCGTATTTCGCGATGTCGAGCGAGTGAGCCGCGAAATCCAGAGTGCTGCCGCCAAGCGCTGAGACTTTCAATTTCGCCGATGAGATAAATACCTCCTCGCCCGTGATCATTGCGCCCCAGAATGATAATGTCTGCTGATGCGCAGCTCTGTCGGCGATCCCTGTCGTACAATTTGATTCTGCTTCATCAGCAATCAATCGCAGTCTGCAAGGAGTATTCATGCGAACCCTGCTTGCTTTATTCATTCTGGCGATCACGTCTGGGGCCCAGACCGGAATGGTGGGGCAGTCTGCCCCCGCGAAACCAGCGGCTCCGGCGGGTCCAAACCCGGTGACAGTGATCGATACCACCGTAGGTAAGATGACTTGCACCCTCTTCCCTGACAAATCTCCCATCGGCGTGACAAACTTCATCGGACTCGCAACCGGAACGAAAGATTGGAAGAATCCGATCAGCGGGGCGACGAAACATCACACCCCGCTCTACGATGGAACGATCTTCCATCGCGTTATTCCGGGCTTTATGATCCAGGGTGGGGACCCAGCTGGCAACGGCTCGGGAGATCCGGGATACCAGTTTAAGAACGAGACCTCGGCCGATCTGTTGTTTGATCGACCAGGACGGCTCGCCTATGCGAACTCGGGACCGAACACGAATGGCTCACAGTTCTTCATCACTGAAGTGCCCACGCCGCATCTAAACGGCGGCTATACGATCTTCGGTCAGTGCGACGATGCGACTGTCGATCTGGTAAAGCAGATTGCGCGAATGGCGAGCGATCCCAGTAATAACAAACCGTTCCGTCCGGTGAAGATCACACACGTGACGATCTACAAGAATGGGCTTTCAGCTTCTAAACCGGCAACTGGCGCAAGTTCAGCCACCAAGAAACCCATATCCACCCCGAAGAAAGCAAATCCGGTGGACAAATAACGCACACGGCTCGCGGTTTCCGCCCTTCTGCTGCCAACACTGCATGCAAGCCAACGACTAACGACAGCCTTATTGAAAGGACATCATGACTCGTCAAGCTGGAATGTACGCGACCTTCGAAACCACCGAAGGAACAATTGTCTGCAAGCTCTTCGACAAGGACGCGCCGAAAACGGTCGCGAACTTCGTCGAACTCGCCGAGGGCAAACGCGAGTGGACGCATCCGACCACCCGTAAAAAATCCAAAGACCGATTGTATGACGGTACGATTTTTCACCGGGTCATCCCCGATTTCATGCTTCAGGGTGGAGACCCGCAGGGTACCGGTACGGGCGGCCCGGGTTATCAATTCGAGGACGAAACCAAAGGCTCGCCGCACAAGTTCGACAACCCAGGAAAGCTTGCTATGGCGAATGCTGGCCCGAATACGAATGGTTCGCAGTTCTTCATCACCACGGTCCCGACCACATGGCTCACGGGCAAGCACACAATCTTCGGCGAAGTCGTGGAGGGGCAAGATGTAGTCGAGAAGATCACTAGACTCCCGCGCGGGCGCAACGATCGTCCAAGTAAAGATGTGGTTCTGCAGAAAGTGACGATCGAAACCGTATAAGTGTGGAGTGCATGAAATCTGATCGCAGGGCGTTTGTTGGAGAAAGCGGCATGGCACTAGCGAGCATCGCTGGTGCCATCCGCGGTCTGGGTTCGGCCGACTCGGCCACGCTCTCAGCGAAATCCGGAGTCGCCAGCTTCGGCTGGGAGGCATGCAACCTGACCGGCAACGGGGCGGCCGTTTCTTTTGAGGTGACCAGCGCGCTTACACTGACAGCGGGCGATCTGGATCTGGCTTTTATGATCACCGCGCCACCGACCCGGGCTGGATTTGCGGAAGTTCTGTGCCGCGCTGCCGTTTCACCTGGCGCTCCTCCAAAATTCCATCCCGATGCCAAGGCGCACGTTGTTTCTTCGCAAAGCGCCAGCTTTGGAACACTGCAGGTTCATAATCCCCACAAGCTGAATATCGTGAACGATGGCTACCTGCTGCAGAACGTCTTCCACAGCATCATCCTGAAGACTTGGGTCAGCTCCGATGGCACAGGGTCATCTACGTATCGTCACGTTCGCATCACGCCATCTCTCGTACTGCATCGCGGAGACTTCCTTGTCTTCACTATGGACCATGCAGGCGTACCCGGAGACTGCGAATTGCAGGCAGTCTTCGAATACACGATGAGCTGAGACCTGCTGTCGCAAGCGCGGCAAGAAAAATCCCGCCCGAAGGCGGGACTGGAACCCAAGCTCACGATGCCTAAACGCTGATAACGGAGACCAGCTCTTTTACCGCTGCCGCGCTCTTGTCGAGTCCGGCTTTCTCTTCTGCGGTAAGTTTGATTTCGATAATCTGCTCGATGCCCTTCGCCCCTAGCTTCACTGGCACGCCAACGTACAGGCCGTTGATGCCATACTCGCCTTGCAAGTAGGCAGCGCAAGGCAGAATCTTCTTCTTGTCTTTCAGAATGGCTTCGACCATCTCGGTCGCTGCCGCCGAAGGCGCATAGTACGCCGAGCCTGTCTTGAGATACTTCACGATTTCGGCGCCGCCATCGCGAGTGCGCTGGACTAGCGCGTCGAGCTTTGTCTTTTCTATCAACTCTGTAATCGGAATCCCCGCGACCGTGGAGTAGCGTGGCAACGGCACCATGGTATCGCCATGCCCTCCGAGCACGAACGCAGTAACGTTTTCGACGCTCACTTTGAGTTCGTCCGCGATAAACGCGCGGAAGCGCGCGGAGTCGAGAACGCCGGCCATGCCGATGACGCGCTCGCGGGGAAATCCGCTGAGCTTGTAGGCGGCCTGCGCCATAGCGTCCAAAGGGTTCGAGACGATGATCAGGATGCAGTTGGGTGAGTTCTTCGCCACTTCTCCAACCACGGCCTTCATGATTCCGTAATTCGTATTCAGCAAGTCATCGCGACTCATGCCCGGCTTGCGAGGAATGCCGGCGGTTATGACAACAATGTCGGAATTGGCAGTGTCCTTGTAATCGTTCGTGCCGCTGACGTATGAATCGCGCTTCTCGATCGGCATGGCCTCGAGAAGGTCGAGGCCCTTGCCTTGCGGGACGCCTTCGATGATGTCTATCAGTACGACATCAGCGAGCTCTTTGGACGCGATCCAATGAGCCGCTGTCGCCCCTACATTCCCGGAACCTACGATAGTGACTTTCTTGCGCATATGAGTCCTTTCATGAATTGAGCCGTTGTGCGACTAAAGATTCTGTGATTTGGGTAAAACCAGAGCCCAGATGCAATGGCTCAATGACCCGATCGCTCGATCGCGCAGGGCCGTTACACCAAAACTCCCGCTCCCATGTTCTCAATCATGTAGCTGGCGAATTCACTCGTTTTCACCTTCGTTGCTCCGGGCATGAGCCGCTCGAAGTCGTACGTAACTTTCTTCTGTTCGATGGTGCGCTCGATGCTCTGCTCGATCAGGTCGGCAGCCTCCATCCAGCCAAGATGCCGGAACATCATGACGCCCGACAAGATTACCGACCCCGGATTGATCACGTCTTTGTCCGCGTATTTGGGCGCCGTGCCGTGCGTGGCTTCAAAGATCGCGTAGCCATCGCCGATATTAGCGCCAGGAGCGATCCCGAGGCCCCCCACTTGCGCTGCACACGCATCGGAGATGTAGTCGCCGTTCAGATTCGGCGTCGCCAGCACGGAGTATTCGTCCGCGCGCGTGACCACCTGCTGAAAAATCGAGTCCGCAATGCGGTCGTTGATCATGATCTTTTTCTTCCACGCCCCATTTCCGTGCGTGGAATGGATGGCTTCAAGAATCTCTTTCACTTCCTTCTCAACAGACTGACGGAACGCAGGCGGGGCAAACTCCATGCCGGGCTCGATTTGCTCGGCATTCTGCGCAACCGTAATGTTCGGATTCTTATCCTTGTTGTCCAGAATCCAGCTCTCGCGCTCGGTGACAACCTCGTCGCGGAATTCCTCTACGGCAATTTCGTAGCCCCATTTGCGGAATGCGCCTTCCGTGAACTTCTGGATGTTGCCCTTGTGAACGAGCGTCACAGTCTTCAGTCCGTTCTCGATTGCGTGCCGGATCGCCCTGCGTACGAGCCGCTTGGTCCCGGTTACGGACATTGGCTTGATGCCCACACCCGAGTCGAGGCGGATCTGCTTTTTTCCGCCCTTCAGCATGTCCTTGTTCAGGAACTCGATCAGCCTCGCGCACTCGGCAGTTCCCTGCTCCCACTCAATGCCCGCGTAAACGTCCTCCGTGTTCTCGCGGAAGATGACCACATTCATGCGTTCCGGATGTTTTACGGGGGAAGGCACACCTTTGTAGTACTTGACCGGGCGCACGCACGCATAAAGATCCAGAATCTGGCGCAGGGCGACATTCAAGGAGCGAATGCCCCCACCAACCGGAGTCGTCAGAGGTCCTTTGATCGCAACGCGGAATTCGCGAATGGCCTCCACGGTTTCATCCGGAAGCCAGTTATCAAACTTGGCCTTGGCTTTTTCTCCCGCGAACACTTCGTACCAGGCCACGCGGCGTTTGCCTTTGTATGCTTTCTCAACTGCCGCATTGAATACGCGGTGCGAGGCTTTCCATATGTCCCGTCCCGTGCCGTCCCCCTCGATGAACGGGATGATCGGATTGTCCGGAATCTCGTACTTGCCCCCGGAGTATCCAATCTTCTTGCCGTCTAAGGGAACAGCTACGCCGTTGTACGAACCTGCCATGAAAAAGCCTCCACTGTAAGGGATCTCTCGAGATGATGTGTGAAAACGAACAATTATAAAAGAAACCCGCAGCGGCTCGGCAGGAGATTATTGTTGTCGACTGTGACATAATTCCCGCTACCGATCCAGGGTTCTGATCTTGGGAGGCCCCCTATGAGCCGACGAACTCGCTCCGCTTTTCAACTCTCGCCATACATGCTCCTGCTGGCCGTACTTTCAACCGCAGCATTGGCCGATAGTACGCACGAGCGTACCCAGTTCGGACACGACATCAGTATTGGGCCGGGTGAAGACACGGGAGAAGTAACATGCTTCGGCTGCAGTGTCCGCGTGAGGGGCCACGTGACCAGCGATGTGACCACCTTCGGCGGAAGCGTCATCCTGGAAGATAGAGGTGAAGTTGCAGGAGACGTGGCGGCTTTCGGCGGAAATGTGCGTTTGGACGGTCCTGTAAGGATCGATGGTGACCTTTCCGTATTCGGCGGGCGCATTCACCGCGACTCCACGGCGACGATCGGCGGCGACGTCACCAACTTCGGCGGAGGATTCTGGATGCTCTTAATCTTCGGCCTGCCGCTAATCATGTTCGGAGCATTCATCGCGCTGATCGTCTGGCTGGTTCGAATCCTCACCAGGCACCGAATCCCGGCTACAGCGTAGCCGCTTACCAGCGCCGCGTCCCGAACGTCTTACGCACTCCAAGACTCATGTAGCGTCCCCAAGGTCCGTTGTTGCCCAAGTCCGCGATCCCTAAATTCCTGTCCCTGGCTCCCAGTCGATCAAAAAGAAAGTGCTGCGTGATGCGGAATTCAAAGCCTTTGTTCAGGTAAATGCCGGCGCCCCACGAATGCTCGATGCCGATTGCATCAGGAGACCAGGTGTAAAGCGTCTTGGGAACGTTCTTGCCGAACAGGAACGTGGGGGCACCCCATAGCATGAAACGCCTCAAGGGGCCGCGTCCGAAAGGTCGCACTTCCAAAATTCCCGAGATCATATAGCGCGCAAACATGTTGCAGGGCGCATTCACTCCCCCATATGCATACGAATTCCCAGCGCACAGGTTGGGATCGATTTCGTTGTGTGGAGGCGACAAGTCGAATTGGGCCCATCCCCAGAACATGTCCTTCGGGAAGAACATGCGTTCGCCGGAATTCGCTTCGTGCCATGTTCCACGCGAGCTATGGGTTTGAGAACCGCTCTGCAGGTCTACCGAGGATGGCCCCTGCGCCTGCGCTAAGACCGTCATCATAGCCACAGCCGCAACACACGCCCACTCTTTCATTTCGCCTCCGAGATCGAAAGAAAACACCGCACCAATACGCACCCGCCAAATACGTCATACGTAAGCAGGTCCTCCGCACACAGGTTGAAGAGAGCGTCACATTGTAACCTGCAAGCACTCCGGTCAAAATCAGCCATGAAGCCGAGGGAGGGCTTGTGACAATTTTGTGACACGAATCACATTGGGGCGGCACGATTTGATTTTCGAACCATCTGCCGCATAGGAATCACGTTAATAAACTCGCGCTCTGCGGCCCTTCCAGAATCCATATCCAGTCTTGGAATTCTTCCATTCGTAATACTTTTGTATGAGTAGAAATCCCCGTAAGCACAACCAACAGAAGGGGTTGCCGTTTGGTTCTACGATTGCACTATCAGGGAGTACAGGAAGCACCCAGGAACCTTATGCCTCAAGAGATTTCCGTCTCGTATCAAGCGATCAAGAGCAAGGTCTATCGGCTCATCGATGCCCTGGTAGTTGGCGAGAAGAGCGAAGCAGAAGTACAGGAGTCCGTACGGCGCTGGTGGGCTCTAATCCATCCAGCGGACCGCCCGGTCGCTCAGAAGTACCTTCTGATGGTCTTGGGGCGTTCCAATTCCGCTCTCGATGCGATGGGGACTGAGTTGCTGACGGTCAGCGGCTGTGAAGCTCCGCCGGCGCACCTCTCTGAATCCCTTCCGACGAAACGCATGCGACTGATGGAGCGCATGATGAAGGAAACATCGGTGCGTACCGCAGTCTAGTAGACTCGCTCGCCTTCTGTGGCTCATTCACGCAAAGCATAAAGCGTCAAAACTGAAGTGTCGTTCTGAAGGGCCAGTTCTCCCGCTCTCGGCACTCCGCACGAACTCTCCAACGTTGTTGGTTATATGTCGTAGTACAAGGCAAACTCAAATGGATGCGGCCGCTTCCGGATCCCCTCCACCTCCCGCGAGCGCTTGTAATCGATGTACGTCCGCAGTAACTCCTCGGTAAATACCTCGCCCTTTAGCAGGAACTCGTGGTCATGTTCCATCGCATCGAGGGCTTCCTCGAGCGAGCGTGGGATCGCAGGAATCATCGACACCTGCTCAGGGTCGAGTTCATAGATATCTTTGTCCAGCGGGGGCCCAGGATCCATCTTGTTCTCGATCCCGTCAAGACCCGCCATCAGCATGGCTGCGAATGCCATGTACGGATTGCAACTTGGATCGGGCGGCCGGAACTCCACTCGCTTGGTACCTGGATTCACCGAGTACATCGGAATCCGGCAAGCCGCCGAGCGATTCCGCCGTGAGTAAGCTAGGCTGACCGGGGCCTCAAATCCGGGAATTAGCCGCTTATAGGAATTCGTCGTAGGCGCGATGATCGCCGACAACGCCGGGCCGTGCTTGATCAGTCCGCCGATATACCACAGTGCGGTTTGAGATAGTCCCGCATATCCGTCCCCCGAAAACAACGGCTCCCCCCCTTTCCAGAGCGACTGGTGGGTATGCATCCCGCTGCCGTTATCCCCAAAGAGCGGCTTCGGCATGAATGTGGCGGTCTTTCCGTTTCTGTTCGCGACGTTCTTCACGACGTACTTGAAAAGCAGCATCTTGTCGGCCGCGCGCAGCAGCGAATCATACTTCAAATCGATCTCAGTCTGGCCGCCGGTGGCAACTTCGTGATGGTGGCACTCCACCTGAAGCCCACAGCTCTGCATCATGAGCATCATCTCGGAGCGCAGATCCTGATAGTGATCCGTGGGCGCGACCGGAAAGTATCCTTCGCGGTATCGCGGACGGTATCCGAGGTTGTTCTGCTCCCTGCCGGTATTCCAGCGTCCTTCCTCCGCATCGATGTAGTAAAAGCCGTAGTTCTCGCGCTGGTCGAATCGAATGTTGTCGAAGATGAAGAATTCGGCTTCCGCGCCGAAGAAGGCGGTGTCGGCGATCCCGTTCAGAGCCAGATATTGCTCCGCCTTCCGAGCAATGTTCCGCGGATCGCGGTCATAGCTCTGCTTGGTCACGGGATCCACTACATCGCACACCAGCACCAGCGTAGGAAGCTCAGTGAACGGATCCAGCAGATGACAACTGGCGTCGGGCTTGAGGAGCATGTCGCTCTCGTGAATCCCCGCCCACGCGCGAATGGAGGAGCCATCGATCCCAAAGCCTGCTTCGAATGATTCCTCGGTGAGTTGCTCGATC
>C688J18823_10000419_pt1 | contig 24722 bp, 17 predicted proteins | sample HopSoiMetagenom1_FD_18823 | JGI IMG/M metagenome (IMG submission 18823) | reverse complement strand
CCGGCCGACGACGTAGTGACGTTCGCGCCCGGCGAAACGGTGAAGACGATCTCGATTCCGGTTTTCGCCGATGACCTAATCAAATCGAGCGAGACGTTCACCATCCGGTTATTCGCGGCGGAGAACGCGACGATCGGCGTGGCGCAGTCGACCGTCACGATCGTCGACGACGATCAGCCGGTTCCGCACCGCCGAGCCGGCGCCCGTTGAAGCCGGTCATCCCGAGCGTAGTCGAGGGACCTGGGTGTGTGGTGGCACGATGAGCGAGCCACCCACCCCCCAGGTCCCTCGACTACGCTCGGGATGACGGGGGCTTACGGGGCGACGAACTCTCCTTCGTGCACGCCCGGCAGCGCCTCGACCGTCAGCTTCGTCTGCGCTTTGAAGTCGCCGTATTTCATCTTCACCGTGTACTCGCCCGGCGCGACGTACGGCGAGCCGTCGTCCTCGCCGCGGGAGTCGCTGATCACTTCGTGCGGATCGCCGTGCAGGTCCCACACGGCGCGATTGAGGCCGGCGCGATTCGTGGCGTCGAGCTCGCGCACTTTGTTCCCCTTCGCGTCCTCGATCGTGATCGTCACGTCTTCGGCCGGCGTCCCCTTCAGCCAGTAATTGATGTAGGCGCCGTACGGCGGATTCTTTGCCTTGAACACGTGCGCGCCCCACAGGCCGCCGGTCGGGTTGTAGTAGTGCTCCGTCACCGGACGCGGGTCGAACAGCACCGCATTGTTCGCGCTCTTCGCGGGCGTGAGCTGCTCGAGGCCCGAGATGTCGTCCATCACGTAGATGCTGCGGCCGTGCGTGGCGATAATCAGATCGTGATCGCGCGGATGGACCTCGATGTCGTCGACCGACACCGTCGGCAGATCGCCCTTGATCGACTGCCAGTGCGCGCCGCGATCCTGCGACATGAAAATGCCGAACTCCGTCCCGGCGAACAGCAGCTCCTGATTCGCCGGATCTTCGCGGAACGCCTTCAGCGGATCCTTCAATTCGTTCGTGATCGGGCGCCATGTCTTGCCGTAATCGTCCGTCGCGAAGACGTACGCGTGGAAGTCGTCGCTGCGATGACCGTCGATCGTCACGTACGCGCGCGCTGCGTCGAAATTCGACGCCTGCAGGCGCGACACCCACAAGCCCGGCGGCACGCCCGGAATGTTGCCCGTGACGTTCGTCCACGACTTGCCGCCGTCGCGCGTGACCTGCACGTTGCCGTCGTCCGTGCCGGCCCAGATCACGTTGCGATCCTTCGGTGATTCGCTCAGCGCGACGATCGTGCCGTACGTCTCCGCGTTCGAGCCCGCGGTCATGATCTTCGCCACGTCGCGCTGCGAGAGATCGGGCGAGATCTGCTCCCAGTTATCGCCGCGATTGGTGAGGCGGAACAGCACGTTGCCGCCGAGGTAGAGCGTTTTCGGATCGAAGTGGGAGATCACGAAGGGTGCATTCCAGTTGTAGCGGAACGCCGTCGTTCCTTCCTTCGCCCGCGGCTTGATGTCGCGCCGCTTGCCGTTCGTGAGATCGATGCGCGCGATGTAGCCGCCCTGTGACTCGGCGTAGATGATGTTCGGATTCGCCGGATCGATCGCCGACCAGAATCCGTCGCCGTCGTTGACGAACTTCCAGTCCGCATTCCAGATGCCCGCGGCTTTCTTCTTGTCGTCTTCATCATTCGCGGTCGACCAGATCGTCTGCGACGGACCGCACCACGTGCCGTTGTCCTGCAATCCGCCGCACAACGTGTACGGCTTATCCATGCCGTAACTCACGTTGTAGAACTCGCCGAGCGGGATGTTGTTCTGGAAGTCCCAGCTCTTCGTCTTGTCGTACGAGAAGTAGATGCCGCCGTCGGTGCCGAGCAGCACGTGATTCGAGTTGTTCGGATCGATCCACATCGCGTGACAGTCGCCGTGAATGTCGCGCGCGCCGGTGTTGAGGAACGTGCGGCCGCCGTCGTCAGAAACAGCAGTCCCGAAACCGAGGACGTAGACGCGCTGATCGTTGTTCGGATCGACGCGCACTTTCGCGAAGTAGAAACCGCGCGGCGCGAGATCGCTCACCCGCTTCCAGTGCGCGCCGCTGTCATCGCTGCGGAAAATGCCGCCGCTGCGGCTGCGGATCGTCTCCAGGCCCGCGCTGCCGCCGATGTCGGACTCGATCACTGCGTACAGCGTCTTCGGATTCTTGCGATAGATGTCCAGGCCGATGCGCCCCGTCTCGGCCGGCAGTCCGTCGGTGAGACGCTTCCACGTTTTGCCCGCGTCGATCGATTTCCAGATGCCGCTGTTCGGACCGCCGTCGTTGAAGCCCCATGGGAAACGGCGGCGCGTCCACATCGCGGCGTAGACGGTCGACGGCATCGACGGATCGACCATCACGTCGATCGCGCCGGTGTTCTCATCGATCGAAAACACCTGCTGCCACGACTTGCCGCCGTCGCTCGTTTTGTAGACGCCGCGCTCTTTGTTCAGGCCCCACAAATGGCCGAGGACCGCGGCGTAAGCGACATCGTCACTCTTCGGATCGAGCGCGATGTGCGGGATGTCGCCGGAGTCGGGCAGTCCCATGTTCGTCCACGAGTCGCCGCCGTCGCTCGACTTGTAGATGCCGTTCCCCCACGACGAGCTGTTGCGCGAATTTCCTTCGCCGGTGCCGACCCAGACGATCTTCGGATTGTTCTGCGACACCGCGACGGATCCGGTCGATGCGACCGGTTCCTTGTCGAATACCGGCTGCCACGTGGTGCCGTTGTTCGTCGTACGCAACACGCCGCCGGTGCCGACCGCGGCGAAGATCGTGTACGGATCTTTCTCGTTGACGGCGAAGTCGGCGATGCGGCCGCCCATGTTCGCCGGACCGATCGCGCGCCAGCGAAGCGGCTTCGTGTCGAACACCGACGCTGCCTGCGGTGCAACGGCGGCCGCAGCCGGCGGCGCGCTCGTCACCTTCGTCGCCGTTGCGGACGGACCCTCGGCGGGATCGCGCGGCGGCGTGGTTGGTTGTTGTGGTTGCTGCGCGAAGGCTGTCAGTGCGGCGAAAAGCAGAGCGGCAGTCAGCGTCCTCATGGGGCGAGATTCTACTTCGTGGTCGCGCTGACGATCACCCAGACGTTGTCGCTCCGCAACGACGCCACGTACATGCGATCGCGGCCGTCGGCGAGATGCACGACCACCGGATCGTTCAGCGACGTGAGCGTTGCGCCGCCGTACGCGCTGCGCTCCAGCCGCGCGCCCGCTTCGCGCGTGAACGAGTAGCCGTCGTCGTTGCTGATGAAGCTGTCGATCACATGCTGCTTCATGGTGAAGAGGCGGATGCGGCCGTCGGGAAGACGGATCGTTTTCTCGTCAACGTAACTGTTCGCGCCGCCGCCGGCGCCTGCGTCGCCGAGGACGTCTCCGCGATCGAAGGTGAACGCCAGACCGTTGTCACGCGAGTAGGCGCGGCGGATGTTGTTCGCGCCGGTCAGGTCGCCGATGTAGAGCAGCACGACGCCGCCCGACCTGTCGCTGAACGCGTCGTAAACGCCGATGCTGTTCGCGTCGTTCGCCTGCGGGGTGTAGCGCGTGCCGGTGTCGGCGGTGAAATGAATGCCGTCCGTCGAGCTGCTGCTTTTCATCAACTTGTTGACCAGATCCCATTCGTAGCGCCGCCACGTTTTTCCATCGGGCATCAGCGTGTTGCGCGGATCGAAGCGCCAGTCGCCGCGCGGCTCGGCGGCGTTGGCGAACGTGAGACCGTCGCTCGACGTCATCACCATCTGCCGTCCGGTGAGGTGATCGGTGTAGTAGAGGTAGAAGGTGCCGCTCGCCGGATCGATGCCGGGCGCAGGATTGGTCGCGTTGAGCGCGCGGAAGCCGGAATCGAAGTAGAACGCGAGCGAGGTGTCGGTCGATGTCGGCGGACTCGACGCGCGCCTGCGCTGCTGCGCGCCGGCGCCGACGGCGATCATCAGGAGCACGACGACCGCTCGTCGAAGCATGCTCAATTGTACGATCGCGCTCATGTCCCGCTTCGATGGCCTCATCAGCGACCTGGCGACGACCATCGTCTCCGACCGCGCGTGCAATCAGTACTCGCGCATCGAAGGCGATCTGCGCGGCAACGCGATCCGCCGCCGCAACCTGCGGCTCTATCTCGAAGAGCTCGATGCAATCGGTCCGCGGATGCTGCTCGTCGGCGAGGCGGTGAGTCATCGCGGCGGACGGCTCTCCGGCATCGCGTTCGTCAGCGAATCGGTGATGCTCTCCGGTGTCGATCTCGCCAACAACTCCCGCATCCTCGGCGCCGATCGCGGCTACCGCAAAGCCACGCCGGGCCCGAAGCTGTCGACCGAGGCCAGTGCCACGATGGTGTGGGGAACGATTCGCGCGATCGAGCCGCTGCCGCTGCTCTGGAACGCGTTCCAGTTCCACCCGTTCAAGCCGGAGAGCCCGCTCTCGAATCGCGTGCCGGCGCCTGCCGAGCTGGAAATCGGATCGCGCTTCATCGCGCGATTGATGCGCCTGTTCGACTTCGAGCAGGTCGTCGCGATCGGCAATCAGGCCGCGTCATCGCTGACCAAAATGGGCATCGCACACGAGAAAGTGCGGCATCCGTCGATGGCGGGCAAGGCGCAGTTCGTCGAGGGAATGGCGAGGCTTACGACAACCAGCGCGCGATGAAATCGGGGTGCACGTTCCAGCCGAAGAATCCGGCGCAACCGAAGAAGTAGCCGAACAGCAGGAACGCGCCGACGACGACGAGCAGCCACTTCTTCTTCGTCAGCGCGGTCACGCCGAGCATCGCGAGTGCAACCGACAGCGCGGCATCCGACATGTCGAACTGATCGTCGTGCACGTTGAGATCGTCGTACTGCTTCTGGAATGACTCGGCTTTCGCCTTGATCTCCGCCTTCTCCGAGTCGTACCGCTTCACGTTCGCGGTGTACGAGGCGACTTTCTTCTCCAGCACGTCGCGCTCGGCACCAGTCGCCATGTCCCGCTCGATCGTGAATTGATCGAGCATCGCCTCGGCGAGGTTCTGCTTTGTCGACTTCGACTGGTAATACGACCACTGATCGACGGCGCCGGCCTGCGCCTGCTGCATGGCCTGCGTGATGTTGCCGTCTTTGATGTTGCACAACGCCATGAACGTGGCCGTCACGGCCACGAGCACGGCAACGATGTTGTTGAGCGGCGAGTCGTCCGCTTCCGGCATTCCGGAAGTTTACAACCGGCGTACGTTAATGCTGCCGCCCGAGGTCCGCAGCACGAGGCGCGGTCCGCCCGCGCCGATCTTGCCGTTGAGCGAATCCTCGTCGTGATGTCCCTGCACCGTCACCGGCAGCTCGCTGTCGACGCCGCCGCCGCTCGCATGTGCATCGAGATCGAGATTCGAATTCGCAGGCAGTGAGACGGTGATGCTGCCGCCGGAGGTCGACAGTTTCGAATCGGCTTTCGGAGCCGCGGCGAAGCGTACGCTGACCGAGCCGCCGGACGTCGATGCGTCGATGGTGCCGAGTGCTTCTTCGATCTTGATCGAGCCGCCGGACGTGTGTGCGTAGAGATCGCCGCCGATCTTCTCGACTTTGATCGAACCGCCCGAGGTGCGGAGATCCGCGGGACCGGTCGTGTCGCCGATGCTGATCGTGCCGCCGGAGGTGTGCACCGTCAGCTTGCCGTTCGCGCCGGTGATCTCGACATCGCCGCCCGAGGTCGAAAGCGAAGCCGTACCGTTGAGCCGTCCCGTTTTCACATCGCCGCCCGACGTATGCGCTTTGACCGTGCCGTTGACATTGGCGAGATCGAGATCGCCGCCCGAGGTTTCGAGGTCGAGGTTGTAATGCGACGGAACGCGCACGTTGTACTTCACGCGCAGCGACTCGCCGAAGCTGAAGAAGCGCAGCGGCGATTCGTACTTGCCGGTGACGGTCACGTCATTGCCGCTCTGGTTGAACGTGACCTGGTGGCGCTCGAGGTAGCGCTCGTTCGCTGCATCGCGCTGGATCTCGATCGCCACTCCGGTTCCCCCGGTGACGATCTTCACATCGCCGATGCCGGCATCGAGGTGAAGCGTTCCCCCTTCCGCGACATTGAAGCCGCGCCTGATCACGTCGTGCGTTGCGGCCTGAAGTGTGAAGGTGAGCGCGAGTGTGGCGATGGTTGCGAGCGTGCGGCGCATTGGAGTGCCTCCTGTTTGAAGCCATATACGCCGCGCACTGCTAAAAGTTTGTAAACTCCGCCCCCTGTAAAACAGGCGAGGAGAGAGCCGATGCCGATGGATGACGCGCAATTCAAGCTGGCCATGTCGCATTTCGCCAGCGGTGTGACGGTCGTGACGACCGAAGTGGATGGAAAGCCGTTCGGGATGACGGTCGCGGCGTTCTCATCGCTCTCCCTGCATCCGCCGCTCGTGCTCGTCTGCATCGAGAAGACGGTGAAGTCGCATGACGCGATCGCGAGCGCCGGCAAGTTCGGCGTCAGCATCCTCAATAGCAAACAGGCAGACATTTCGAATCGCTTCGCATCGCGCGCCGAGGACAAGTTCGCGGGGACGGAAGTGGTGCGTGGCGAGCTCGGCGTGCCGCTGATCGGCGGTGCGATCACGCGGCTCGAGTGCCGGGTCAGCGAGACGCTCGAAGGGGGCGACCACACGATCTTCGTCGGCGAAGTGGTCGGCGCACAAACGGAGGAAGGGGAGCCGCTCGTTTACTTCCGCAGCGGGTATCGCGAGATCCGTTTCTAGTCCCGAATATGGCCACCTCTTCGTTCCGTCTCGCGCTCAAGCGCGCGTTCCGCCGTGAGAATCGCCGGCTCGTCATCCGCAACGGCCGCCTCGAAGCGATCACGTTCGCGAAACGGCAGATCACGCTCTATCTCCCGCCCGGTTACGACGACCATGCCGATCGGCGCTATCCCGTGCTCTACATGCAGGACGGACAGAATTTGTTCGATCCCACGCGCTCGTTCATCCCCGGCCAAACGTGGCGGTTGAGTGAAGCCGCCGATTCGCTGATCGCGGAATTCAAGGCGCGGCCGATGATCATCGTCGGGATCGACAACAGCGGCGCGGGCCGCATCGACGAGTACACGCCGACGCACGACGCGAAGCGCAACGTCGGCGGTCACGCGGACGACTACGGCCGCATGCTGCTCGAAGAATTGAAGCCGCACATCGACGACACGTATCGCACGCTGCCCGATCGCGCCGGCACGGCGGTGGGCGGCTCGTCGCTGGGCGGACTGCTCTCGCTGCATCTCGCGCTGACCCGTCCGCAGGCATTCAGCGCGGCCGCGGTGATGTCGCCGTCGGTGTGGTGGGACAACCGCGTGATCCTCGACGAGCTCGACCGGTTCCGCGGACGTCCTCCGCGGCTCTGGCTCGATACCGGCGGCCGTGAAGGCGTCGAAGCGCTGAAGGACGTGCGGCTGTTGCGCGACCGGTTGAAGGCGAAGGGCTTCGATTTCCGCTATCACGAGGATCGGCGCGCCGATCACAGCGAGCGCGCCTGGGCCTCGCGCGCGCCGATGATGCTGGAGTATTTGTTCCCGATTTAGCTCCGTGTCATCCTGAGGCGCGTAGACGCCGAAGGACCCGGAGGTCGAGCGCGACATACGGATCCTTCGCGCTCTGCGGCGCTCAGGATGACAACCATCGACTCCCTTCACCGTCCGATGCACGACCTGCGGATCTCGGTCACCGACCGTTGCAACTTCCGCTGCGTCTACTGCATGCCGCGCGATGCGTTCGGCCGCGACTTCCCGTTCCTGCAGCGCGCGCAGCTGCTGTCGTTCGAAGAGATCGCGCGCGTTGCGCGGATCTTCGTCGCGCATGGCGTGGAGAAGATCCGGCTGACCGGCGGCGAGCCGTTGCTGCGCAGCGATCTCGAGAAACTGATCGAAATGCTCGCGTCGATCGACGGACTGCGCGACATCGCGATGACGACGAACGGCGTGCTCCTCACGCGCGAGAAAGCGCGCACGCTCGCGAGCGCGGGCCTGAAGCGCGTGACGATCAGCCTCGATGCACTCGATGACGCGGCGTTCCGCGCATCGACCGACTCGAAGCATTCCGTTGATGAAGTGCTGCGCGCGATCGATCACGCGGCGGAAGCGGGACTGACGCCGGTCAAGATCGATGCGGTGATCAAGCGCGGGATGAACGAGCGCGAGATCGTGCCGCTGGCGCGGCGATTCCGCGGCACGGGCCACATCGTGCGCTTCATCGAATACATGGACGTCGGCAACACGAACTCGTGGCGCATGGATGAAGTGGTGCCGGGACGGGAAGTGCTCGCGGCGATCAGCGCGGAGTGGCCGCTGGAGCCGGTCGAGCCGGCGTACTTTGGCGAAGTCGCGGAGCGATTCCGGTACGTCGATGGAGCGGGAGAGGTGGGGATCATCACCTCCGTCACGCAGCCCTTCTGCGGATCGTGCACGCGCGCGCGGCTCTCCGCGGCGGGCGAGTTGTTCACGTGCCTCTTCGCATCGACCGGACGCGATCTGCGCTCGCTGATTCGCAGCGGTGCGAGCGACGAGGAGCTCAGCGCGGCGATCGGAGCGGCCTGGCGCGTGCGCGACGATCGATACTCCGAATTGCGCGCGGCGCTGCCGCCGTCGCGGAAAGTGGAGATGTCGCACATTGGTGGCTAGTCTCATTGCGCTTGCTCTGACGCTCACCGTCCACTCGAAGGTGCTCGATGAAGATCGCACCGTGGTGGTGCAACTGCCGGCGAGCTACGAACATAGCGAAGAGCGCTATCCCGTTCTGTACCTCACGGATGCTGAGGCGCAGTTCGAGCAGACTGCATCGAGTGCGGCGTTCCTCTCGCGAGCAAATCGGATTCCGGAGCTGATCGTCGTCGGCATCGTGAACACGAATCGGCGGCGCGATCTCACGCCGACTGCCGCAGCGCTTCCGACCGCAGGCGGCAAGTCGGTGCCGCAGCCCGGCAGTGGCGGAGGTCCGAAGTTTCTGGCGTTCGTCGAGACGGAGCTCGTGCCGGAGATCGATCGCCGCTATCGCACGCGGCCGTTTCGCGTGATCGCCGGACATTCGTTCGGCGGACTGTTCGCCGTGTGGATCGCGGAGCAGCGACCGTCGCTCTTTCGCGGTGTGATTGCCGCCAGTCCGACGCTGTACTGGGACGATGACCTCGCGCTGAAGCAGCTCGAGAAGCTGCCCGACGTGCGTCTCTATGCCGCGATCGCGAAGGAGAGTCCGCAGATGCGCCGCGCATTCGACGCGTTGCGCGCGAAGCAGCGCGGGTCATGGCGCACGCAATTGTTCGATGACGAAGATCACCTGTCGATCGTGCTGCCCGCGTACTACGCCGGCCTCAAACACGTGTTCGCACCGTGGCACTTTTCGATGGAGGAGCTGCCCGAGGATCCGGCGAAGTGGGATGGCGCGGTGCGCGAGCACTACGCGAAAGCGAGCGCGTTTCTCGGGTACGAAGTGAAGCCGCCGGCGTGGGTGCTGGAAGAGATCGCGCAGAAGTGACGGGCGGGGGCGTGCCCCTCACCCGGCCCTTCGCTTCGCTCAGGGCCACCCTCTCCCCGCAAGCGGGGCGAGGGTCACGTGGCTCGCGCACTAATCGTCGCCGCGAAGCTGCGTGTCGTCCCGAGCCGCGTAGACGGTCGAGGGATCTCCTCCATCGCGCGGGGGATGCCTCGACTTCGCTCGGCATGACACAAAGCCTAATCGTCGCCGCGTCCGCTGCGTGTCATCCCGAGCCGCGTAGACGGTCGAAGGATCTCCTCCTTCGGCGGGGGATGCCTCCACTTCGCTCGGCATGACACAAGGCCTAATCGTCGCCGCGTCCGCTGTGTGTCATCCCGAGCCGCGTAGACGGTCGAGGGATCTCCTTCAATAGTACGAGGCGCGTTCCATCTAATCGTCGCCGCGTCCGCCTTTGTACTTTTCCGAGGCCGACGACGGCACTGTCGACAATCGCACGGCGTTTTTTGTCGGCAGAGGAGCCGCGGGACCGAACGGCTGCAGGCGTCCCGACCAGCGCCGCTCGTGCATCGCGCGCCCTTCCTTGATCTCCTGGATCTGGCTCTTCTTCATGCAGCGATGGACTGCGATAGTCACGCCAGTATCGCGTTTGCGGCGGCGCGCGCGCTGAGCAGCGCGGCGTCGGACAGGAGGCCATCCTCGCCCACCCAATCGCCCGCGATGTAGAGGCCGTGGATGCGGGTGGTGGGGGGCGGGCGGGTGAGGCCGGGAGTGACGAGCGCGTTGGAGACGGTCATCGCGGGGAGGAAGCGGCGGTGCACGAGAACGTCGCGCCAGCCGGGCTGCATCAGATCGAGCAGCGACTCGAGCTCGCGCTCGTCGGCCGCCACTTCTTCCCTGCGATCGGTGCGCTCGATCTCGATGTCGTGGATCGGCGCGGTGCGCGTGCGGTACTTCATCACGTGAATCAGCGCGCCGCCCTTCGGCGTGAGCTGCGCGGCGGCGGAGTGCACGGAGAAGTACGTCGGCTTGTCGATGCCGAGAGCGAACGTGTTGCGCGGCATCGGCAGCGAAGACAGCGCGACATCGAGGCACGTCGCTTCGACGGGACGCAGCGTCATCCACTCTTTGCACATCGAATCATCGCCGCCGGCGCGGATCATCTCCGCGGCACTCGACGGCTCGACCGCGAGCAGCACATCGCTCGCCGGGATCTTCGCACCCGGCTCGTATTCCGGAATCGCGTCGGGCAGCGCGAGCGATTGCGTGTCGTTGCGATCCTCGAGCTCCAGTCCGCCGAGCTCGATCGAGCGCACGGCGCCGTCGTGATGCACGGCGACGATGCGATTGCTCGACACGAAGTTCACGCCCGCGGCGACGGCGAGGCTGTGCAGGCTGTCGACGAGCTTCTGCCATCCCTCATCGACATACGTCACGTTGCCGGCTGCGATCTGCAGTTGCCGCAGCGCCACAGCCGCGCTCTGCGCCTTCGTGTCGCTGCAGTACGTGCTCAGGCGGATCAATGCCTCAATGAACTGGCGCACTAGTTCATCGCGCACGTGGCCGTCGAGCCATTCGCGCACGGTGAGATTCGCGTACTGCTTCGGATCGAGCTTGCGCAGGCGCCACATCAATCCTGCCGCTTCGCGCTTGCCGGCGAACGACAGCATCGAGGTCAGCAGAAGTGACAGTGGTGTAACAGGGAGGCGATGGCGCTCGTCTCCGAGGAGTGCGGTGCCTGCGACCTTCGGCATGCCGCCGCGGATCGGAACGCCGAGCTCGCGAAGAATGCGAGTGGCGCCGCCGTTGCGATAGAGCGCATGCGGCCCGAGGTTGAAGCGGAAACCTCTGCGGAGATGAGTGATGGCCCGTCCGCCGAGGTAGCGGCGGCGCTCGAAAATCGTGACCGACTTGCCGGCGCGCGCGAGGTAAATCGACGCAGCGAGACCGGCCAGTCCGCCACCGACGACGACGACATTCTTGCCCACGAGCCCGCGATGGTAGCGCATTTTGCGCGCCGGACTGTTGCATGGCAGAATGCCGGACGGGTTCAGATCCGTCCTTTAATTCAATGCGTAAGCTCCTCATTGCGGCAGTAATTACACTGGTCGCGGCGGCCGCGCTTCATGCCGCGACGATGAATGAGTTCTATGCGTCATTGCTCAAGCGCGGCATCGATCACGTCAACGCCGGGGCGTACGAAGCGGGAGCGGGCGAGCTGAAACTGGCCGCATTCGGACTGGTCGATGCGCTCGAGCCTTACCAGACCGCGCAGGTCTACCTCGCCATCGCTAATCAGCATCTCGACCGCGAGCCGCAAACCCGCGCGGCCGCGACGCGCGTCATCGCCGCCGAGCGCATCGAGAAGCATTACGCGACGCTGGCGCTGCCGGACAAAGTGCGCAAGGAATTCGAAGCGATCGCGCAGAAGGTGCTGACGGCGGTGCAGTACGCGGAGCTGCGGGGGAGATGATCCGCCTCTGACGCGCGAGGACGATCGGATCGGCCTGGCGCCTACTGCAGTGTGCGCGCTGACAGATTCACACCTGCTTCAGCACGCACTCGCGGTTCGATCGCGCTCTCGATCTCTACGGATTGCTAGCGACCGCGGTGCGGATCTTGCGGCTAAACTCGCGCGGTTCGTCTCGTACCAATTCACGACGGTACTACGCATGCCGGACTCTCCTTCATTCGAAGAATGCACTTGCATTGATAGGTGCTAGCGCGACGCCTCCGTCCAATTGGTGACGAGAACGAGCTCCAGTTCCGCGTAGGAGTTGCCAAGCATGATGAATTCGTTCGAGGCTGTCACATCGTAATTGGCGAATCCGAGGGGCCCGCGGTCGTAGTGGTCCTCGAAGAGTTTTTCAACCGGCAACTGCGGTCCGTCCAAAGCGCTGATGGCGACACGCATCAGGTAGGTATCCGTTCGGAAGTAGAGATGAGTGCCATCCTTGCTCCATACCGGCTCGGCACCTCCATCGACCGACACTGGCCATTTTGCCTTCGTTTCAAGATCCATCAAGTGGACCTGCATTCGCCCCGTCTCGTCCGAAACATAAGCAAGGTACCGACCTGATGGTGAAAGCGCGCCGAACGTTTCGGACGCGGCACTGCTGAGGACGAGGCGTTGGCTTTTCACATTGCCCGCGGCATCGAGCTCGATCAAGCCGATATCCCATCTGGTGCCGACGTTCTGCTGGGCGAAGGCAAGCCGGTGTGCCGGCTTTGAGTACGAAGTCGGATACATGTCGGGTTGCGGACTCATGACTCTCAGCGGTTTGTCCGAAGAATCGCTGTATAGCCGCCATGCCCCGTCACAGCGCGCGCTCAGAAACAGCTGACCATCCGATGCCCAGACCGGATCGCTGCATGCCGCGCGCGGCGTAATCCGTCGGACTTCGGCATGACTACGGCCATCAATGACTGTGATGTCGTCGGTCGATGTTCCGCCGCGACGCAACGCGAGCCACTGCCCGGATGGCGAAAGGACCGGTTTCTGGAGGCAGGGCACCGAACGCATCGATTCTTTGATTTCTCCCTTGAGATCGAGCCACACGATGTCCTGAGGCTCAGAACAATTGTCGCCGGCGGCGACATAGGCGAGCGATCCGCTCTGACTCGCGTCAAATTGCCCTGCGCCCGTTTCAGCGGGAAAGGTGACGGCATCGCTGGCGATCTTGTACTCCTCGCCCTGCGGAATCCCGTCCTCCGCGATCAGGAGTGCGAAGAGGTCGTTGTCCCGCGCGAATACCAGATGTTCGGACGAGTAGCGGGGGAAAAGTGCGTTGGACGTGATCGTTCGCTGTTTGCCCGTGGCGCGATCGAGACTGCGGATCGACCACTCGCCCTGCTTTTCGCACGCATACAGCACCGTGCGGCCGCCGGGCAGGACGACTGGCCAGCGATGAGTGTTCTCGCCCTCGGCTAGTCGGGTCAGCGGTGCGCAAGGGCCGTTCGGCAACGCGACCCGCCACAATCCGGTGCCGATGTCTGGCGTGAAGACAATCTCGTGATTTCCCCAGCTCGCGCCACGTACTTTGGGCGCGTGACACAGGATTCGCGGTGTATCGGCGTGCAGATCGACGCGAACCACCTTCAGACCCGTGTCTGCAACAAAGCCGATTTGCGTTTCATCGGACGAAAAGAAGGGCTGCTCCGCTCCTTCCGTTCCTTTGATCAGTCGCGACTCCCTCTCGCCGAGATGGCGATAATAAAGATGATGCACTCCGCTGGCGTCTTCCCCGACGAACACGATCGCGTTGCCGCTCGGTGAGAGAGCGAATACAGGACGCGGCAAATCCGCCAGACGCTGCCCACGTGGAAAGTCGATGTTCACATTCAGGCTTTCAGGCGGAGAAAACTCACCGCTCATAGGAGTAAACAGCCCGGCAATCACGGCCACCGCGAACAAGATTGCGACGGCAGTGATGGCGAGACCGCTGGACCGCGATCTCTCGCTCTCTCCTCCTTCGTTTTCTTCAGACAGTCCCGAAAGAGTGAATGCGTGCACCATTCCTCGCACGAGAATTTCGAGCGCTCCGGCGCCGGCGACGAACGGCAGCAGTGATCTCTGCAGGAAACTCGTCGAACTGACTTCGCGTTGATACGCGACGAAGAGAACCGCGTAAGCGACTGCGAACGGGAGATCGACGAACCAGAGATCGGTCTCGATGTCCCGACGCCAGCCAGACGCGCCGCGTGAGCTCTCCAGCTTCCTCAGAAGCAGTGCGTCGCCAAAAAGAAACGAGACGAACGCGAGTAGTACGAGGTCGAGCCGCGCGGAAACAACCCATGCGGAGCTGCCGAGGGTTCCTGGGGAAAATGCCTCGATGAGAATTGCCACACTGACCAGCGCGAGGAGACCGCCCGGAAGCGTATGCCGCAGTGCATCGATGGCCACTCGCGTTGACCCTGTGGAGATGAGGTCCTGAAGGTTGCGTCCGCCGCGGTTGCGGGCATCCGCGAGCGGCATGCAGAGAAGATAAAAGAATGCTGACGCCATGGATGCAAGGAGCTCCCATCGGATCCAGAACGGATGCAGATGTCTGCGGAGTACGAAGACAACGACATAAGTGCCGGCCAGAGTGGCGAGCCAGAGTGCGAACGGTAGCGTCAATACTTTCGCCACGCTCTGTAGTAATCGTCTCCATCGCGAAGGCTTCTCATCCGCTTCAAACGCAGTATCCAGCGCTTGGGACATGTATTGGCCCCCTCTCACTAAGGAGAGACATTCGGCCCGATTTCCCACACCATGCGTCGATGGATGCGCGTGAACACACGTCGGACCTCAGCACCCGCAGGCGCGCGGGCGCTACGGCTGATCAGAAGTTGTGATCACGGCCGCACGTCGAGCGAGCGGATGGCGCGGATCAAGCGCATCCCCGCTGCGTTTCCTTTGATCACCAATCCCTGGATGCCGTCGCGCAGACGATCGCGCTCGACCGCGCTGAGATCGCGGCCGGTGAAGACGACGATCGGGATGCGGGCCGTCGTCTCGCGGCGCTTCAGCATCTCCGCGACTTCGAAGCCGCTCATGCCCGGCATGTTGAGATCGAGGATGATCACGTCGGGCTTCATGGACTCCGCGCGATCGAGTCCTTCCTGTCCGGAGAACGCTTTCTCGATTTCGTAGCCTTCGCCCTGCAATTCGTGCTCGAGCAGCTCGTGCACGTTCGTGTCGTCATCGATGAGCAGCAGCTTCGCGCGCTTCGATGCGACACGCGACGTGATCTCGCGCAGACGCCGCAGCATGCGCGGCCAGTCGACCGGCTTGATGAAGTAATCGTCCGCGCCGAACGCGAGGGCGAGCTCGCGATTGTCGAGCATCGACACGATGATCACCGGCAGCGGCGACGTCTTCTCCTCCGCCTTCAGCGACTTCAGCACCTCCAGTCCTTCCATGCCGGGCAACACGAGATCGAGCGTGACGGCGAGCGGCTGCATCGTCTGCGCGAGCCGCAGCGCTTCCTCGCCCGTTCGCGCGCGCACCGGCACGTAGCCGGCGGACTGCAGATACGTGCTCAGCGCGTCGAACGCGTTGTCATCATCTTCGACGACGAGAATGCGATCGCCCGGCGGAATCACTGTGCCGTCCGGATTCACGATCGGGCTGGGAATCGTCGCGCCCTGGAAGTAGCGCGGCAGTGTGAAGGTGAACGTGCTCCCCGATCCGAGCTCGCTCTGCACTTCGATCTTGCCTTTCTGCAGCTCGACGAATTTCTTCACCAGCGAGAGGCCGAGTCCCGTGCCGCCGTGCTGGCGCGAAACGGTCGTGTCGACCTGCGTGAACTCGTCGAAGATGACCTGCAGATGCTCCGGCGCGATGCCGATGCCGCGATCGGTGACGCTGACGGAGATCGACTCCGGACCCGCATTGCGCCGCGCGCGAATCGTCACCAGCGAGCTCGACGTCGAGAACTTCACCGCGTTCGAAAGCAGGTTGTAGAGGATCTGCTTGAACTTCGCGTGATCGGTCTCGATCTCCGTCACGTCGTCCGCGGCATCGATCTCGAACCATACGTTCTTGCGCGACGACGTCCCCTTCATCACCGAGCAGACGGAATCGATCGCCGCGCGCACGTTGAACGTCTCGGGGAAGAGCTCCATCTTGCCCGCTTCGACCTTCGACAGATCGAGGATGTCGTTGATGATCGCGAGCAGGTGCTGTCCCGATTGCAGGATCGATTTGAGGAAACCGAGGTATTTCGGCTCGATGCGATCGTTGAGGCGTTCGGTGAGGATCTCGGAGAAGCCGATGATCGCGTTCATCGGCGTGCGCAGCTCGTGCGACATGTTCGCCAGGAACACGCTCTTGGCCTGATTCGCCTCTTCCGCCTGGCGGTTCTTGATCTGCAGCTCGCGAAGAATGCGCGCCTTGCTGATCGCGGAGACGGCATGCTCGCGCACGCGTGCGAGAACGCGCAGGTCGTAGCGGGCGAAGGCATCGGCATCGGTGAAGTTGTCGAAGATCAGGAATCCTTCGACGCGTCCGCCGAGGGTGACGGCCATGGCCAGCATCGATTTCGGCACCGGCAGATGGCTCGTTTTCTCCCTGCCGGCGAGGCCGATGAAGTCCTCCTGCCGGATCAGATAGACGCCTTCTTCGAGCTGCTCCGCGCGCTCGGAATAGCGGCGCATCGCTTCTTCGAGCGACATCGAGATGCCGCGGAAGAGCTCGAAGTCGTAGCCACTGACGGCGACGACTTCCGTCCGCTGCATCTCGTGATCGAACCGGATGAACGCCCCTTTCTCCGCCTGCGGGAAGACGCGCAGTCCCTGCTCGAGGATGCTCTTCAGCACGTTCTCCAGCGCGACTTCGCGATTGATCACCTCGACCATGCGATCGATCGACTCGAGCTCGTGCGCCTGTGCGCGAATCTCTTCGGTGCGTGCGAGCACCAGATCTTCGAGCACGCGGTTCTTGCGCTTGAGCTGGCGCAGGCGGAGGCGATTGATGAAGTGGCCGCCGACGTAGATCACCAGGATGTACGCGAGGAACGCCCACCAGCGGAGCCACCACGCGGGCATCACGGAGAAGTGCCACGTGAGCGGCTCGCGCGACCAGACGCCGCCCGCGTTGCGCGCTTCGACTTCGAACACGTAACTGCGTGCGAAGAGGAACGCGGGGAGGTTCGTGTAGCGGATCTTGTAGTCGCTCTTCTCCGGCGACCATGCGTCGTAGCCGCGCAGGCGCGTGCGGTAGCGGACGCGCGATTCGTCGGAGAACGTGAGCGCCGCGTACTCGATCGCGAGCTCGTTGTTGCCGTCGCGATCTTCGTGAAAGGCAACGCGGCGGAAGCGGATCGGCGGTGGCGGCGACGGCGCGGCGAGCACCGCGGGATCGAAGATGGAGACGCCGTTCGGAGTCGCGAAATGGACCTTGCCGAGCGGGCCGATGGCGATCGGTCCGTACGCCCACGCTTCGTCGTCGATCAGGCCGTCGGCTTTCGTGACGCGCTCGATGACGGTGTAGGTTTTCGGATCGACTTCGACGAGTCCTGCGTTGTCGCTGATCCAGATCATGCCGGTCACAGGCGATGCCGCCATGCCGACGATCAGGCCGCCGCCGAGCGCGCGGCGGGAGAGTCGCGCGACCGGTTTGATCGTCGCGGCGTCGAGCACGGTGAGTCCTTCGGCGGTGCCGACCCACAAGCGATCGCCGCGGATCATCACGCTGCGCATGGAGTCGGTCGGCGCGCCGTTCTCGGTCGTCCAGACCGGCGCGAAGTGCACCGTCATCGCGAGCGTAGTCGAGGGACCCGGGGGCGTGGGCGGCGCGCCAACCTCCCCCCCAGGTCCCTCGACTACGCTCGGGATGACGGGCTGGTTCGAGCGATAGAGCCCGTTGTCCGGAGTCGTCACCCAGGCGTAGCCGCGATCGTCGACGGCGACGCTCGTGCCGCCGGTCGGCGGCAGACCCTGCGCGTTCTTGAACGTGAACCATTGATTGTTGCTGAACGCCATCACGCCGCCGGTGCCGGCGAACCACATGTCGTTGCCGAAGCGGCGCGCGGTGTACGTCACATCAGCGGGAAAACTCGTGACCACTCCGCGATCGGTGCCGATCGTCACCGGCATGCTCGTGCCGTTCGGCGGAACACTCTCCGCTGTCGACAGACACGCGATGCCGCCCACAGTCGCGATCCAGAGCCGGCCCACGCCGTCGTAGCCCGCGGCATACACGGAGTTGCTGCGCAGACCGTTTTCGGCGCGCAGCGTGGTCGTCGATTCATCGGGACCGATTGCCGCGAGTCCGCCGCCGGTGCCGACCCACAAATACTTCGCCCACGGACCCGGCGCCGCGTCGCGCGGCACGACGCAGAACGCGCTCATATCGGGGAGCTGCGTCGGCGCGCCGGGACGGAGGCGTCCGGTGTACGACATGAACGCGGCCCAGTCGCTGCGCAGCCGCGACGCGCCGCCGTTCTGCGCGAACCAGATGTTGCCTTCGCGATCGCGCAGCAGGCTCCACAACGTTTCGCCGATCAATCCCTGCGCGCGATGCACGAACGCATGCTTCGACGGATCGCGGCGATCGAACCACATCGCGCCCGATCCGAGGCTTGCGGCCCAGAGGTGCGGACCGTCCTCGAGGAGTGCGTCGACGCGCTCGTGGAGATCGCGATCGACGATCTGCGGCTGTCCGTTCGCGAGCGTCCAGATCGAGCCGTCCGCGCTGCCGCCCCAGATGGCGTGATCGGATGTTTCGAGGAGTGCGCCGGGAGCCGAGGGCACGTTGGCGAGCCGCGTCACGCCGCTGCGATCGGCGCTGAGGATCGCGCCGTCATTCGTGCCGATCAGCACACCGCCGTTCGTGCGAGGCGCCAGGCAATTCACCGGCTCGCGAAAATCGGCGATCGTGGCGGTCACCAGTTTTCCGTGCTCGATTCGATAACGGATCAAACCATCCTGCGTCCCGGCCCACACCCATCCATCCGAAGTCGCGAGCAGACAGTTGCGGCGGATGCGTGCATGCACCAGCGGCGATCCGCCGACCGCGGCCGCGAAGTGCACGCGGCGTCCCGGTTCGTACGTTTCGAGCGGCTTCTCGGAGACGACGAGTCCCGATTCGGAGCCGACCCACAAATGATGCGACGCATCCTCGACGACTTCGCGCACCGTCAGATCGGCGAGACCGTCGTCGGTCGTGTAGCTCTCCATCGAATGCCCGTCGTAGCGCGAGATGCCGGTCGAATAGAACGCGAACCAGATGTAGCCGAGGTGGTCCTGCGTGATTTTCTGGACGCTGGCGGAGGAGAGCGGCGCAACCTGGTCGTTCGGCGTGAAATGCGTGAACGGCAGCTCCTGTGCGGACGCGAGCGCCGACACGAAGAGCAGACAGAGGAGGATGCGCGGGAAGCCGGGGGGCATTGCTGCTGAGAAGTGTAGCGCGTTGCCGAGAACCAATCTGCCGCCCTTACGTACAATCGACCCGTGGCACGTTTCCACGACTGGCTGGAGCTCGGCAAAAGCACGATTCGTTCGCTCAAGGCGAGCGATGTCGCGAATTTCTACTCGTACGAATGGCCCGAAACCCGCCGCGTCCTCATCGCCGAACACGCCTCGGACATCGAGCGCGAAAAGCGCGCGTGGTGCCGCTGGCTGCGCACGACGAGCGCGGTGTTCTACGGCGTGGCGAAGAAGCTCGCACCGCTGCGCCGCTTCGCATTCATCTTCTCCATCGTCTACTTCGTCTTCTGCCTGTTCTCGCTCGCGTCGTGGAAGAACCACAGCGCGGTGTCGATCTGGACGCTGCTCGAGCTGAGCGGCACCTTCCTCTTGATGGTCACGCTGCTCGCACTGGAGATCATCGACAAGCTGAAGTTCCGCGATGAGCTCGAGCTCGCGCGCGACCTGCAGGCGAGCCTCGTGCCGAAGTTCCCGCCGCGCCTCACGACATACGACATCGCCGCGCAGAACATCGTCGCGAACATGGTCGGCGGCGACATCTACGACTTCGTCCCGCTGCAGGACGGCCGCGTCGCGGTGCTGTTCGGCGATGCATCGGGACACGGGATGGCCGCGGGACTCGTGATGGCCGTCGCGCATGCCTCGTTCCGCACGCAGCTCGACATCGATCCGTCATCGGACGCGATCATCAACAGCCTCAATCGCATCCTCTGCCGCACCGGCGGCAATCGCTCGTTCTTCGCGTGCTGCTACGTGCTGCTGGAGCCGGATGGCTCGTTCGCCGCGACAGTCGCCGGTCATCCGCCGATTCTGAAAATCGACGGCGGCGGCAAGATCGCCGAGCGCATCGGCCGCGGCGCCTATCCGCTCGGCATCAAAGCGTCGATGCAGTGGGAGGAGTCGCGCGGCTGGCTCGCGCCGGGCGAACGGCTGCTGCTCCATTCAGATGGACTGACGGAAGCACGCAACGTGAACAGCCGCGAGTTCGGCGACGCCTACCTCGACGCAATCGTCGGCTGGAACGGCAGCGCAGCCGCGCATGCAATGGTCCAGACGGTGATGGAGGAGTGGCAGACGTTCACCGGCACCCGCCCGATCGATGACGACGTGTCGATTGCCGTCATCGAGAAACGCTGAAAGAGGACGACGGGAGCGCCTCCGGCGGGCGGGCACGGCCCGCTGCGTTCGAGCTGCGCAATAACGCGATCAGCGCGAGAGGCGTGCGTCCAGGCTAGGCCAACAAACGCAGCGGGCCGTGCCCGCCCGCCGGAGGCGCTCTCGTCGTCCCCCGTCACAGCGATACGCGTGATTGCACGACGCCGTCGAACACTTGAAGTGCGAGATCGACGCGGCCGAGGGGGGCTGACACCTGCACGCCTGCTACGCGGCCGCGCACGCGCGACAGTGTCTCGCGTGCGATCGTCACGCCTTCGTGCAGCGCGTGCTCCTTCGACTTCTCGCTGGCGATGCGCATCCGCTCCATCACTTCATCCGGCACGCTCACGCCTGGCACTTCGTTGTTCATGAACTGCGCGTTGCGGTACGACAGCAGCGGCCAGATGCCGGCGACGACCGGCAGGTGCATGTGCTCGATGCGGCCGAGGAAATGCTCGAGCTGGCGCACGTCGAACACCGGCTGCGTGATCGCGTACTCGGCGCCGGCCTTCACTTTCCAATCGAGGCGGCGCAGCTCGTAATCGAGATCGAGGTGGCCGGGATTCACGCCGACGCCGATCGTGAAGCGCGTCGGCTCGCCGAACGGATTGCCGCCGAGGTCGAGGCCGCGATTCATCAGGCTGACCATGTTCGTCAGGCCGATCGAATCGATGTCGAACACCGCCGTCGCTTCGGGATACGGCCCCATCTTCGGAGGATCGCCGGTGATCAGCAGCAGGTTGTGCAGGCCGAGCGCGGCGCATCCGAGGAGGTCGGAATGCATGCCGAGGAGGTTACGGTCGCGGCAGCAGTAGTGGAGGACCGTTTCGATGCCGACGTTCTGCTGCAGCAGCACCGCGACTGCGATTGCGCCCATGCGATTCTGCGCGCGCGGACCGTCCGGCACATTCACCGCATCGACGCCCGCCGCTTTGATCGAATGCACCGACTTGATCATCGCCTCGGGATTTGGTCCCTTCGGCGGCGTGATCTCGATCGTCGTCACGAACTCGCCGTTCGCGAGCTTGCGTCCCCAGTTCGAGCGCGTCGCCATCGCCGACGGCTCCACGCCCGCGTGTCCGTTCTCCTTGCCATTGCGCTCGACGATCACGAACGCGCGGCGCGGCGAGAGCGGCCGCACCGTATCGGCCATCATCTTGATGTGCTCCGGCGTCGTGCCGCAGCAGCCGCCGATGAACTTCACGCCTTTATGGATCAGCCGCTTCGCGTACTTCGCGAAGTAATCGGGTGAGGCCATGTACATCTGGCGGCCGTTCACGTCGCGCGGCAGGCCGGCGTTCGGCTGACAGGAGAGCTTCTTCGCCGTGACGTGCGCGATCTCTTCGATCGCGTCGAGCATGATGTCGGGACCGACGGAGCAATTGAGTCCGATGACATCGGCGCCGGCGCGATCGAGCCGCTGGGCGATCGTCTTCGGCAGATCGCCGTACACCGTGCGGCCGTCGGTGCCGATGGTCATCTGCGCGATGATCGGCAGCGAGCAGACGTCGCGGACGGCGAGGATCGCCTGCTCGATCTCGGCAATGTTGGCCATCGTCTCGAGGACGAACAGATCGACGCCGCCGTCGCGCAACGCCTCGGCCTGTTCGCGGAAGAACGCACGCGCTTCGTCGAGGGAGGTCGGGCCGTACGGCTCGATGCGGATGCCGAGCGGTCCGATCGCGCCGGCGACATAAACCGCATCGCCTGCCGCCTTGCGCGCGAGCTCCGCGCCGCGGATGTTGATCTCGCGCAGCTCGTCCTCGATGCCGAAGCCCTGCAGCTTCACGCGGTTCGCGCCGTACGTGTTGGTCTCCAGAATCTCCGCGCCGGCCCTCACGTACTGCTTGTGCACCTCGAGCACGATCTCCGCATTGCGGACGTTCAGCTCGTCGTAGCACTTGTTGATGAAGACGCCCTTGGAGTAGAGCATCGTGCCCATGGCGCCGTCGAAGAGGTAGACGTGTTCGTCTGCGATCGCTTGAATGAAGTCTTGCATAGTGGGTCCGTGGGTTCGTGGGCGCGTGGGCACGTGGTTGCGCTGTTCACCTCGCGCCCACGCACCCCAAAAAACCACGCACCCCAAAAAACAAAAACCCCACGCCTCTTCGACGTGGGGCCTCTCGAAAAAATCAGATTCGAAACGGCGGCAATTTAGCTTTTTTTAGGCTGGTTGCAAGCGGCCCCAAATCACTCCAGCGATTCGCAATGTAGGCGGCATGGTCGAGAATGTCAAACCATGCGCGCACTGCTGGCCGTGCTGCTCGTTCAGCAATTCCTTTCGCTCACGAGCGATCAGCTGAACCGGCCGGCCGACGCAGCGGGCGCGGTCGGGCCGCATCACATCGTCGGCGTCTCGAACCTCGGCGTCGTCGTGCAATCGCGCGGCGGCGAGGTGGTGAAGATGACGACGCTGAACGAGTTCTGGTCCGGCGGCGCGGTTACCGGTGTCCATTACTTCGACTCGCGCGTGATGTACGACGCAGCCGCCGATCGCTGGGTGCTCGGAACGCTTTTTGTCGAGGACTTCCCGAAGTCCTCCATGCTCATCGCCACGTCGGACAGCGGCGATCCGGCCGGCTCGTGGACCCGCATGCAGATCGAAGTGCCGACGCAGAATGTGTTCATCGATTTCCCGCGCATGGCGCTGACGACCGATCGCGTGATCGTCACCGTCAACAGCAGCGGCGGCAGCGAGATCCTTACCTTTCCGGCGCACACGCAGACCACGACGAGCATGCACGATCTGCAGCCCGTCACGAGCGACGGACCCGATGCGCTTTTCCTGCACAACGACAAATCCGGAACGGTGGATCTCTATCGACTCGACGGCAGCACGCTGAAGCCGGTCGGTCACTTCACGACCGAGCCGTGGCAGTCGCCAGCCAACACCGCGATCGCGCCGCAACTCGACAGCGCGAGCAGGATGGATGTCGGCGATACGACGTTCCAGTCCGCGGTCGCGCGCAACGGATTCGTATGGGCGGTGCACACGATCGTCACGAACAATCGCAGCGCGATCCGCTGGTGGAAGATCGCGGCCGACGGCTCGCACGCGGAGACGGGCACGATCGGCGACGCTGCGTCGTTCTACGCATTTCCGTCGATCGCCGTGAATCGGCAGAACGCGGCGCTCATCAGCTACTGCGTCTTCTCCGCGCAGCTGCATCCGTCGATGGGCTACTCATATCGGGATGGGAATGGCGTGACATCGACGGAGATCTCGAGCTCCGGCACGAGCGTGCCGAATCAACAACGCTGGGGCGACTTCACGACGACGGTGACCGATCCGCTGAACGATCTCGATTTCTGGTCGGCGGGACTCGCGTCGAGCGGCGCGGCGTGGTCGGCGTGGTGGAGCGAGATCCGTTCGCTCCCACCGGCGCGCATTCGCGTCGTGCGGCATTGATCGGCGAAAATGGGTCATGCTCCCTGCGCTCTTCTTCGCCATCGTGCTTCCCGTGCAGTTGCCTCCCGCATCACTCGCCGAGCTCGCCTGTGCTCACGAGATCATCGCCACGCCGTTTCACGAACAGCATCACGTCCGGCGTACGACCGACGCAACTCTGCCCGCGCCTCTCGCGGCGACGATTGCGCGTAACGCCGCGGACCTCCAGCCGCCGCCGCTCGCCACGAACTTCTTCGCATCGTCGAGCACGAATACCTATCCGGCCGATGCCGCGGGCGCCGTGGGACCGCACCACGTGGTCACGGCCTTCAACAACGGCATCAAGGTCTTCGACCGCAGCGGGAACCGCCTCGCGAACGTCACGCTCTCGCAGTTCTGGACCGATCCGTCGATCATCTCGGGCCTCTACTACGATCCGCGCGTCCTCTACGACAAAGTCGCCGATCGCTGGTTCATCGCCGCGCTCTACGACAACAATCTGAAGAGCTCGACGCTCGTCCTCGGCGTCTCCGACACCGGCGATCCGTCCGGCACCTGGGCGCGTTACCGCGTCAGCATCGGCAGCTCCGATCTCGCCGACTTCACGCGCCTCGGCATGAGCGCCGATCGCTTCGTCGTCACCGCCAACAGCTCGGCCCTCGGCAGCTACCTCTGGTCGATTCGCAAAACCGACGCGTACTCGACGATCCAGAGCGTGCAGCTCGTGCGCAACACGAACTACGACTTCATGCCGGTGACGATCGCCGACAACTCGACCACCTCGGCGTATCTGCTGACCAACGACACGTTTGGCTCCGCGACTCTGTGG
>C688J18823_10000418_pt1 | contig 24755 bp, 17 predicted proteins | sample HopSoiMetagenom1_FD_18823 | JGI IMG/M metagenome (IMG submission 18823) | reverse complement strand
CCTGCGAATCTCTTCGGCGCTTTCCCCCGGGTGCGCAACCAGCATCTCGACCGTGTGGGTTCGAACCATCTTGCGGTCGGCTTCAACGCCTCCCGGCATCGACTCGGTGCGCGGTATCGCAGCCATGAGTGTTGCTGCTTGCATCGCTTTCTGGGTGGAGAAGCCTCCCGGAACGCCACCGATCACTCCCGCCAATCTCGAGGTCTGCCATAGGCCGAGTGGATCCGTGTCATTCATGGAGGCCAGTCCGGTGGCTTTTGAGTTGTTGATGCCGCGAAGAATCTCATGTGGTCGAACCGCGCCGACATAGAGCGCAACGATCGCTGCGCATACTAGCCATCCCATTTGCAGGGTTCTTCCGTTTCGCCAGAACAAGCTCCACCGCAATCTCCAAGTCATCGACTTGACCGCTCCTTTCGGATCACCGACCGGCCAGCATCTGCCGGAATAGAGTATTGGCCAGCCTATTTTGTTCCCGTGAATCTGCGTCGCTTCATGAATAGAACGCAGAGAGGGGCGGGGCTTGCAGATTCTGAAGGGAAGAGAAGTCACCGCCGGCCATCGAATAGTCTCTATCTTTAGCGCTGACTATATATCGGATTACCGAGGTGCAGGTACGACCTTGTACAAGACGCTCGCGTGGGGCCGCAAACTCGCAGCCAGATTTGCAAGGGCGCCCAGATCCTTGCGCGCCCAAAGATCACGAACCTGGAACGCACTCCCGGAGATGCCGAGTTCCTCCCACTCCAGGCGCGCATCCTGAGGGGACTCTCCCAGATTGAACAGCGCGACATATTTCTGCCCTGGCCGCGCCCCATCTGCAACCCACGCCCGAACGTTGCCCTTCTCGAGCGCCTGATGTCCACCGCTGCTGTGCTGGTTGACCGCAAGAACTTCCTCGTTCGTGATCAAAGCAGTTGTCGTCGCATCATTGCTCGGCAGATCGCCGCCAAAAATCAGCGGCGAACGGAAGATGCTCCACAACGTCATCACCGTCTGCTGCTCGTCGAGAGTGAACTTCGTCGGCGCGCCTCCGCCTTCGACGCTGGTCACGCGCAACTTGCCGAGCGGCAGCATGTCGGCATCGGGCCACGTGTTGTTCTTGCCTACAGAGGGTGCCCAGTCGCGCGCGTAGTCGAACTGCTGCCGGAGCAGCCTCCAGTCGTCCCAGAAGTCATCGGAGATGCGCCACATCTGCGCGTACTTCTCAAAGAACTCCGCCTCAGAAAGCGGCGTCGGCCCCGGAGAGATGCTCAGCACCATCTCGCGACCAGTCTTGCGCATCGCCTGACTCAGCGCCTTCATCTCCGCCGGCTGGTACAGATGGCTGCCCATGTCATCGGCCTTGATGAAATCCACGCCCCACGACGCATACAACTCGGCAATCGAATCGTAGTAAGCCTGTGCGCCAGGCTTGGTCGTATCGACGCCCCACATGTCCGGATTCCAGCGGCAACCGTTCTCTTTGTCGGCGACATCGGCCGCACGGGTCGCCGTGCCTTTGATCGGCATATTCTTCTCGACGGCCTGCCGCGGAATTCCCCGCATGATGTGTATGCCGAATTTCAAGCCCTTGCTATGCACATAATCCGCCAGGGGCTTGAAGCCGGCGCCATTCGCCGAAGACGGAAACCGATTCACCGCAGGCATGAGGCGCCCGTATTCATCCATGGTTAGAGGCGCCCCAGGCTTGTAGTCGTGCCCCTGAGCATTGGGCTCATACCACTGAATGTCGACCACGATATATTTCCACCCATACTTCGCCAGATGCTCAGCCATCCAGTCCGCATTGGCCTTCACGTTCGCTTCGCGAACGGTGGTCCCGTAGGAATCCCAGCTATTCCATCCCATGGGAGGCGAAGAAGCCGGATTTTTCGTGGAAGCAGTTTGCCCCACTGCGGAAGCCGTGAGGCCAAAGGCCAGCAAGAATGAGAGACAAAAATTCATGTTGCGCATTGTAAGCCAGCGTAAGTGATGCCGCGGCGAAAGAAAAAAGGGCGGCCACATAGCCGCCCTGCAAGTTTCGAATGTCCGCAACGAAGTTAGATGTCCAAATTCTTCACATCCAGCGCATTCTCTTCGATGAACTTGCGCCGTGCCTCGACGTCCTCGCCCATTAGAGTAGTGAAGATGGTCTCGCACTCGGCGATATCTTCCAGTCTCACCGACAGCAACGTACGCCGCTCCGGATCCATGGTCGTCTCCCAAAGCTGCGGAGCCGTCATCTCGCCCAGACCTTTGTAGCGCTGGATCGTGAATTCCTTCCGGCCTTCGTTGATGACGTAGTCCCGCAACTCGCGAACGTTCGTCTTCTCGACGACTTCGACCTCTTTGCGCTTGGGAGTTTTGGCCGCAGCTTTCTTGTCGGCCTTATCCTCGACAGTGGCAGGCTCGCCGTCAATTCCGTCGCCATTCACCGTAGCAGGAGCAGCCTTCACTACCGCCTCCACCACAAACGGCGGCTCCATGTACGGTTCGATCTGCTTGTACTTGGCGATCATTTGCCGGCACTCGGGACTCGAAGCCAGTTCCCAGTTAATGATGTGCTCGGCGCCATGCTTGTTGACGAAGCTCACTTCCCAAAGGTTGTGCTCTTCGTCGAATTTCGCCTCGACGCTCTTGAAAGCCTCATCCTTCTGCATCTTCTTTAGTTCTTTTTCGAGCTTCTCGACTTTCTTAGGCGGAGCTTTCTTTTCGCCCTCGAAATCCGTGCGTTTCGAGAGATCGAACCTCGGAACGAGTTCAGTGACCTTCTCGTTCCGCACGCGCTTGTCGACTTTCTCAAAAAATCCCAAGTACTCGTCGAGCACCGCCATGAAGCGCGCGAGGTCCTTACCCTCGATCTTCGCGGCACCGTCTCCATAGCGGATCGTGAGCCCGTCAGCCGCGCGCTTCACCATCACTTTGACGAACTCGCGCTCGTCCTTGATGTATTGCAGCGACTTGCCCTTCTTCAGCGAGAACAGCGGCGGTTGCGCGATAAACACGTTGCCGCGCTTAATCAAATCCTGCATGTGCCGGAAGAAGAACGTCAGCAACAGCGTGCGGATATGGCTGCCGTCCACGTCAGCGTCTGTCATCAGAATGATCTTGCCATACCGGACCTTCGTCGGATCGAAATCGTCCTTCGCGATGCCGGTGCCGAGCGCGGTGATCATGGCGCGAATTTCTTCGTGCGCCAGCATCTTGTCGTAGCGCGCCTTCTCCACGTTCAGGATCTTTCCTTTGAGCGGCAGGATCGCTTGGAAGCGGCGGTCGCGCCCCTGCTTAGCAGTTCCACCTGCGGACTCGCCCTCAACGAGGAACAGCTCGCAGCGATTTGGATCACGCTCGGAACAATCAGCCAGCTTACCCGGCAGACCTCCCGAATCGAGAGCACCCTTGCGCCGCGTTAAATCGCGAGCCTTACGGGCGGCTTCGCGAGCACGGGCCGCGTCCACAGCCTTGTTGATGATCTTCTTCGCTACCGTCGAGTTCTGTTCGAAGAATGCACCCAGCCTCTCGTTGACGAATTGAGTGACGGTTCCCGCGATATCGGAATTGAGCTTGCCCTTGGTTTGTCCTTCAAACTGCGGCTGCGACAGTTTCACACTGATCACCGCGACCAAGCCTTCACGCACATCATCGCCGCTAAGGTTTTCTTTCACGTCCTTGAACAAACCCATCTGTTGACCCGCGTAGTTGATCGTGCGGGTCAGGGCTGTGCGGAATCCGGAAAGATGCGTTCCTCCGTCTACGGTATTGATGTTGTTTGCAAAACTGAAAATCGTCTCGGAGTATGCATCGTTGTACTGCAGCCCGATTTCCATGTGGACGCCATTGCGGTCATCCTCCATGTAAATCGGCTTGTCGTGCAGCACCTGCTTGCCGCGATTGAGATGCTTGATGAATTCCGCGATACCGCCGTTGTACTTAAACTCGGCGTGCTTCGGTTCGCCAGTCTTCGCGTCGGTGACGCGCTCATCCGTAAGCGTGATCAGCAATCCCTTGTTGAGGAACGCCATTTCGCGCAAGCGCTGCGCCAGAGTGTCGTAGTTGTACTCCGTCGCGGTGAAAATCGTGCGGTCGGGCAGGAAGTGAACCTTTGTTCCAGTCTTCACCTTTGCTACGCCGGTCTTTTTCAGCTTGCTGGTCGGATCGCCCTTCGAGTATGTCTGCTGCCACGTCGCGCCATCGCGCCAGATTTCCAGTTCCAACTCTTCGCTGAGCGCGTTTACGCAAGACACACCCACTCCATGCAACCCACCGGAAACTTTGTACGTCGATGAATCAAATTTTCCGCCGGCGTGCAGCGTGGTCATTACCACCTGTGCGGCGGCGACCTTCTCTCCGTCAATCTCCATGTCATCAACGGGAATTCCACGGCCGTCGTCCACGACAGTGATGGAATTATCGTCGTGAATGGTTACATCGATCTTCGTCGCAAATCCAGCGAGCGCCTCGTCCACGGAATTGTCGACCACTTCATATACGAGATGGTGCAAGCCCAACTCGCCGGTCGATCCGATGTACATTGCGGGACGCTTGCGCACAGCTTCCATACCGCCGAGGACCTTGATCGAGTCCGCGGTGTAGTCGCTGCTGTGGTTCCCGTTGCCTCCGTTGATCGGAGTCACTTTCTCGGGTTTTGTTTTTGTGTCTGCGATGGGAGTATTAATCTCTTTGGTGGCCATTCCGCTCCGCGAAAATGTCCTGAATTTTTTCTGCTGCGGTCTTGCGCGCTTGTTCTGGAATCAGGCTGGAAACCGCTTCTCGATCCTTCACTTTTTCGAGTCCCGAAACGGGACCCAAGTTATTGAAATTACTTACACTTAGGATCGATTACGACTTTGATCATTATACCACAAACCGCCTCGGTTTTCCCTTATGCGTGAGGGCTCTGAATCCACTGAGTAATCGCCCAAAATCTGTGTACTGTGGGCAATTTCATATGCTTGGACAGAAGAAAAAGGCGGCCAAAGCTGGCCGCCTTTAAATCGACATACCGACAGATTACGCCGTTGCCGGCCGCTCTCCGCCCTTGGCTCGTCCCGGCTGCAGGTCCGGCTTGATCACGTGCTGCACGCCATCATCCGGTTTCGATGGAGGTGGCTGCATCGGTGGCAACTCCCTGCCCTCGACCAGTATCTTGATCTCGTTCGCATCAAGAACTTCCCGCTCAATCAGCGCCTTGGCGACGTTCTCGAGCGTGTTTCGATTATCGGAGAGAATCTGCTTGGCCGTGTTGTAGCCGTTGTTGACCAGCTTGCGGACTTCCTGGTCGATCTTGATGGCGGTATCCTCGCTGTAATCGCGATGCTGCGCTATCTCGCGACCCAGGAAGATTTGCTCCTCCTTCTTGCCAAAGGTCAGCGGGCCAAGTTCGCTCATGCCCCACTCGCAGACCATTTTGCGCGCCATGTCCGTGGCCCGCTCAATGTCGTTGCCTGCGCCGGTGCTCATCACACCCAGGAACATCTCCTCCGCAATGCGCCCGCCCATCAGGATGGCGATCTGTGTCTCGAGATAGTTCTTGTAGTAGTTGTGCCGGTCGTCCGTGGGCAGCTGCATCGTTACGCCCAACGCCATCCCACGGGGAATGATCGTCACCTTGTGCAAAGGATCGGAGTGCGGCATCTTCGCCGCAACGAGGGCGTGTCCAGCCTCGTGATAGGCCGTGTTCCGCTTCTCTTCGTCCGTTAGCAGCAGCGACTTGCGCTCCACGCCCATCAGGACCTTGTCCTTAGCGAGTTCGAAGTCGTACTGGAGGACGGCTTTGCGGTTCTGCCGGGCGGCTGCCAACGCAGCCTCGTTGACCATGTTCGCCAAATCGGCGCCCGAGAAGCCCGGTGTTCCGCGAGCCAGAACAGAGAGATCTACATCTTCGGCAAGAGGAATCTTGCGCGTATGTACCCGCAGAATCTCCTCGCGGCCGCGCACATCCGGACGGCTTACCACCACGCGTCGGTCAAACCGTCCAGGCCGCAGCAACGCCGGATCAAGCACATCAGGCCGGTTCGTCGCCGCCATCAGGATGACGCCTTCGTTCGATTCGAAGCCGTCCATCTCGACCAGCAACTGGTTCAGTGTCTGCTCGCGCTCGTCGTGTCCACCGCCCAAGCCGGCGCCGCGATGACGTCCAACGGCGTCAATTTCGTCGATGAAGATGATGCAGGGAGCATTCTTCTTGCCCTGCTCAAACAGGTCGCGGACGCGGCTCGCGCCCACGCCAACGAACATCTCGACGAAGTCCGAACCGGAGATTGAGAAGAACGGAACATTGGCCTCGCCCGCAACAGCGCGCGCCAGCAACGTCTTGCCCGTTCCCGGAGGCCCAACGAGCAGCACGCCTTTCGGGATGCGGCCGCCCAGCTTCTGGAATTTTTGCGCCTCGCGCAGGAATTCGATAATCTCTCGAAGTTCTTCCTTCGCCTCTTCGACGCCAGCCACGTCCTTGAACGTGACCTTCTTCTGCTGCATCGAGAGTAGGCGCGCACGGCTCTTTCCGAACGAGAGGGCTTTGTTTCCGCCAGTCTGCATCTGCCGGATCATGAAGAACCACAGTGCGCCCAGCAGGATCAGAGGCGCCCACGTGCCCAGCAATTGCAGTGGCAAGCTTCCGCTATTCACGTCGCGGAAGTTGATGACCACTCCCTTGCTCTGCAGGTTCTTGAGCATTTCGGGAGTGAAGTAGTTCGAGGGAGCGGTGGTATGGAAAGCCGAGCCATCGCGGTACTTGCCGCGCACTTCCATCCCATTCACCGTGATTTCACGAACGTTGTTCTGATCGAGGTCACTCATGAATTGTGTGACGTTGACCTCTTTGTCTTTTTGACCGTCGCGGGCCCCCTTGACGACTTCCCACAAGAGCAGGGCCGAGACTCCGATCAGCAACCAGAACAGAACGGTCTTTACAGTTGAGTTCACCTAGAGGACTCCTAAATTGAAGCGCCGTCTACACCAACTCGCGGGGCGGCCATAGGCATTAGATGCCCCCACGAGTAATTTGACTGACGAAAATACTTAAAGTCTTTTTATTCTACATTTTCTGCGGCGAAAAGGCTTCTTTATGTACTTGTCACTTAAGTAACTGAGCTTCTTACGTTTCCCGCCGCCAGGTAGGGCAGATTTCGGTTCGTCTGCTCCACGGCGCCCAACCCGTACCCGATAAGAAAAGTGTCGTCGACCAGAAATCCAAAATAGTCCGGTTGCAAGGGAACGCGCCGTGCGGACTGCCTGTCCAGCAGGGTCACCAGCTTCACCGATGCCGCACCCCGTGACCGCAAATCGCTCATCAGGAACTCGCTGGTGATACCCGAATGCACCAGCCCCTCCACCAGCAAGATGTGCTGCCCCTTGATCTCCGGCTCGTGGCTGAAGAAGATCTCCATAATGTCGCTCGGAGATCCTACCGGCGAACGGCTGTATCTCGGCTTGATGAACTGGCACACAACCGGAACGTCGATCGCCCGGACCAGGTCCGCCAGAAACATAAACGCATTCTCGAGAACGGCCAGCATCTGGATCGTCTGCCCCTTGTAGTCGTCCGAGATCTGCCTCCCAAGTTCTTTAACGCGCTTCTGAACCTGCTCCGCAGTGATGACCTGCCGGAGGGACTCTACTCTCGACACGTTCATGCAATTGTTCTTTCTTCGGGTCTATTGGATGCCCGATTCGATTCGCGTTTCCACGACGACCAGCGCTTCGTGTCCTGGCCGCATCTGGAACCGCTGCGGCACCGCGAACCCTCTCATCCACACGATGTCATCGCCACTCGCGAGTACCGGCCATAATCGGCGCTCCGGCTGCGCTACATGGCGCTCCTGCAGCAATTCCTTGATCTTTTTGGGGGACTTCGTATGAGCCGGCCAGAAACGATCTCCCGCGCGCCAGTTCCGCACCTTTAACGGTCCAGGTAGAGAATCCGGATCCAGGAGTTGGTCCGGATTATACCCCGTCTCGTCCGCAGGAACCCTCTGCAATTCCAACGTCGAACCAAGTTCGGGAACGGGAACTCTCCCGTGCAATGGCAGATCGTATTCATAGTCGCCCCTTTCTTGGTCAACCCGCAGATCCGGCGTGACGAAGACAATCTCGCCCGCGGCGCGCCTGATTTTCCAACCAAGCGGAAGCGAGAGTTCCTTCCCACCACCAACGCCCTCCTCCGTGACGAACGAGACAATCTCTTCAATGTGCTTGAACTCGAGCGGAATTCCGGCTTCATCGCCGACAGCCTTAGTCACCCTGCGCTGAACCGCAACCGGTTCGCCAATAAACCAAAGCCGGTCTAGGAAGGCATTCATCACCTGCCAAGACGCAGCCTCAATCCTGGTCAGCAACTCGCCCTCGCTCGCCTCGCTCTGAGAACTAGTCCCGATCTGCACGAAATTCGCCGCCGCCCGCGCGCTCTGTGCCCAATCGGGTTCCGCCCAATGGACGCCCGTTCCCATCCAGCCGGCGACTTCATTATCCCAGTAGTCTTCCTCTCCGCGCGCGATCTCAGCCAGTTCTGCCAGATTCTCCGCAACAGCGGGATTGAATTCCTTCTCCAGAAGGGGCACGAGCAGCTTGCGAATCCGGTTGCGCGTGAACTTCGGGTCGGCATTGGTCGCATCCTCGCGCCACCCCTGGCCGATTTCCTTCAGATAAGCTTCCAGCTCGCGCCGACGAATCCCGAGCAAAGGCCGGACGATCTCGCCGCAACTCTCGCCATCCTCATCTTGCACAGGAATCCGGGGATGAATCCCCCCCAGACCCCGCATCCCCGCCCCGCGAATCACTCGCATCAGCACTGTCTCGGCCTGATCATCCAGCGTATGGCCGGTGAGGACCTTAGAGGGGCTGTACACAAGCCCGCCAGCGGCATGTGAACACGAGTCATGTGAAGCCGAGTGAAGAGAGGACGGTTCGTGGAAGGGCACAGCTTTAGCCGTGCCGTCTGCCTCGCCCTCTGAATGGGGCTTTAGCCCCTGTGTACCGTCGTCCCGAATCAGATGCCGAATGAATCCATACCGCAACTCCCGCGCGGCCGTCTCCAGACTGACGCCCTGTTCCCGAGCGTGCCCCGCGACATCATCGCTGTCGCAATAAAACTCGAGCCCATGCTCGCGAGCGATATCGGCTACGAGCTGCTCATCACCATCCGACTCGGGCCCGCGAAGCTTGTGATTGAAGTGAACAACAGAAAGGACAATTCCAAGCTCGCTCCGCAACTCCACCATCAACCGCAGCAGCGCGACAGAATCAATCCCCCCGGAAACCGCAACGCCAACGCGCTCGCCCGGCCTGAGTAGTTCCTGGCGCCGAATATGATCGAACAAACGGTGAGCCAGTTGGGTCACGCGAACATGGTACAACCGCAGCACCGCAAAAATGCAAAAAGGGATGGTGCGCGGCACCATCCCTGGTCTTGTCCGTGACTTTCTCCGTGGTGAAACGGTGCTTAGAGCCCCGGACTCTTCTCCGCAATCAGCTTCCGAATCTTTTCCACGAACTCCGTCGCAAGCATATCCTCAGTCTTTTCCTTCCCGCGCGTTCGGACGTTCACCTTGCCCACCTCAGCCTCTTTATCCCCGACTACCAGCAGGAATGGCACCTTCTGCATGGCATGCTCGCGGATCTTCGCATTCATCTTCTCGTTGCGCGCATCCACTTCGACGCGGACACCAATGGCCTTGAGCTGATCGGCGACTTTGTTCGCGTACTCCGCATGCCGCTCGCTGATTGGAATCATGGCCACCTGCACCGGCGACAGCCATACCGGGAACGCCCCCGCGTAGTGCTCGATCAAGACACCAAAGAATCGCTCCACCGACCCATATAGCGCCCGATGCACCATCACCGGCTGCTTGCGCGAACCGTCCTCGGCCACATACTCCAATCCGAAGCGCTGCGGCAAGTTGAAATCAAACTGCACCGTCGAGAGCTGCCAAAGACGCCCAATCGCATCCACCAGCTTGATGTCGATCTTCGGGCCATAGAACGCTGCCTCGCCCGGAATCGTCTTGTACTCGATATTGAGTTCCTTCAGTACCTTCTCCAGGGACTGCGTGGCATGGTTCCACTGCTCTTCGCTGCCGACGAAACTCTTGCGGTCATTCGGATCCCACGTCGACAACTCCGTCTGAAACTTGTCGAAACCGAAATCCCGCAGCACGTCACGCGCGAACTCGACGCAATCCGCAATCTCTTTCTCGATCTGATCCGGGGTGCAGAAGATATGGGCATCATCCTGCGTAAAGCCGCGTACGCGCAGCAGCCCATGCATCACGCCAGAGCGCTCATACCGATACACCGTGCCCAGCTCACCCAGCCGCACCGGCAGGTCGCGATACGACCGCAGCGAGTCCTTATAGATCAGGATGTGCCCCGGACAGTTCATCGGCTTCACGCGATACTCGGCGTCATCGAGTTCCATGAAGTCAAAGAAGTTCTGCGCGTAATAGCCCTCGTGCCCCGACGTGAAGAACAGCTGCCGCCTCATCACATGCGGCGTATACACAAGCGAATACCCTCGCCTCACATACTGATCGCGCATCCAGTCTTCCATCTCTTTCCGGATGATCCCTCCCTTCGGATGCCAGAAGATCAGTCCCGGCCCAGCCAGTTCCTGAATCGAGAACAAATCAAGCTGCTTCCCCAGCACGCGGTGGTCGCGCTTCTTCGCCTCTTCGACCTGGTTGAGGTAAGCATCCAGATCTTTCTTCGCATAAAAAGAAGTTCCGTAAATCCGTTGCAGCTGCGGATTCTTCTCATCCCCTAGCCAGTACGCCCCGGCGATATTCAGCAGTTTGAAAGCCTTGATCTTCCCCGTGGATGGAATATGCGGACCGCGGCAGAAATCCGTGAACTTGCCCGTGCGATAAAGAGAAATCTTTTCATCGGGCTTGGTGAATTGCTCGATGAAATGGCACTTCATGAAGTCGCCTTCTTTTTGGAACTCCGCCAGTCCCTGATCGCGTGGCAGAAACTCCCGCGCATAGGGTATGTTCTGCTGCACCAACTCCTGCATCTTCTTCTCAATCTTCTCCAGATCCTCGGGCGTAAACGGCGTCTGGCGATAGAAGTCGTAAAAGAAGCCGCTCTCGGTCGCGGGCCCATGCCCCAGCTTGGTCTCGGGGAAAAGTTCAAGCACTGCGGCCGCGAGCAAGTGCGCCGAAGAATGCCGGAATACCTCAAGCGCCTCCGGATTCTTCTCGGTCAACAACGTCAGATCCGTATCTTTTTCCAGCGGACGCGTGAGGTCAATCAGATCGCCGTTCGTCTTCGCCGCAAGCGCCGCATCGGCCAGACGCGGACTGATGTCCTTCGCAATTTGAAGCGGCGTGGTGCCCTTGGGGACTTCCTTCACACTCCCGTCCGGGAGCTTCACATGAATGCTGTCAGCCATAGTTAGAGACCTGGAGAATCGGTGAATCCTTCAGTCTAAAGAACGGATTCCAGAGGGTCAAACTAAGCCGGGGGTAGTGGAGCGCACGGGAAACACGCCACAGCGAAACATCCAACAGCACTTCGTGACTGCTGCCTATCTAGGCGGATTCACACCAGATGGAACAAGGGATTCGAAGCTTTATGTCTACGAACGAAATACTGAGAGGATGTTTAGGCTGGTGCCGGATGAGGCAGCGAAACAGCGTAACTACCTGTCCCTGTTTAATGCTTCGCTGGAAGGCTATTCGCGAAGTCGCCGATCTCTGAGATCACTTCCTCCTCATTTGAGAGGAATATGAAGTGGGTGCCGTTGGGAATGGCGATCACCTTTGCGTGGGGTTGCTGCCGAACGATGGCCATCTCCGCTCCAATGCGACTCGTTCCTGAGGCTCGATAAGCTGCGAGTTTTGCCGGGTCGCTCGTCTGACTTGGATAAGGAGCTGAAGGATAAGAAAAGATCGCTAGAAGCGGTGTATCGATGGAGTGGAAACGTTCTTCTCCGAGCATTATAGATTGGGCTACATACCCACGCCCAAGAAACTCGCCGACCTTCCCGTCCTCACCGATACGATGTATCTGGCGCACCTCCGATTCGGGGATGATGCCACCGTAGTAGCCTTTCATGTAACTCTGGTAGGCAGAAATGCTGGCAAGGTCACTGGCTTGCGGAGAGGGGCCAGTTGCGCCTTCGACTTCGCCGCGAAGTTCGGCAAGGTTCGCCTGAAAAAGAGCCATGTCCGTCAATGTCTTCGATATGAGGTCGTCATCGAAGAGGTCGTCGTGTAGTGCCGAAAGATCGTCCCTGAGCTGCACCAAAGCCGGTATGTAGTCGCCATGCTTGGGATTGTAAAAAGCGAAAGTGCCTGCAGCATCGAGATAGACAAGGGCTGCAGCGCGCCCTGGATGGTAGGTGGAGACAGCGCTCAGTTCTTCCCCTGCAATCGAATGCCCGACGAGAACAGGATCAGCGATGTGCAGAGCATCAAGAACCGTGACGACATCATCTCCGAGCCGCCTTGGGTCATAACCCGTTTGAGGCGCGGAGGACTGGCCAAACCCGCGCCGCGTAATGCCAATGACGTGGTAATGCTCGGCGAGCTTCGGTCCTAAGCTGTCAAAAACGTGAGCTGTGCTTCCGAGCCCTGCGAGAAGCACGAGATTGCGTCCGGTCCCTCCCCAGTCGAGCACTTCGAGCTTTACATCTGGTTGAACCTCGACGAACTGAGTTTTGACCGCAGTCTCGCCCTGAGACGAGGGACAACCCTTGGCAAAAGCTGCGCAGGCTATTATGACAAAGACAGTCAACCGGATTTGTTGGCTCGTTCGCACATCATCACCTTTGCTGTCCAGCAATCCTACCGCATTAGGGTTTGCTGCTTTCTGCCCAGCAGCCAATCGAAGGACGAGGTTTGGACGGTTGGCGATAAATCCCGATTACACTCATTGCCCCGCCCGCCGCTCTCCGTCCGCCGCTCGCCATCCTGTGCATGTCCGCTCTCCGGTCGGTTAACTCGAACGTTACGGGGTGGGACACTTTTTCCCGTGCGCTCCACTACCCCGTCAAACTAAGGCGGCGAAGAGATATACGGGGCGGGAAAATTCCTACACCTGCGCTCCGTCACAGATTTGAACGGTGTTGACTTTGGCCGGGGCCCGCCCGGCGAAGGGCAAGGCTCGTTGTAAGGCGTCGAAGCGGAGGAGCGGATGCAACTGGATGCGCGGGCGAGAGTGGCGCACTGGGCGGCCAGTCCGTATTTCAATGAATGAGGTCAGCCGGAATGAATGACTGAATGTTCAGCACAAATGCCTTCAAAAATGTCGCTGTGGTTCACAAAATGTTCGGGTGAATACCCGCACAGAAGATCAAGCCCATAACCGTGGGCTACTAGGTTCCAGAGCTGTTCGATTTGTAGAATTTGGGCAAGTTTGCCTCGTGTAACTAGATCAGCAGGACACTCTCGACAGACCGCAACCGTGGGAGTCTTGATCCTTGATCTTCTGTGAGCGGCGTCAGATGCTGTTTCAAGCATGCTGCCGACAACATCAAAGAACTGACCAGCATGAACCTCGGCATTGGACAAAAATTTCGTGGCCATCTCCTCAGCATCCAGCGGGACGAGTATGCCTGTTCGAATCGCATTGTTAATATCAACGTTTTTTGCCAGACCTTCAAGAACGTCAGCTCGGTGTGGCTCGGTAGCAATCAGAACAGCTGCGTTACCAGACTCCAATGCCTGAGCCGTAAAATCTGTGAATCGCTGCAGGCAAATGAGGTGCTCGGAGCAAATCTGAACCTCGTGACGAAGTTCCTTGTTCTGGCCGACACCCGTCCTGAGGATGCCGGTGACGAAGTACTTGCCCTGGAGAATGCTTCGGATGGCGGGCAGCAAGTCACGTTGCAAACCGAACTTATGGACATACCCCTTCGCACCTTCTCTGAGAGCCGATTGCACCATGTCAAACGAAAATTCCTGAGTGACAAACAGGATTTTCGCTAGTGGCGCGATTTCGCGGAGTCGTCTGGCAACCTGAAACCCGTTCAACTTCGGGAGTCCGACATCGAGAAGGACGACATCGGGCCTCAGTTCCTCCGCCTTCTGAATAGCGTCTAAACCATCGTAGGCTTCTCCGACCACCTGGAACTCGGCTTCTTGCTGCAAAGTTGCGGAAAGATGCCGCCGAACGTCCTCGTAATCCTCCACAATCAGTACTCTGACCAAAGGTGTTCCCACCCTTCTCACATAATTCTCAGCTAAACTTCCCCAAGATGTTTCTTCCCCTTAAGAGGAAAATGAGCATGAATTGTTTTGCCACGTCCACCGTCGGACTGGATCGACAGTTCTCCAGCTACGAGCTTAAGGCGCTCCCGGATAATGCTGAGGACGAGCCCTGCTCTCGTTTGATCGTCTAGATCAAAACCAATCCCGAAATCATGCACCGCCACGTGGATTTCGTCCGAAGCGCCTTTTAACCATACTTGCAGGTGACGTGCCCCGGTGTAGCTGATGGCGCCGTATAGTGCCGTCTGCAACACACGGAATATGCAAAGCTTCACGTCCCGTGGCAGCTCTTCAGGTATATGCTCGGATTCAAAGTCAATCTTTAGTTGTTTATGCCGAGCCAATTGTTTGCACATGTTCGATGCGGCCACTACGAGTCCCAGATATTCCAGTTCTGATGAGTGCAGGCGCTCCGCGAGCGTTTGAATATCCATGGCAAGATCCTCAACGTGCTTTCGGGCCTCAACGATCCGCTCTTTCACATTGACCGCCCAATCGGGAAGGTTGTGCACCGTGCGATCAAGTTCCACTGAGACCAAGGCTGCACGCTCCACATAATCGCCTAACTCGCGAGCAACAGAAGCGCGCTCCTCCTCGTGCTCTTCGATTAACTTCCGACCCATGCTCGAAAGCGCTTCCTCGGATCGTTTGGCTGCTTCCTCCTGCTTGACATCAGTGATGTCTGCGATCAGGGATAGCACACAGGTTTCTCCACCGATCTCAATCAGGGACGCATAGCCTATCCCTATCCGAATTTCTCGGTTCTTCATGCGAGCACGAACATCGATATTTCGCGCCTCACTTCCAGCCAAAAGTCGCTTCACAAAATTAGTTCTTTGGTTAGGATCAATCCAGATGTTGATGTCAAAGGGAGTTCGTCCGATGATCTCGTCTCGTTTCCAACCTGTTATGTGCTCGAATGTCTCGTTGATTTCAATGTAACGGTGGTCGATGGCACTGGTTAGCGTCACCGCGAGCGGACATTCCCGCAGCGCCATGAAGAACTTCTTTTCGCACGCATCTAGCTTCCTCTTGATCTGCTGCGATTCCGTCATGGCAGCCTCGTTTTCCCACGCCAAGCATCGTGGTAACAACAAAGACTACAATGATGAGCTTGGCAAGTATTTGTAAACTGTCGGTCCAGCGAAATTATATTCGACCTTCTCAAGAGAGGCGTGCTTGTTGTCACGCGGGCCGTTGCTGGCACGCCGCAGCCCGCCAAGAGTGCGATCCCTTAACCGATCTACTAGCTGCGGTCGACGCAGTGTGTGCAACAGGACGTTTGTCAGTGATGGATTGTCAGGTCAGAACCTCACTGACGCAAGGCCCAACGGCGAGTACAACTAAGCAGCAGAAGACTTGATCCCTTCCCGTAATAGCCGCAACTCTGTTTCCGCGACCGCAAACTCCGAAGCGCCGCAATCCAAGCAGACTAGAACTTTCGGAAATACAAACACGTGCGGTTTGTACAGATTCTCACGGCCTGAGAAATGGATTGCTATCTCAGCGGGAAATTCCATCTGATGGGCGGAGTCGCACCGTGCGCAGGGCATAAGGCTTAACCTCGACTGAATACAGAAGACGAACATATGACAACGTATGGGGGAGTGCAGGCGCGCCGATTGTTGCATAGCCTACACTCACGGTGCGCAACCAGCAACACCCCCTCAGCCTGTTGTCGTCGCAGCTTGTCGATTTCGGGTTCTATCTAGCGAACCGGCAGGCACGCGCGAAAAAGCGCAACATCAAACGTTGAAACCAGGCGTTTACGTCAAAACCCTGCAGCCGGGACAATGGCAATCGCGATGTTTCGCCAACAAGATCCAGAGCCGGCATCACGCAGCCATCAGCGATTCGGGAGCAAGCAGAGTGACGCGGCCGCGCTTTTTGGAAAGCATCCCATCGTGCTCCCACTTCGAGAGGATTCGGCTAGTTGTAAAGTAGCCGACATCGCAGAGGGAGCTTAGTTGCTTGTTCGTGATGTCAACGTTTATGCCTGAGCTTTCCACTTCGCCTGCGGAGATCGCGAGCTGGATCAGTTGGTTGGCGAGCCTCGACGCAGAGCTCTTGGTTACGAAGTTGACGTGCCGCTTCATATAGCTCGCGAGATGGTAGAGCGCAACCCGGAAACCATTCTCCATAATCTGAGGGTGCTCGGTGGCCAACTTCCGAATGGTATCGTGATCCCAGGCCAGGCAGTCACAAGTAGTGACCGTCGTCGTGTTCACCATGTAGTTTGGAGGGCTCGGAAGTAGCGACACCAATCCGAGGACTTCACCGGGAGTTGCCCACAAAAGGACAATCTCGCTGCCATCTTCGGCCACAATGTAAGACCGGGTTCGACCTATCTTCAACAGGAACATATGATCGGGATGTTCCCCTTGGACGATGACATCCTTGTTCGGGGCAATGTGGCGGAGGCGGGCAGTGTCGAGAAGCTGCCGCACGGCTGCATCACTCAGACCTGCGAGAAACTTCGACTTCACCCATGAAATATAGCTGTCGTCACCGGCCCTCATACCGCACCACCTTCCAAGGAGTTGTGAGCAGCACCAGGTAACTATAGTTGACTCAGGCGAGCGAAAAACCCGTCAGAAATGACAGGCACATTTTGTAAATCGATTGCGGATCGAACACTCACCATTCCGGAGTCTGCCAAGACCCATCGTCATTGATGATCGTCAACCAGTTTGATGACTGGCGAAATCAGTGCGTTACAGTCAAAACCCTCTTACCTAGTAAAAACGTAGTGGCGATATTTCTCCAGTCGTGGCTCATCGGATGTAGGATTCATTCATGCGAAATAGGTTGATGGTTTTATCTGCGATAACGCAATCCGAACAGTGCTAAAGGATGCTTGGAAACGATTCGTCAAACGACGGTGCTTAGAGAAGGGAGAAGCACGCGTGACAAGCTTCACTAGCCGCATTTTTAACTGCGAGCCGCATTTTGATTCCCGTTCAATGTGGCTTGTAGGGTGCGTAACAATCGCATTGTCGTACCTCGTCCCAACTCTGGTAGGGATGCTGGTTTCGAATCCCCTGACAGTGTGGCCGCTTTGGCCAGGTTGCGCGATTCTGGTAACAGGGTTGCTGTTGGTCCGCGTCAACCTCTGGCCAGTGGTTATCCCCGCATCCTTTGTCGGGTTTGCTGTTGCTGACTTGCAGGCAGGCGTGCCGCTGAGTTCGATCGTCCGGTTCATTCCGGGCAATACCGTCGAAGTGCTTATTTCGGCGATTGGTCTTAGATATTGTTTTAACGGTGCGCCTAAGCTCAACAGCATGAAAGCCTTGGTCAAGTACTCATTCTTCGCCGTCATCCTTGCGCCATTCGCAGGAGCATTTTTGAGTGCGCATGGCATCGCCCGCGAGTATTGGACAGGCTGGAAGATTGTTGTTTTGTCCGAGGTTCTCGCCTTTGTCACGGTGATCCCCGCCCTGTTGAGCTGGGTAATCGAAGGACGTGTATTGATGCGAAGATCGCGCGCCCATCATATCGAGGGAGTGATGCTCGTCGCGGGTCTGTTTCTTGTCAGCTACATCGTGTTCACCGTCCCTGAGAACAGCAGATCGCCTGCACTTTTCTATACACTGGTGCCCTTTCTGCTCTGGTCCGCATTGCGATTCGGATGGTTAGGAGTCAGCACTTCGCTGATTACGGTGACCTCTCTATCGATTTGGGGCGCAGTGCACGGCCGAGGCCCGTTTTCCGCCATGGTACCCCTGACCAACCCCTTACCCTTACAGATGTTCTTGATTGTCGTTTCGATACCTTTCATCGTTCTGGCAGCCCTCGCCGAGGAGCATCAACAAGCTGCGCATGTACTCCGTGAGAGCGAAGGGCGTTTTCGACTGGTTGCCAACACGGCCCCGGTAATGATCTGGATGTCGGGAACTGACAGCCTACGCACCTATGTGAACCAGACATGGGTGGAGTTCACCGGGCGGCCGCTTGAGGCAGAGCTAGGAAACGGTTGGGCGGAAGGAATACACAATGAAGATCTAGAGCGCTGCCTGAAAACCTACTCGCAGGCGTTCGATCAGCGGCAATCGCTTGCGGTGGAGTATCGCATCCGGCGTAGTGATGGGGAGTACCGTTGGATCCTCGACACCGGCGTGCCGAGATTCAACTCAGACCGCAACTTTGCGGGTTACATTGGATCTTGCCTGGACATCACCGCTCGAAGGCGGGCCGAGGAAGCTCTTGCCAGTGTGGGGCGCAGGTTGATCGAGGCTCATGAAGAAGAACGTACACGGATTGCAAGGGAACTACATGATGACATCGGGCAACGGGTCGCATTGCTATGCGTTGAACTAGAAAGCTGCGATGATCAGGCTCCTGGCTCGGTGGTCGATTTGCACGAGTACGTTCAGCTTGCACGTCAGCGCGCCTTCCACCTCGGGGAAGACATTCAGGCGCTCTCGCATCGTCTTCATTCTTCGAAGCTCGAATACCTCGGTCTCTTGTCTGCGGCCAAGAGCTTCTGCGGTGAGTTGTCTGAACGGCGCAATGTCCGAATTGAATTCAAACATTCGGATGTGCCGCCCGCACTTCCGAAGGAGATCTCACTTTGCTTATTTCGAGTCCTTCAGGAAGCTTTGCAGAATGCTGTAAAGCACAGCGGTGCGCAGGACTTCACGGCGGAAGTGCACGGCACTCGGGACGGCATCCGTTTGGTTGTCAGTGACTCAGGAATTGGTTTCGATTGGCGGCACGCGATCAATGGTCGAGGGCTCGGCCTGATCAGCATGCGTGAGCGGCTCCGTTTGGTGAATGGAGAGTTGTCCATCCAATCGGTACCTGGTCGTGGCACTACTGTGCTTGCGCGCGTACCCCATAGACAAGAAGATCATTCCATAGCAATCGCAGGATAAAAAAACACCTCTCGCATTAGCCAGGCCAACATTCATCCGTGCCACACCTGAGGTAATCAGGCGTGCTGTTGAAAAACCTCTTGAGCCCGAAATTCGCAAAGATAAAATTGCGCTAGGATGTCCTACAAACGCCCACTTGCTCAAATAGACGCCGATCGGAACCAGCGCCAGCCCAGTAAAGAAAATTTCTGGAACAACGAGAAACACCACAACGCCCACGCAAGCATTGCCCATGGTGGCCGCGAATCTGGTGCGGGCGACAAAGAAGAGTCGCTAAATCAGAGCAGTCGCGCGCAGGGCCACGCCCAGCAGTCTCAGCCAGTGTAGAGTCAGCACGAACCAAGATTTTTTTACTCGTCAAATCCAAAATCCGCAGAAAATCGATAGCCCACATTCTTGCCTGGGGAACAGGCTAGAAGACCAGAGTGAGAAAAGACTGTAAGTAGAGACAGTATCTGTCCTCGTCCAAATCCAAATATTGTTTGCGCAATGAGGACGCTTCGCCGGGGATGAAGCATGCGGTTTAGGGCGACCGTGTGCATCGGTTCTGGGGGTTAGAGACGGAGCAAATGATGTGAATCTTCCAATTCCTGTCCTGAGCTGGCTAAGGCGGTACGATCGAAACTGGCTGCGGGGTGACGTTGTCGCTGGCATCACACTCGCTGCCTACCTTCTACCGGCCGGGCTAGGCGATGCCTCGCTGGCTAACCTACCTCCGCAAGCGGGACTTTACGCGTGCTTGTTTGGCGGGTTGGTGTTCTGGCTGTTCTGCAGTTCGCGGTATACCGCGATCACGGTGACTTCTGCCATATCCCTGCTCGTGGGCGCGTCTTTGGGCGAAATTGCAGACGGCGATACGACCCGGTTTAGCGCGCTGGCAGCGGCCACGGCCTTGCTCGTGGCGTGCATCGCCTTCATCGCATGGCTGGTCAAGGCTGGCTCGATTGTCAACTTCATCTCCGAGAGCGTGATGGTCGGTTTTAAGTGCGGCGTCGCGCTCTTCCTCGCCAGCACGCAGTTGCCCAAGCTCTTTGGCGTCCACGGGGCTCATGGTAATTTCTGGCAAAACACCGGCTACTTTCTTCAGCACCTGCGTGAGACTAACGCCACTTCACTCGCTATTGGAAGCGCCGCGCTGGGCGCGCTGGTCCTCGGGAAGATTTTCCTCAAGAACAAGCCCGTGGCGTTGTTCGTCGTCGTGGGCGCGATTGTGGCCTCAAGTTTGCTTGGACTCGATAGCCGCGGTGTGATTCTGCTGGGCGAAGTGCCGCAAGGGTTACCGGACATCGGCCTCCCCGCGACTCACTGGGCGGACGCAAACCAGTTGTTGCCGCTGGCATTCGCGTGTTTTCTACTGGGGGCGGTGGAAACGGCCGCTATCGGTCGTACCTTCGCCGCGAAGCATGGCGGGAGACTGGACGCCAACCAGGAGTTTCTTGCACTCGCTGCATCCAACCTTGCGGCGGGGTTGGGCCGCGGTTTCCCTGTCAGTGGTGGTATGTCACAATCGCTCGTCAATGAAGGTGGGGGCGCACGCACGCCGCTGTCGGGCGCCATCGCGGCAGGAATCACGTTGGTGGTAGTGCTTTTCTTCTCGCGCCTGCTTCGTGCTCTGCCTCAGACCGTTTTGGCAGCGGTGGTATTGGTGGCAGTGGCTGGCCTTTTCAAAGTTTCCGTCCTCAAGCAGCTCTGGCGCGGCAACCGCTCTGAGTTCGTCGTAGCAATGGCCGCCATCGTCGGCGTGCTAGGGCAGGGCCTGCTGCGCGGGGTGATGATCGGCGCGATCATCTCGCTGGTGTTATTGATCCGTCGTGCGTCGCGACCGCATGTCGCGCTTCTGGGGCGCATTCCCGGCACGCGGCGCTTTTCCGATCGCGAGCGGAATCCGGACAATGAGCTGATTCCCGGCGCGCTGATCTTCCGTCCTGAGTCGAGTCTCGTCTATTTCAACATGGACCATGTGCGCGATACGATTCTGGATCGTGTACGCGCTGAAGCCGCGCCACCCAAGCTGGTCGTACTGGACCTTTCCGCCGCGCCTCTCGTAGACATGCACAGTGCGCATATGTTGGCGAGCTTGGCCGAAGAACTGACCGCTGCCGGCCAGCGTGTTCAAGCTGTCGAAGCGCGCTCATCGGTGCGCTCGCGGTTGCGTGCCGAGGGAGCAGATGCCCGGCTCGGCGGAATTGACCGGTTCACCTCCGTAGCCGACGCCTTGGACGCTTTTCTAGAAAAGACCACGATCTGAAGACCTCCATGCACCGCGTGCTGAATTTTACTCCGCACTCGGCAGGGTTCTGATATTTGTGACAGTTGCTTTTCTTGCGGAATTCATCGACCCTCTGCTCAATGCCGTATGGGAGCCTCACCTCAAAGCGGAACATTGCAACAGCTTGCCCTATTTCGCCGCCGATTCAAAGCACGAGTCTGACAACGCTGCAGACAGGATTGCCACTGGTGCACAGCTATGCCCATTCCTCATGACAACATCGGCGGCCGTGTGATACACGTCAATGACTGTTACATCTGGTCAGAAATCTACTATCTGGATTCCCCGACAGATTATCGTGAATGCTTGCCGGCGTCTTGCATCTGCCCATGCATTATTCCGCGAAGTGCCTCCTCATTTCCGAAATCTTCGGAGAACAATCTCAGCCATCTGTTCTTAACAATCCTAGCCTTTNTGGCGTCATATCTAATCATCNGCGCTCTTCTTTGGGAGAACCTGCGGTGAAGCTGAAACAGCGAATCTGATTCGATGTCGGAAAACCGTCGGCCTGGACATGTGGGAGGTAGCGGGCGCAGGCCGACGGCGAAGGCAAGCCGCGAACAAGACGATTCACGGAGCTTGGCGGGTCTTTCCTACCAATGATCCCACTGTCGTTCGTTGTCCTTCTTTCGTCACCTGTCAAGAGACACAGGACCACATTGCGCGAATGTTTTTTCGANGGGAATTGTGTCTTGGTCCGAAAAAGGGAAAGTGACCCGCACAGCGGGTGACGGCAGCAGCAGACGGNGTTTGTTCTGAACTATTGGGCAGGGATAAGGATAATGACCGACGTTCGCCAGCACGAGATCTTTCCGCCTTCTCGCCGAGCACAACTCGGACCGGTCTGCATCCAACCCGCCTGCTGACAACGTGCTGCCGCGTGCAACCGCGTCGACTGCGGCGAGAAGCTCAGTTGCAGCGTGTGCCTTAAGTGAGATAGGCCTATGCGCCTAAAGCAAGAGCCTTGTGTACCACTTCGGCAGAGCGCGGATGCAAATGACTCTTCGCCGCACTCGATCTAGCCATGGACGTTCCCGCTGACGCACACAGCCGGTTCAATATTTCTCAGGGATCCAGCGATAGTTCCAGTCAGGAGCTTTATATCCCTTTGGCTCCTGCCGGTTCGGGAGCTTGACCTTCTCGAGAGGTACCTTTTTCCATGGCACTACATCGAGCAAGTGCGAGAGGCAGTTGAGGCGTGCCCGCTCCTTATCATCGGTCTGCACCACATGCCAGGGGGATTGTTGAGTATCAGTAGCCGCAAACATGGCGTCCCGTGCTCGAGAGTAATCGTACCACCGGTGATGCGATTCCAGATCGCATCGGGCTTAACTTCCATCTTCGCATTGGATCTTCAATACGCTTGAGAAACCGCTTGTGTTGTTCCTTCTCGCTAACCTCAAACCAGTACTTGATAAGGATGATGCCATTGTTCTTCAGCAGAGACTCAAACCCGGGACACATGCGGGGAGGAAATCAGCGTATTGCTTGTTGCTGCAAAAACCCATTACGCGCTCTACGAGAGCACGGTTGTACCAGCTGCGATCGAAAATTGTGACTTCGCCGGCCGGCGGCATTCCTTGATGTAGCGCTGTGCATATAATTGAGACTTTTCACGCTCAGTCGGTGCCGGCAAGGCGACGTGACGAAACACACGTGGACTGACGCGTTCCATCAGGCGGTGGATCACTCCGCCCTTACCCGCAGCATCCCGATCCTCGAACACGATCACGAGTTTGGCGCCGCTGGCTCGGACCCACTCCTGCATCCCCACCAGCTTGGTTTGAAGCTTTCGTAGTTCACGCGCGTAGTCTTTGTTCGAGAGCCTATTTCTTGAACCTGTTTTTTCTACGTTCTTTTTGTTCAGCACTTCGGTGCCTCCATTAACAGTCGAGCTCGACGAACACATCTTGAGCGATGGCATTAGTTTGCAAGCCGTCGGACCCAGCCGTTAACTGGCAGTTCTGTCAGTTCTCTGAGATTCGATGCCCGAATAATGATTCCCGGGTGCGTACTCCGTGCGGAATGCTGAGGCGCACAGGTGCAACCCATGAGCGGACCAAAGAACTGCGCAGCGCGAACTACGCTAATCGCGCTGATCGTGCTGCTTTGTCCATTGGCCTGGTCTCAGGCTATCCCTCCCAAGTCGGCGACACCTGCTGAGGTGAAGCCCGAGGTGCCCGCCGATGCTCTCGGGCGCAACTCACCGCGAGGGGCGGTCCTGGGTTTTCTCGCTGCGGCACGGAAAGGCAACGCAATAGCCGCTCTCTATTTGGATACCCGTCTTCGTGGAGCGGACGCTGAGGCATTGGCGCACCAACTTGCAACGGTTCTGGACCGCCGCCTGCCGGCACGGCTCAATCAGCTTAGCGACAAACCCGAGGGGTCAGTTCCCGACCCGCTTAAGCCCGATGAAGACTTAGTCGGAACCATCACTACGGCGACCGGCGACCTCGACATTCTGGTCGAACGTGTAGATCGGGGAAAAGTGGGGAAAGTCTGGCTGTTCTCCCAAAATACTCTCCAGTCGATCCCCGCTGTTTATGAGGAATTGAGCGCTCCAGCAGTAGAAAGGATTCTTCCAGAATTCCTGATCAAGACTCGATTGGCGACAATTCCACTTTTTGAGTGGCTGGCAGTTCTTTGTGTGCCGTTCCTCTATTTACTTACCGGGTTACTGGGCCGTCTGATTGGTTGGGCTGTCGGTGCATGCCGCCGCTATTTCTTTCGAAATACCGGCTCCACGAATCCTCGCTTCTTGCCACGACCGATTCGTCTCCTGCTGGTTGCTCTCTCTGTCTACTGGCTGATGTCGACAGTCGGTTTGTCGCTTCTGGCCCGGCAATTCTGGACCACCGTAATCTTCATCATCGTCACAATCGCCAGCACTTGGCTTCTAATGCTCCTGAATCGCTGGGGTGAGGGTTATGCGGTGGCGCACCGTCCAAGCATGAGCGGATCGGCTGCGGTGTTGCGCCTCGCCCGAAGGGTGATCAATGGCCTGCTCTTCTTTGCAGCCGTCCTGTTCACCCTTCATCACTTCGGTGTTAATCCGACGGCAGCATTGGCCGGCCTTGGCGTAGGTGGTATAGCAGTTGCACTGGCGGCCCAGAAGACGCTCGAAAACGTGATTGCCGGCATCTCCCTCATCGCCGACCACGCGGTGCATGTGGGTGACACTTTGAGATTGGGCGATATTGTGGGAGCAGTCGAAGACGTCGGCCTCCGCTCAACTCGTATCCGCACCATGGATCGTACCGTGGTCTCTGTGCCCAACGGTCAAATCTCGAATATGAGCCTTGAAACTTTGTCAGCGAGGGACAAGTTCTGGTTCCATCCTCTCGTTGGTTTACGGTACGAAACGACCCCAGCCCAATTGCGATCAATTGTTACCGGGGTTCGCGAACTGCTTACCGCACATCC
>C688J18823_10000417_pt1 | contig 24760 bp, 24 predicted proteins | sample HopSoiMetagenom1_FD_18823 | JGI IMG/M metagenome (IMG submission 18823) | reverse complement strand
AATATCCGTTTACAATTCCAAAGTGTGCTGCTGCGGCATGAGAATTGTTCCCTACTGTATTTTCTGCAGTCGTCGCAGCTTGACTCAGACTAACTTTTATCTGTGATGCCAATGCATTTCCCATAACCGTAGATAATTTAACAGAACCAGTAATGTTTGATTGGTTACCCATCATACCCATCATACCTCCACTTGCACCTCCTCCGCCTGTCATATTACTATTGCCCATCTGTGCATTTATTTTCTGAATGTTGGCGACGGCAAACGTGCCGCCGAGAATCAGTGTTGCTACTAATATTGAAGTACCAACAATATTCATGATTATAGATTTCATGATTATAGATTTCATGATTATAGATTTCATGCTTAGATGTAATGTCCGACTAAATTATAAAAATGATTGGATATATTCGACGAATGTATCGTAATAATTTCATGAACTTTTGGAACAGCGCACTTAGTGTCCAATTGCTGATATCTTATTTATCACATAGATACTCTGAACAGTTCAAATAGTTTCATTCTAAAGTTGTTAGATGATATAAACAAAACAGCATCATCAACTACAGTACACTAGTAACAAATGTAGTCTTGAGCCATATCCGGCTTTACAAAACCTGACATGTTATAAGAGATGGTATCGCAAGTTTGGTGATGGGTTGATAATGTATTCACAGTATCATTAATATGTTATAACATTCTTTTAATATTTATTAATGGTATTATATGGACTCTTATGTACTTTGGGTATCAGAGGCGGATTGACTCTGGGCTATGTGGGAGCCGAGCTTCTAACGTCCTATTGGAATCGCAGATATTTAAGGGATAACGCCTCTCAACCTAGCAAGGTTCATGTTCTAAATCGGAGAGTGCATCACGGTGAAATTGGTACAGTGTTAGCATTATCTTCGTTGCTCTTGAGAGCAACATCTGTTCCAACTGCAGCTGTTGCAATCGTGGCAGGAATAGGGATGGGTCTTATTAAGGATGATCATGCCGACATTGGAGAGTGGTTCAGATTTAAGAAAAAAAACCTTCATAAACAGAAATATACCAAGATAAAGGTAACATCTCTCAAACAACAAAAAGACATCACAGTAACTAAAGGTAAACAACATGAGTATAATTCTAAATCAGAAAGAAGATCGGACATTTTCAATACCTTATTGTATCCTGACCAAGGGGATAAAAAAATAGTAGGAAAGCTTATCTTCGAACCTCTGCAGAAACAGATACGAAATCTAATAGATACTCAATCGCAAACGATGGAACAAATCGAATCACAGATAAAAAAATCCCGAAGCCAGTTGCAGTTGAAAAAAGAGTAGGAAACAACCACGCAATACAAAACGAAAAGACCATGTTACATTCGATGCATATGGAATTCAATGTAACCGAGGTCAGGCATACGGCAAGCGCCCATATCTATGCCTATTTTTCATTCCCTTGTTAAGTAGTATATTTTTTTATTTTCTGACTCCCGATAATTTTTGGACTGACGAGCAACGCCATACTTTTCATTGATTCTGCTATAGAAAATATTTCTTTGAGGACTTGGATCTCGTCCTTAATCTCAATATACAGAAGAGATTTCCACCTGGATCTTCCGATACGAAAGTCACCATATCGATTATATCTCTATGGGTAACGGTTAGCCACAATTTTAGTAGCTCTGTCTGTGCCTCTAAGTTGTTAGTGCAGAGATCAATGTGTAATCTGATCTAAATATAGATTGTATCATTATATAAATAGAGATATACATTCAAGCCAAAATATATGTGGCATGTGGCATGTTGGATGTATATCATTAAAGACATCTACTATCTGATTTACGTAAACGGCTTCCGAACTTCTTCCACTCCTTGTATCTGTCTACAAATGCCAGACTTTAGGACAGTATCGTACTGCCAGAAATATATTAGCGGCGGCAACCAATTATATGGGAGAACACAGTTTAAGGTGCATTCTCAGAGAAAAACTGATTATCTATAAAAAGTGTACAGTCGCTAGGCTATCTATATGAGTTATCTAGTCAGATATAGTAAGAGGTTAGCAATTGCGGTAGAATTCTGAATCAGCATGTTGCTTTATGTGATATTCCATATAATGACAACAATATCTGTATGTATTGCCTGTTCTTTCGATTAATTATGCCATCGATGGACCAATAGAAGTACAATAGTCGGAACAACTTCCATTGATGCCACGAGTTCCAACGACAGCCAAATTAATTATTTTATTGGGCAGCATGTATTAATTATATCTCGATCGTTGCTGTAAGACAAGAGTATTATTGAAAATGAAATGTCCCGAGTACTGTCGGATACAGAATAAAGACGTATGCAAATTGGCAGGATTAAGTTGATGATTAAAGAATGATTATAGGATTGATAGTAGACTGTGATCCACAAAGACGTAGATCTACATCCTTCTACTAGTTATTGCATCAAAACATATAACAAAAATTCATTAGTAATTTATAACTTAAACCTTTGCGACAAGACATAATGTTATAAATGTGGCATTAAATATATCAAACACTATCAGGAAAAAATGAAATGTCCTAACTGTGGTCAAGATTGCAAAACGTACTTTGCGGTAGAAGGAGGTCCGATGGTTATGTTTGAAGAAGAATATCTAAACTTTTATTGTTGTAATTGTAAACATCCAATCGCAAAGTTTCTGATAGGCGAGTAGAAACTCAATTATATACAAACGGTGTACGCATAATTCCTATGGAGAAGCTTCTTTTTTCACAATTGATAAGATCTTATTGAAAACTATAGATTCTTGATCGGTTGATTCTCTATTTAGAGATATCATAAGAATAGGGTAATTTTGATCATCTAGCAAGAATGTTACTCATTTTATTTTCTCATATAATGTAAAGGAATAGATCGGTTTACCAAGCTTTAATTCTACATCCTTTTCTCCTATCCTAGTATTCATCCTTATTACTGATTCAATGGTGGATAATGTCGACTCATTTTCTGTTAACAATGGAACTAAACCTTTTTTATATTTAGACACGGTTTTGCCACCAAATTTGTTTGCAATCCCTGCGAATCTGATAGAATTATCGGCTTCTAGTATATGTTTGCAAAGAGATGAAAGGCTTACTTTGGGCATCATTCTAATTTATTTAAGATTATAGAATGGAAATTATATACATTGGTAATACCTGTTCATAACTAATTCAGATTGCCGCTGATAAATAAACCGAAATTGAAGAATTAGGGCAATTGAATCAAATTAATGAGATATAATAAGATTATAGGTGATCATGCGCTTGCACGTCTGTCTGACCAACTTTGACCATATGGTTACCGTACAGGAATTCGGGATAAGACAAACAACGGTTTGATGTATTGTCAACCTATTACTGAAAAGCTATGATAATGATAAGGATTAAGAGAGCTGAAACCATTGCCCTTCTTTTTGAATTTAGAATAATGGTAAGATGTATTAATATCATTCATAAATGCAAAGACTGCAAATACAGGCTAAAAAGTGCTGTACGAAATTACCGTCCTTGAGACAGTAGGATTGAACAAATAATCATTTTGGCGTATAAATCAAATGTATTATCGGCTTGTTTGAACTAGTTGATTGTAGAACAGATCATGCAAAGAAAAAATATTTCTTCAGGTACATGTTGGGAATCCATAGTTGGATATTCGCGAGCTGTAAGAGTTGGAGATTTTGTATTCATATCAGGAACAACTGCTACTAACAAAGAGGGAGACATTATAGGATTAGATAATCCGTATTTACAAACCATTCAGATTATAAAAAATATCCAAAGTGCATTACAAATGACAGGCGCTTGTCTTAAAGATGTTGTTCGAACTCGAATTTATATAACCGATATTAATTTGGAAAAAGTAGGACATGCTCATTCAGAATACTTTGAACAAATTAGACTAGCCGCTACACTGATAGAGGTAAGCAGCTTGATCAATCCAAAACTCTTAGTCGAGATAGAAGCAGATGCAGTATTGAGCGATGCAAGGTAATGAGATTTAAGCCATCCCTTTATTTGGAATATTGGATATAAATCAAGAAATCTTAGGCACTACTATGGTCTCTTCTTATTAATTGCGATTCACTCGAGGAATCCCTATTGTTACTGAATTCCTTTAAATCAGTTTTGAATAGTTACATATAGTCTATTAGTGTAAGTTGATCATCTTTATTGGATCTGTTTTCTGTTTCTGTGTTATTGGCACAGATTAGTCTAGGAAACTCAAAATTCATATCACTTTTTAATACTGCTTTCCTTATCTTTCCAAGTATCAAATTAGAGTATGAATAGCTTGCGGTGATATTTCGACCTGAATTGATTGGATCTGTAAACTGAAAGATCCTATTGTATTCTTTTATTCCATTTTTTATGTCGAGTAATTTTAGAATAGTTTTCATTCTTTCCCATATGTCTCTTCTCAGTCTTAATATTGCAGCAGAAATGTACTTAACATTGGCTTTTCGACTACTGTCTATTATAGATTCAATATTATCTGAAGAATCAGTAATAAGAGGTAAAATAGGATCAATGTTTATGCAACAACATATGCCAAAATCAGTAAACTTACTTATTACTTCAAACATTGCAGATGCAGGGGGAGTGCCTGGTTCAATACATCTTCTTATATTTTCATTAGATGTAGTTATAGACCATACTATTACACAATTATCTTTATATCGTTTATGTAATTCGAGATCTCTTTTTATGATAGTCGACTTTGTAAATACGTAGTAAGGAAAATTATAATTCTGTAAAACCTCGATGCATTTTCTTGTGAGCTCGAACTTAAGTTCTGCTGCTTGATACGCATCTGTTGCAGAAGATATCATCACAGGATGTATTTGTTTTTTGAATTTCCATAATCTTAGCTGCTTCTCTAATATTTGTGGAGAATTACTCTTTGCATATACTCTATCATAAAATTCAGGAGACCATTCATAAGTAGCATAGCAATAACCACATCTGTGCTGGCAGCCTTGATATGGATTTATGGTTAGGCCTTCATAATCTCTTACAGCAAATGGATGAAGAATCATCTTACTTTCTTTTAATTCAAATTCAGGCGTTTTATTCAGATTATACCATAAATTCATTTGAATTGAAGTGAATGCTATTACTAGTTAAAGCTGGACTCCTGTGGGGGAGAGGGGGAAGACGATAAGTGTCGGAATTGTCGTTGTCGATATCAATAGCATAATAATAATAGTGGACTTATAAACAGACGTATTGTATTTACTTTCAAAACTCTTAAGGGAACAAAACATCAAATATATATCACACATATCTGAGGAATTTAAACAAGAAAAAGTAGCCGGAAAGGGTTCTGTCATTTTTCGTTTTACAGAGATCTCTTAACTAAAGTATTCCTATCTTCACATCAGAATCAACAATTTGATCATTAGATTGCCTGTCAATACTGTTTAGAAATGTATCACTAGTGACTTGAGTATTATTTTCTTCTAACACCTTCTAACCATATCTTGACTACCTTATTATGACGTGAACCTTGATATTTCAACTGTTATTCATGTAAGATCATTAGAATTCTCTCTAAACTTTGACTCCTCTATTATCTTCCACATTAGCTCATCTTAAATTCGACTGGTAGTCTCAACAAGAAAGCTATGACTACTATCGTTATAAACTGATAGATAATAGATAATGGTATTGTCTATTGATGGAATAAATACACAACATGAATCCTTTAAGAAAAGTAACAGTAGCAATAATAATAGTAATATTTTACAGTTTATGAAAAAATATCAAATTGCTACTTACCAGCAGCTTTTAAAGAGATCTGTCGATAATATAGAATGGTATTGGAATGCAGTAAACGAAGACCTCAGGTTAGAATGGTTTCATAAGTATAATCAAGTTTTTGATTCATCAGAAGGATTCCCAAGAACAAAATGGTTCCTAGATGGCAAATGCAATATAGTTTACAATGCAGTTGATAGACACGCAAAGAGGCATCCAAGCAAGATTGCATATATTTTCGAAAATGAAAGGGGGATTAGTAAAAGAATCTCATATCAGCAGCTTGCTAATGAAGTAAATTCTCTGGCTATTGCTTTGAAACATGCAGGCGTAAAAAAGGGTGATGCCATTGGGATATATATGCCAATGATCCCAGAAGCTTTTTTTTCAATGTTTGCCTGTTCTAAAATAGGAGCAGTACATACGACTGTATTTTCTGGCTTTGGTAGTCAAGCATTATGCTCAAGACTTCAAGATTGTAACGCACAAATATTAATTACTGCTGATGCAATGCAACGAAAGTCAGTACATATAGATCTTAAAAAGAGATGGATTAAAGCATTAGAAGAAACAAATATCTCGAAGATAATCTCTGTTGGGAAAACAGATAATTACAATAATATGGAAATTGTCGGCTATAATGAATTTACCAAAAAATACTATGGAATGCCTTGCGAGACCGAAGTCATGAACTCGGAAGATCCACTTTTCATACTCTATACTTCAGGCACAACAGGTAAACCAAAAGGAACTGTGCAAGTACATGGAGGATATATGGTTGTGTCTGCACAACAAACATCTTATCTTATCGATATGAAACCACAGGATGTGTTATTTTGGTATGCAGATATCGGATGGATAACTGGCCAAACATGGGTTGTTTATGGCAGTTCTCTGATTGGAGGAACAGCGTTAGTATATGATGGTCATTTAGATTATCCTGAGATTGACACATGGTGTAAATTAATTGAAAAATATAAAGTGACAATTTTTGGAATGGCTCCTACAGCAATAAGGAACTTTATGAGAGAAAATATGCCTTTGGATAATTACGATTTTTCTTCATTAAGAATTCTAGCTACTACCGGTGAACCGATAAATAAAGATGCATGGTTATGGTATTTTGAAAATGTAGGAAGAAAACAATGTCCAATAATTAATCTATCTGGAGGTACAGAGATCGGAGGAGCTATACTTAGTGTCTCACCAATTATTTCGCTCAAGCCTTGCACAGTGGGATTTCCAGTGCCTGGATTTGATGCAGATGTTTTCGACGATAAAGGTAAACATACTGCCCACGGTTTTCTTATCATTAGAAAGCCTTGGCCCTCAATGAGCAGAGGAATACTAGAAGACTGGAATAGATTTATTGAAACATATTGGTCAAAATATGACAATGATATATGGTATCATGGGGACATCGTATTTGTTGATCCTGCTGATGGTTTATGGTATATTTTGGGTAGAGCAGATGATATAATTAAGGCTTCAGGACACAGAATAGAATCTGCTGAAATAGAAGGTGCTATTTCGTCTCATTATGCAGTTGCAGAAGCTGCAGTGATTGGAGTGCCAGACAAGATAATAGGAGAATCAGTAACTGCATACGTAGTCTTAAAGAAGGTGTCTCCATCTTCTGAATATATGGAAAAAATTTTAAAAGACGAAATCATAAAAATCGTTGAAAGTTTAGTCGGAAGATTTGCTTGTCCCAAACTTATTATATTTGTAAAAGATTTGCCTAGGACAAGAACTGGAAAGCTCGTTAGACGAGTAATTAAGGCTAAAGTGTTGGGAGAAAATATTGGTAATCAAGATCTATCAACTATTGAGAATCCAGAATCACTAAAGTATATTACCAGCTCATAAGAATAACTAAATTTCTGAACCGGAGCCACATAATTCTGATTGGAGAGTATTATTCTCCAATAATGACACTGAGAATATGTTATTATATTAATCCTGAAAGTCCAGTAGCAACTCCGCCGGAGTTTAAATCCACATTCAATCAGGCTATAATAGATAGGCATGACATGGTTTCGCGAAATTCGCTTGGCGCTATATACAGCTAAGATATGGCATATAGCATATAGTAAATTGTCTGTTATTGACTTCTGGGAACGAACGATGTGCTGTCTTTTTTGTAATGCTACGGCGACGCTCAAGCCAACCAAGACTGGCCGCATAATGCTACGCTGCAATACATATGTCGCTCTAGTGGTTGCTAATGGATCCTTATCACAACAGAGAATCCAGACTCTGAGAGATTTTATATCTACACCTGTACGTTAACTTAGTACATGTAAAGCCATACAGCGTAGTTAGAACTATCGCCGGCATTTGTGAATCTCACTCATCTACGAAGGCTACGATCACAATAAGCTCTATCTAAGTAGTATTTCTTGATCTACTCGCCGGCTTAGACGTGTTAAGCTAGGTTCCATTTCAGTACGTTGGCGGCTAAGGATGATGGTTCTTCGTCCAAATCCAGCGTACTTGCCGATCCTAGTCTTACTGGAAAACAATCGCAGGGTATTACAAATAGACAACTAGAGTAGATTTTAATATCAACAAGATCCTTTATCTATGCGAACCATGTCAGTCAAGTGTGCAGAGTGTCAATGTACTCCACGAGAATGCCTCAATTTCAGCGCTAATCAACTTTGCCAAAACTGTTCAAAAGAAATTTGCTGTTGTATTAGTATCCATCATACAAGCTTGAATCTTAACCCAATGGATTATAGCAGCTGCTGCTCTAATGATGAATCTTGCAACAACGAGAGGAACAATAGTGGAATCGCAATTTCACCAAGAACAACAACAAATGGAAATTCATTATCTAGATTCCTCAGACATGTAAAACGTTTGTATGCTGCTGCTCTTGGCATTGAGATTCTCTGTATTGCTGCAGCAGAAATTGGGGAAAATGTCAGCTTGTACATCCTTGGATTCAATCACATTGGTCTTCCAATTGCCTACGTAATTGGTTATAGCCTTGCCACTTTTACTACGTTTGCAACAATTCTTGGCCGATATAAATACGGTTCAAGTAATAGTAATATTGATAGCTGCTGTTCCGTATTAGAACAAGATCATAATAATGGATTTATTTCAAATGTAGTAATAACATTCAAAAACTTTGGCTTGGGCTTGAGGAAAATGAAAGAATTGCCAGAGCAGTCAAACCTAGGGCAAATATTAAAGACAAGTATCGTTATACTAATTACAGCTGAAACCGCATGCATAATTACAGCTGAAACAGTTGATTTAATATTTTATAAACACGCAATCTATCTGTCAATTCCCTTGGCTTTAGTTGCTGGAGCATTTACAGTCGCAGCATCTGAAGCCTATCGAAAGATGAAACCAAGAGTGAATTGAGTGTAAGAAACCTACAGGTATGGATCCTTTCTAGTAAAATCTGAACCAAACTACGTTTTATTATATTCCTGTGTGTGGTCTATCCCATATATGTCATAGACCTTGGTAGGAACCTTAGCATAGAGGTTAGTATTAGTTGTAGGCTCATCAGCGAACAACATAAACGTATAGTTAAAGAAACATACGATTTGTTGTAGCACGGGCATGATATTGTTATATGATTTGTGAATTTTCATGATGCCTCTCCTCTTAGGGCCCCAGAACTTACCTCCGGTACGTCCGTTCCCCCGGAAGCTACTTCATATGTGAATTTGTTGGGAATTTATTAATATTATTATTACAGCCTTCCTTTGATTGCTTGTATAAACCAGCTTGGAAGCATACCCTTATTCTTCTTTACAAAATATCCAAATGCTGAATCCAATATGTATGTCTTTGCCCAATCTTCTTTTGATCTTACAGATCTTCCATAAGCTTGTATTAACTTTAATGCTGTTTGCCAGTAATACCATTCTGCATCTAGTTCTCTTTTTGCATCAGTCCATCTATCACTTTTGTTAGGATAAGGCACCTTGGTTATTATTTGAAACCTAGATAGTTCATCTTTTAAATCAAGACCGGTGTGCAATGATGGTGAGATAAGAACAGTTGGTTTTGTAGTGCTCTTTGTATGCTCAAATATGACATCATCTCTTTGTATTTCTGGATCAGTTACTAACAATCTTCTTGCATTAATTTGTGATATATTTTCCTTTATGAAATTTAGCTGCTCATAAGACGTAGTATGGATTATTCCCTTATGATTTTTATGCAATGACATTAAAGTGTCAACAGTCTTTGCAATAACTAATTTTAACTCGTTAGATTGTAAGTTATAGTAGTTAAGATATGCAACATTTAGAGGGATGATGGGTCTTTGTTCTAAGGTGAAATCTGATGGGACCTGTATAAATTTGACTTCATCGGGATCTAGACCAACGTTTCTGCAAAACGCCTTATAGTTTAATATAGTTGCACTCATAATCAATGTTTTTGGGCATTTGTCAAATAGAGATTTAGAGTATGTCGATATATCTAACGGTTTTAGTTCAACTTTAATTACTTCATAATTTTCTTTCTTAATCTCAGATACTATCCAGTTGTTTGGATTTGCAAGAATGCTGTTTATTGTCCTTGTGAGTCGCTCTGTATCTCTGATTGAATCAATTGCAAGCTCATCTCCTAGACTTGCTGCTAATTTTTTTGATATCCTTTCATCATCTGCATATTTTTGTGCAATTTCTTCATCACTATCAAATAAATTCGATGCACAAACTACTTTCTTTCTGTTGTTGTTGTAGTCATTCTTGTTCTTCTTATCTTCTTCTTTTGATAAAACTTTACTTACCTTACCATAATAATTGTATTTGACTTTTCGTTCCATAGCTAACGATTCTGTCAAATAACTATATCCAGTCAAGTCAAGCATCTCTGTTTCAATTTCTATAAGAAAATCAATCCAATTTTCTATGTCATCATAACCATAATCAATAATCTTTAAATCATGAATATATCTTTTCCATCTCCTTTTGGATATAGTTAGTCCTCTGAATTTTACAATCTCTGTCTCTAAGAGGTGACCCTCATCTAATACCAATAATTCTCTTTCAGGTAGACTTTTCTTGTTTGGCAATAGTCCCAGGAAAATTGAATAATTGAATATAGAATAACTTGAGGTTAAGGCTGTGTTCAATTGGTCAAAATATTCACATGGTTTCCAGGGACTTCTTTTTTCTTTCATATTCCTTAGGTGTAACCATTGTGAATATTCCTTTTGATAATAATTTCTGCTATCTTCATCAATGAATACCTGTTCATTCTTTGTTCCCTTATTGCTTATTTTGTAATCCTTTAGAAAGGACCTATATTTGCATCCACTATCTTTGAAGGATTCATTAGTCATACAAGGACCATATTCTACTGTGGTGTGATAGCATTCATTTGCATTATCTGAAATACAAATCCCGCATTGATATGTACCATTTTTAATAAAGTCTTCTTTTACTAAACATGGAAAATTGTTTTTTCCCTTAGCTACTTTAAGATATGGAAAATCTCTTGAGTATTGAGTCTGCAAATCCTTGGTGGAAGTACATATGTAACTTGAGCCCAAAGTCATTGCAATTGCTACGGCTACAGGGCTTTTACCAAATCCAGTAGGAGCTTCTAATATAATGTATTTGTAGCCTGAATTGAAAGAGGCGCATATCTGATTAAGAACTGTCGTCTGATTATATCGCTGAGATGTAAAAGGAAAGTTATTGATAAGATTAGATATAGTTAGTGGCGATGGACTATGGCTGCTGCTCCTATTATTATCATCCACTTGTGATCATCTTTCTATAATTATCATCCCTCTTTCCTAAGGCCTTCAGCTTGTCATTCCTTTCTGGTCGTGGTTGTGATTGAGACACTTCTTTTGCATCGCTAAACAACCATAAAAACTATCTTACTTCTTTCTGACTATGATATCAGAATCTTTATCTAGCAACATATTATCACCAATCTTGTCTTAAATCCTTTATAACTTGAGAAGAGGAAGCAATCATAAAGCTGCTGCCGACCTTTCGTAATTTTAGGCTAATCTTCATATCACTGATATATCTGTAATTTCGGATGTATTTGCAGTATGGAGTACTAGACTAATCACGAATTTATCTCACATGACTACGATCTGAGGTTATTCCTGATAGGTATATTAACCAAGTATTTTCTTCATGAATTACTCAAGTTAGTAATGTTTGTTTCAGATAAAGTATCTCTCTAGCAATGTACTTGCGATTACTTGATATCCGACAATTCAAGGACATAGATGTTTCAAATGAGATCCGACTAAAGATTCTAGAATCTGCCAGACAGGTTGGTACTGGCCTTAACTCACAGCATCCGAGACTTGTCCTAATAGACAATAAAGACATGCTTCAGTTGTTAGCTAAAGATAGTACTAGCGGAGCCTGGGTCTCTGAAGCAAACTTTGCGATCATGATTCTCACAAAGTATGACTATGGTTTTAAGATGCTTGATGCCGGTAGGGCACTCAAATATGCAGCTAGTTGCATGGAGAGAAGATGTTGGATTGGGTTTGTTTATTGGAATTAGGAAGAAAAAAATACGGACAGATTTTAATATTCCAGAAGATCTAGATATTGTTGTTATCATAGGTTTCGGATATCCGTCAAGAAAATTGACTGGGATGCCCGAGAAGAACAATAAGATAGACTAAACTTAGCAATTGTAGCAGCAAATAATCATTATGCTGGGTTTGGTCCTTGAATTGCTATAAATTCAGAAAAGTATCAGAGAGACGATGGTATACTCGCCTTCTTATATCCAATCCTGTATTGACTCAATTATTATTTTATCATGTTACAAATTAGATTCCGTGGATTTAATGAATATGATTAACAAGCTCTCCTCGATTACAAAATGACTTGCCACATTCTTCACATCTGTAAGAGAATTCTATTACATGTTGTTTGTGCTTATTCCTTAAATCATTTTGGATAGAAATCAAGTGATTTATCTACTCTTCCAACAAATTCAAAAATTAACAATCCGAATCCTACTACTGCAATAACAACAAACACTATTTCAAAGTCCATATGTGATAGATTTTTCATTTGGGATGGAGTAGTATAGGGTAACCTTGCGCCTCCATTTACTTCCTCTTTTACAAATTGTGATCCATAATATATAGCACCAGTAAAACCGATTACTGCCATAACTATACCTAAAACGATAATGGCTTTTCCTTTAAAGTTTAGACTATTGTTAGTATTGCTGCTGTCATTTGATTCTGATAGACCTTTTTTTCTTCCCAATCTTGTTATGAATCTAATATTACCTAATCCCTCCTCATGAACTGAAGATATCAAAATTCTTTATCTATTGAACTTTGCTTAACATTGATAACTAATGTGTAATCATCATAAGCTACTTTCTGTCTGATTTAGACCTAAGTGCGGCTACTGCAAATATATTAACATTAAGAACGCCAAATTTTCCTAATTTTATTAACTCATAATATAATGTCTAAATATAATAGTATGAGAGAAAATTTAAATAAATTCATGTATATAACTAACGATTTCTGAATGTAGCCCTGCTAACTTACAGGGATAGTGGCATATAGTGACAATTTCATCCTTATAAGTAATAATCTTTTATAGATTTTTCACTGGAATTTTAAGCACTGATAGCATTTAGTCGATTTAAAAGCACAACCTTACCTTATTTCTGTTTCTAGCCATACAATAGAGGAATCTGCCATAAAAGGTGGAATCCATTTCTGCAATATCAAAGAACTATGAGTAGTGAGGTAATCTCTTGGTTTCTTTATCTGGATAGAAAATCTCAGTCCATCCTCTGCCCTTATCAGGAGTATCAGGACAATTCCAGCCAGAACATCCTATGCAAAGAGGGGCCTATGGGTATCTTCAGAGATCAATGATGATGCACTATATATTTTGAGTTTATTAATTGAGCTCATTATTTGTTATTTATTTATCTCTTGATTCCTTCAGTGGAAATAATAGTAGTTGTAGACTACCTCTATGCCCTCCCTCACGGCATCTCACCGTATTTCTTATATGGTATTATACGGTAATCGTCCCGTCCTAAATGGCCTATCAAGTTTTACAATACTCTTGTTCATGTTGTGTGATGATACTAAAAAAGATGGCAGAAGATCCATACCAAAGTCTTTTCACAACCAATACAGAAGAAGTGTGTCTGAATTATGATTCAGTTCTTTTAAAAACCCTTGAAGAACGGATGGAAGCATGAGCATTGGCTGCAACAGTATGATAAGGAGAATAGAAGACAGTCGTTGCCATCATATTCCTATCCTATCGATCATTTCAGAATGCAGCCAATTTTTATGCCCATTATTTTTCTTACTATAAACAACCCACCACCAATTCTGAAGGAAATTGGTAATAGTTAGAAGGTTCTGTCTAGAATGAGTCTATTTCCAAATAAAAATGATATCCTTACAAAAGAAATAGAATTATGGAAAGGCTTTGCTGATAGTTTGCGAAAAGATGATAGAAATTTATTCATCAAAATGTTAATGATTACTTCAAATACGCTGCTGCAATTAATGCTAAAGGTGAACCATTTCCAACTGAATCACTACTCATGACATTGTTACTTTTACAACAGAAAATAGTTGATTCTCTGATCATTAAGATTTCCAAGTGTAATAGTGATTGGGCTAAAAAGAGCATTGATAAGTAATAGTAAGAGATTATCTGGTTGGTTATTCGACATATATCCATTAGAAGATAAAATGATTTTTTGGATAAAGCAAAAGAATGGTGCTGCGATTAGACTTGTTGATAATTGGGCTCATTCTATATATGTTGCATCAGACTATAAATCAGATCTAAAGTCGATATTAGTAGAAAATAAAGAAAATAAAAATATTCTGTCTCTAATTAAAGATCATAAATTTGTGTCACGATATGAAAGAATTATAGATACTACAAAATCAAATGTTTTAAAATTAACATTATTAGATTCCACAAAGGCATTAACCTTAGCTAGAAGAATCGAAAGGCTAGGTGGAGGTAAATTTGGAAAGTATAGATTGTATAATGTGGATATACAACCAGCACAATCTTATTTCTATGAACATGATATTTTTCCGCTTGCTTTATCTGAGGTAAGATCAGATGGTAATGGTTCAATTGACAATGAAGAGGAAAATGATGATCATTCTGTAAAAAGGTGGGTAATCAGAGATGATAACATATGGTCTACAGATTACGAAATACCTGAATTTACGACTACCCATATAGAAGTCAATTTACAAAAGAAGTCGAAGATACCTAGATATTCTGATAGAATTAATTCTATATCAATTAAACAAAAACATGAATCATTTGAAATCGAATCTGAATCTGAGGCTGGCATAATCGAGGAATTTGTAGCTGAAATATTAAAGATAGATCCAGATTTCATATTTTCTGAAGATGGTGATTCATTTACATTTCCTTATTTGATTTATAGAGCCGAGAAAAATGATATCCAACATAACCTAATTCTTAGCAGAGAAAAAATACCATTGACAAAGCCAGCAAGAGAAGGTATCTCTTATTTTTCATATGGCCGTGTTTACTTCAAACCAACTACTATGAAATTACATGGAAGAATACACTTTGACATATCAAATTCTTTCATTTTGAATGATTCAGGATTACAAGGTCTATATGAAATAGCTAGGATTTGTAGAATGCCACTTCATACCGCCGCCAGAGCCTCGATAGGAAAGTGTTTGAGCAGTTTACAATGCTATTACGCTACTAGAAAAGATATACTAATACCATGGAAGCCTTTTATTGCAGAACATTTTAAAACCCTGTCAGAGCTTTTCCTAGCAGACAGAGGCGGATTTATCTTTGAACCTAAGATAGGAGTTCATGAACAAGTAGCTGAATTTGACTTTGAATCACTATATCCAAATATTATGCGGAAATATAATTTGTCAGCTGAAACTATAAGATGTAATTGTTGCAACATCAACAATATCAACAACAACAATGATGACGCCCTCATCTATTCAAAGCTAAGAATCCCTGAATTAGGCTATCACCTATGTCAAAGAAGGATTGGAATAGTTCCGACCTCTTTGAAGATATTATTATACAAGCGTGCCAAGTATAAGGAGCTAAGAAATAACCCAAAATCATGTAGTAGTAGCAACTCTGAACTAAAGTCAATTTATGACGCTAGATATTCGATATTAAAATGGGTTCTTGTAACCTCATTTGGATATCTTGGTTTTAATAATGCAAAGTTTGGAAGAATTGATGCTCATATTGCAGTATGTGCCTTCGATAGACAAATCATGTTACAGACGGCTAAAATAGCTGAAAGACTCGGATTCAGAGTCTTTCATGGAATTGTAGATTCAATATGGATAAAGAAGGAGGAGCATAAGAACAACGATGATGATGGCAATAAATTAACAGTAGATAAAATGAAAACAAAAGAAAATGACAAAGCTGATTATTTGCAATTAAAAGAAGTCATAGAACAGCAAACAGATTTTAAAGTATCATTTGAAGGAATATACAAATGGATTGCCTTTATTAATTCTAAACAAAATGATATTTTGCCAGTCCCAAATCGTTATTTTGGTGCATTTGAAGACGGCAACAAATTAAAAATAAGAGGAATAGAAGCAAGAAGACATGATACGCCGATTTTCTTTTCTAAATTCCAAAATGAAATACTAGAAATTATGGCTACTGGTAATACCATTAATGAAGTAATAGCGTTAATGCCAAGAGTTAAGGATACTTTCAAAAAGTATGTAATGATTCTAAAGGAAAGAAAGGTCCCACTTGAGCAACTGATATTTACTAAACGGCTTTCTAAAGACTATAGTGAATATCAAATAAAAAGAAATACAGTGGAAAGTATTGCGATAAATCTACTAGCCAATGAGGATAAGTCTCTGAAAGCTGGAGAACTTTCAAGGTATATCATTACAGATTTCTATCAAAGGTATTCCGGAATAAGAGCTGTTCCTATTGAGTTAATTGATATGCAAAAAGCCAATACTACTTACGATATAAGAAGATATACAGAACTACTTGCAGAGACTTGTAACTCAGTTACAGAGCCATTTGGATATACACTACCATTGCCATCGCCGCCCCATAATATTGAACTACGACAATCTCATACTATCAATGCGTGAATGCTTGAAGTGCATAAACCTATGTATTATAATTAATATAATGAATAACCTAGTTGCAGCACGTATCTAGTATAAAAGCGAATACCCTCATTTTTCATGGAGAAAATGAGGAATAAATGAGCTAGTCAATGAATGGTAAATTGGAATGGCATAGGAATAAAGTATTGGAACTAGCAAGCAAAAGTAATAACCAGTTAGATATATCAAAATACTACGCATAAGCCAACCAACTGTAAATAGGGATTTATCCTACTTACAAAGGCAAGCCAAAAAGAAGATAAAGGAATACATTAACCAAAAGTTGCCGGATGAGTATGAGAAGTGTCTTGTTGGCCTAACTTCAGTTCTGAAGAAAGTATGAAATACTGCTAGTAACGCAAAAAAACAAGCGAGAGAAAATATAAACATTATCATTAGCAAAAGACTGCTATGGAATGAAACTAGAATTACTTACTCATGCTACAGTGATGGATGACGCCGTCAGGTTTGTTTCTGAAAAGCAACAACAACAGACATCAGACCTTTTCCTACAATATTGGATCCACGCAAACCATCTGTCAAAACTTGGATAACCCCAAACCTAAAAATAGATCAAAGTCTATTGAATCAAACGTCTTTGCATCTGATACTGTACCAGTCAATGTATTATTTCATTTTGTATTCAGCGCCTTATATCTCCAAATATTACACTTTGTGATAACTATGGATTAAAGAATTCCAAGGGGCCTACCTTAGAGCAACTGATGCTATATTTTTTGGAGTAAACCCAGCAGATGCGCAAGATGACGAAGGTTATACAATATGCCCGAAGAATCTGACTAGTGTTAGATAATGCTGTTGAAAATGGCAGTTACGCAGGTTGCGGATAGTATAGAGAACACGCTTAGTGATTTAGGCAAGGAACAGTGAAAGTCTTTCATAGATTTAATCTATTCCGCATCATAAAAATTCCTACGTTTCATAATTTTAATAACATCTTCGTCGGTAACTGGGTTAAATTCCTGATAATATTGACCAACTGATCTGAAGACGGAATTCGAAGGGGAAAGGATTACAACAACATGATCTGATTCTTTCTTTAAAGAAGAAACGATATCTTTTGGTGCAATAGGGGTAGCAAGTATTATTCGTCTTGGATGAAAATTTTTATTTTTTATCCATCTTGTTGCAGCTATCAGTGTTGCACCTGTTGCAGCTCCATCATCTACCAAGATTACAGTCTTAGTATTATTTATGGTATCAAAAACTGAATTAGACTTCTCATCTTTCTTATTCAAATATAATAAACGTCTGCGTTTAGCCTCATTGATCTGTTTGGATTTTACTTGAGCTATGTACTCTAATGAAATTTTCAATGTCATAATAATATTTTCATTCATATATGCTGTGCCGTCTTCCATTACCGCGCCTATTCCTAGTTCTTGGTTATGGGGCGCTCCTAATTTCCTTGGAATTAGAATATCAAAACATGTTTTAAGCTTTTTAGAAATAACATCTGCAGTTACTACTCCGCCCCTTGGAATACCTAAAACACTACTTCTTTGCTTGTTATCTCTTCATTTTTTATTACATCCTTTAGAGATTCGGACAACAGATTTGCGGCCCATTCTCTGTTCTTAAATCTTAACTGAAACTTAGTTAATATTGATTCGAACAATTTAGATTATTATTATCTTTCACAGTAAATATATTCATAAAATGTTGTTCAGCTACATTCTTAAAAGTCAATATTTGCATTCACGTTAGAAGATTGATTATATCAAACAAATATTGACGTCACCCTATATATTATATTGATGACGTGTCCAACATATAGATCGCGTCATGTTATTAACATATTTTGAAAAACCATTTTATTCCTTTAATCATAGATAAGTCAATTTTCTGTCACTCGATATACTATGAAGAATACTTGAATTTACAATAGAAACTATTTTTGCCAGAGTTATTCCATTCCATTCCATGGTCACTATAATTGTATTTGCTTGAACGTGCAATATTCAAATCAGCACCTGGAACTACCGAAAATGGTGGATTAATTACTAATGATTCTCTATTTTTGTCTCCTCCTGCAATTGCCTCTATATCTAATTCAACTGCATCTTTTACCTTGAGCCATCTGCGTTTTCCATCTACGCCAAATTCTATAGGAAGAGATTTTATTCCAAGCATTTCGCCAATGAAATTAGATGCCGCAGCAAAAAATCCTCCTGCTTGTCCAGAATATATTTTTGTGATTAGATCTTTTTGTTGTTGTGTTGCTCTTTCATCTACATATAATGCTGCTTTCCACTTGGGCCCTGTATACATGTTGCCTGGAGTATTAAACAGAGCAACGACATTGAGGTTATTTAGATTTGTATCTCCAAAATTTCCTTTCTGTATGTGCCACGCGCATGTGACATGACAGTTGCCTTCAGTGGGATCTGAAAGGAAGATGCAGGGACATACTACATCACAATTGCATCCTTCAAAATAATCTCCTTCAAGCATCCATGCTGTATTTGAGATCTGCGACGCAGCCATGAGAAAGTCTACAATAATGAATATTTAAGGATTTTTAGTTAATCATGTATTACTAATACGTTATTTTTGATTAGGTCTTATTCTTTAAATTTTGAACTAATAATTATAGTATAAAAACCATCATATGATTAGCAAGATCTGGGAACTTCAGTATGAGTGAGTGGCATCTAAAAAGTAATCCTAGTTTTACTTATATGATGTCATTTTATAAAACTCTCAGAAAGGACATTTAATGTCAATAACTGTAATACATCTTCTAATTATGATTATAATGATACGTGCTACATCAGATCAGATAAATAAACTGGCATTGGGACAGCTTAGTGCTATTATACTACTACCAACTTTAATATGAATTGGTCTATAAGTTCTTTTGGTATTTGGAATGACAGCAAATACGAGAATTATTGATATGACGACTGTACAAAAGTACCCTATCCGGCGATTAGGATAGATGTAAATCATGGAAAATTGGCAGACTTTTAAAGCAAACTTTTACACTGCTCCTGTTAGTGGTGAAACGATAATCAAATACATAAAGTGAGTAACTTTAGAGCTGGTGATAATGACGACATTTTCCAGCGTAAGAGGGATAAGAGCACATTTATCTCAGATATAATAGACGTTGGAACAAATGGTAAGAAAATATGGGATGATGTGAATACGACAGTAGTTGTCTCAAAAGGTAGAATAATCCGTATTAATCTTGCTGATAAAGATACTCAACACCATTTTATTGGACAGCAAATCTATGGAATAGTTAAGAAAATAGTGTATTGATAAAGAAGAATTTGATAGCAACTCTAGTAGTCTTGTCATGCGTTTTATACTATCCTTTAATGATATCATACTGAAATCATTATAGTGGAGAAAGTCTAATTACTTACAATTCCGATGACAATCAAAATGACCGAATCTACTTGAAGCATTTTGTACTCAAATTCTTGAAAAAGATTACTTTATACGATCTGCTGTAATAACCGATAATCTGGTAAATATATTGGCCTCTATTTCGAGACGAGGACTGGTTAATTTGATGTCACGACAAGAAGATGCAAGAGCCGCAGTTGTTACTAACATTTGATGTTAACGCCGAAGCAGATTTTATAATATTAAAGAAAATCCTATCATATAAATATTTGACAACAGGGAATATTTCCTTTAGAATCAGGGCATTAGATCAAGTGCCATTTTTAATTCTACCATTTCGGATTCGATAGCCAGTCGATCTGATCCGTCTGTGGTACTCATCAATAGACTCTCGCATGCTTCCAATTCGGATGATATGATGTCCTTTTTATCGATGCAAAGGCTATGATATGCATCAATAAAAGAATATGTTATCTTAGTTCCCTTATCCTTGCAGCCACATGTTTTTGCAATGATCTTGACTGGTTGTTCAGACTCGGTGATATTCATTCTATATCCCTCAATAGAGACTTGGTCCGGCGTTGACTGAAGTACTTGTGTATAAACTTGTTATCATTTGTATGGATGATGATTTGTTATTGCAGTATGGATAGGTGAACTGGAATATTAAGACACGTCTCAGAACATACATGATTTCACATTACTATTTGATAAATAAATGTGTTCTATTTTGCCATCTTAAAATCAGGATTTTATGATAATATCAAAAACTATTAATTCGAAATCGGAGTTTCTATATTCGTCAATTAACTTCGATAGTTATATCAAAATTATGTATTCTGAATATCAGAATGAACTGTCTGAATTAACCTTGTGGACAAATCAGCCTCTTTCCAGATCTATATTAACGGGAATCCTGCAAAAGGCCTCATTTCTACGATTGCTTTAAGAAGAAGATATATCATTAATTGTATGGTTCATTTTATAATGATTTTACGACTGACTTTTCTGCCAATCAATTATGTTTATCATAAGTATTGTTTATCGCAAAAACTCTAATACAACTCCTGTTTTTGGATTGTAATTAATTCTAAACGATTCATCTTTAGATATCGGTATTGACTCTAAACCATTATTATCATAACACAGAGGGCATCTGGTATTTGAAATACTACTTGTATTTGAATAGATAGGCGAATAAATTGATGCACACCAGAAACACGTGTTACACATTAGAAAATTTATTCCTTTATCGACTTTATTACCATTGATATACGTATCGTCATTGTTATTATCACTGATGTTAGCCTTATTAGCATCTTTAGTCTTCAGAACCTTCACAATGACATCTAAGCTATAGTGGGTTCTTATTGAATTATTATAATGAGTTGATATTGACATTCGGGTAGCTAAAGACTTCGATAATATTAGTAATAAAAGTTATGCTCTTGATTGTGCCATTCTCTTATGAGTTAAGTGATCATAACATTAGGAAACTAATCTGAACGATGCTACAATAGGTTAAGCGGCCAGGCAATGCAATGTATTAATATAGAATAACTGTATCAACTTACCAGATATTCTTTATCGTGTGCAATGATACTTATATTTAATTAGTTATTAGATCAACTAAATCAAAGACAGGATACCTATTTTTATATATTCTCTAATTTTAGACTATAATTTGAAACATCTTATTTTCAATTTCGCTATATTGTAACAGCATATTAGTGTAGTACCTATATCTTGATTTTAGTCAATAACGATTCAAAAACGAGTCAGATTTGTAACTATTATTTCATAGTGATATTTGAATCTCCTATTGATGAAATATTTAATCTTATGAATATAAAAAATGAAGTACCTTATTTGGTTTTATTTTTACTATAATTCTTTTTTTCATCTGGTGATCTCATTGGATATTTATCTACACCTTGATATTTTTTAGCGAGTTTATCAATATGCTCATCGGCACCTTCATTGGTTTGTTCTATAGTTATTCCTCTAATGCTTATCATATTATATGGATTATTGTAATCAGTAACTGAGACCGCTACTCTCGAATCTCTTGATATATTCTTATGTTTTATTCTGCCTTCCGCAGTGTTTATAAAAATATATCATCTTCAAGCTCTACCCATGTGGGGGTGACCTGGGGAGATCAACAGACATTAATGTAGATGTGAATGCAAAATTTTTATCTAGTAAAAGTTGAGCTACAGGTTGTGTGATTTGATTGGTTTAACCCTTTATCATATTCTAATATATCTAGAAAGCATGTTTTATAATCATTTTTGGCTGATTGGTGAAGTACATAGTAAGCAACATCGACGTGACATCAATAATGATGGGTCAAGATATTTTGAATTTGGCTTATATCCTTTTGTTCTTGACAAGCATCAATATTCTGTCTTACAAACTATGTACAGTTAAGGCTAGGATGATGAGACCGGTTCGATTAAAATAACTCCCCAGAAACGATTGCCTACTTGGATCGGTTGATAAACCACAAATTTCCTCATACCATCAACTGTCTCAAATGATGATCCTGCACTTCCATGCACTACGGCTTTTGTACTCTTAAGATAACTAAAATTGATCAATTTACTTGAGGGTGAAGATGCGTTATCACTTGTAGCATAAGATGGAGAAGAGTCCACTATTGTTGTACCATTATGATCAACCACAAGAATCCTTCCATCATCAGTAAGATTCACGTTTCTTATACTGTGTAATATATTACGTAGATCCAATATTCCCACCCAGTATCCTGAAATGGCTTTAGTTTTATTACTGTTATCATAAGTGTAAACATCAGTTTTTTTAATGCTAGATACCGGAACAGCATTTGCCGTTGCTGGACTGTGGATCGAGGTCGAGAAAAACGTGATCCAAGGATGATATACTACGATCTTGCTAGATCATTTGGAAAGACACTCGATAGAATGGGCAGAGACACTGGAGAAGACGGTAACGAATGACGTAGACATATAACGCTGCATTCTTTAGAAGATTTGTAAAGACTACTATTTCTGATCTTGGTTATGTTGACTACTCTGAATATTTTATATGGCATTCCGGGTCTACTTATTGGCGCAAAAAAGATTCAGAAAAAGCAGAGTTGTTCCGTAAAATTGAACCTTATTTGACATTCCTAAACATTCATCAGTTAGAAAGACAGGGCGCAGACATACAAACCAAGATAGAAGAATTAAAGCAATTAAATCAATCAATGAGAGATCATGATAAGATGAAAGATGATGCAATAGCACACTTATCAGATCAACTTATAGCTATAATGGGAAGATTACAAGAACTTGAGAGAAGACAACTAACAGCGTAGATATTTTGCCAAAGGAAGTATGGAAAATAATCAATAATAACAATGATGAAGGATAATGGAATGAGGACTGACATATATTACTATGAGCACATATCACTGCGAGTATAAATTGGGTCCTCATTGTATGAATTGGCCATATTGTTTCCACTTATTTTCAATAAGATTGGACAAAGTCTAATGACTAATGGTAATCCATTTAACAAGTTTTTTTTGGAGTGAGCATCAATATAGAGTTTAGAATTAACTGAATTCGTTGTCTAAAAATGGGAATCTTGTATAATAACAAAAAATATGTCAGATACTTAATTACCTAACCTTGCGAAAGACTCAAACAAAAATAGGATAATTGTGTTAGAAATCTGCTTTTATCGTGGTTGGGTTGAATTCATAAATACTGTATTATCTCTTCCATGATTTTTCGAATTATTATTTTGACAGATGATATTCGTTGTTAGATCATCATTTCCGCAACTATTTTGTTGATTGCTAGTTCCCCTATTCTTACTTGATGCATATGCACTGTTGACTGTCATAATTGCCATTATTCCAATAAACAAAGCTGCTAATGCTAGGCTGGCTATCATTGTGTCCTTGTTATTCATAATTCTGAATTTATTGGAATTGATGGTATATTTCATTTAGGAATATAATGCACTTTATTTAATCTGATTTATTTTCAATAAAAGAGTAAAATAAATCATTATAGAATAAGATTTCATTCTGGTGGTCATTTAACAGTGGTGCCTTGCTTTTTACCATTTTATTGTATTCATATATTTTTCTCAATCCTTGAGTTAAGTCAGTTTTAATTATAGCGAAGTTTTTTGTGATTCATATAATAGAATACTTTTCAAGGAAGGATGTCTAATCTAATCCTGCTGCTTTTGGATGCTAGTACTATCCTTTTTTATTTTGAATTTTTCTTATTTACTTTGTAAATTGAAATGAATCTATGATTTTCTGTGCTAGAGGAAGATATTTTTGATAGTCACTTAATGAACCTCTATACTCTACGAAAATGGGCCAGGAATTGCTTATTGTGATGATTTCCATACTCTTTCCTTGCTTGACCTCTGATCCATTTTTGACTATATTGTAAACGTATACAATT
>C688J18823_10000415_pt1 | contig 24815 bp, 23 predicted proteins | sample HopSoiMetagenom1_FD_18823 | JGI IMG/M metagenome (IMG submission 18823) | reverse complement strand
GGCACGAGCCATCGCCAGTTCCTGCCGGATCGCTTCGAGCTCGGCGGGCCGGCCCACCACATCGCCGGTCGCCCGATGCACGTCAAGCGCCATCGGGGAGAACGCGTAGGTCGGGTCGTCGGGGGCGAGCACGGAGCCTCCTGGTAGAGGTATGCCTTACGGGCCGGCACGAGGGTAGCCGCCGCGGTCACCGAACGCCTTGCCAGGCCGCGGGGTTCGTGCGGCGTTCTCTGCTGGCGGCGGGCCGGAACGCCTCCTGCTGCTGTCTCGCCTTCGCCGACCCACGGCCGGCGAAAGAGACGTGTGTGGCAGCGAACCCCCGATGCATTCGCTGGGTGCAGAACTGGTGCTCTTCTCCACTGAGCCACGAGGGCCGAGGGCCCGAGGGCCGACGGTCGAGGGAATCATCTCATCCTGTGTCGCGCCAGGAGTTGGACTCGTCCTGTCGAAGCATCGATTCGGCGCGTTCGATCTGAGTGGTCGCGAGGATCGTCCGCCTGTTGACTGTCCATATCCTTCGCAGCGATCGGGGGATTCGAACACGATGGTGGAAGGACCGGCGGACATCGTCCTTGAGGATGCCCGCGTCTATACGGGCGATGCCGCTCACCCCCGCGCGTCAGTCGTCGCGATCAGCGGCGCGGAGATCGCGTACGTCGGCGAGCAAGGGGACAGCTCGTGGCGTCGGCTGGTTGGGCCTGACACGAACGTCGCGGGCGTCCAGGGGCGAACGATCATCCCCGGTCTGATCGACAGCCATACGCACCCGGAGCTGGTCGCGCTGAGTTCGTGGCACATCAGCCTGCCTCGTACCGACGATCTGCGCACGATCCAGGATGTCCTACGCCGGTACGCCGCGGATCACCCCGTGTCCGACGTTCCATTCATCTATGCGGAGTACTACCCGTCCGATATGGATTGGGGTCGCGATGGGCCGACAGCGGGCGCGATTGACGCCGCGGTATCCGATCGGCCGGTGCTGATGCAAGACTTCTCGGACCACGCGAGCACCGTCAACTCCAGGATGCTCGGCCTCATGGGCGTGGACCGAGAGACGCCGGTCCAGATCGATCCAAACGATCCTGCTCCTCAGTTCGTTCGAGGGGCAGACGGTGTCAGTCCGACGGGCAACGTTCGCGAGCGCGCGTGGGCGTACTTCGCCGACACCTTGTACGACGCGATCGGCTGGCGGCCCCCCGAGGAGGTCACGCCTGGATCACTCGAGGGCTTCACGAGCTTCCTGTCCTCGAAGGGTGTCGTCGCTCTTCTGGACGCAAAGACCAGCCGCTCCGCACTTGCATCGGCCGCCGCCTTGGACGCAGAGGGCAAACTCAACCTGCACTACCAGGGCGCGAGGGTCTTCTCGAGCCTGGACAACCTGGACGAAAGCATCGCCGACGTTCGAGCCTGGCAACAGGAGTTCGCCGGTCCGCACGTCACGATCGGCGCGCTGAAGTTGTTCCTGGACGGGACGAACGAGTTCGGCACGGGAGCCGTTCTCGATCCGCTGCTTGCGGGTGACGGCGACCGCGGCATCCTGCGGATGAGCGAAGACGATCTGACGACCGCCTTGCTGACGCTCGATGCGGAGAACCTCGACCTGCACATCCACATCGTCGGAGACCGCGGCTTTCGGGTGGCGCTGAACGCAGTGGAACGAGCCCGAAAGAACCGTGGCGGAGCGTGGCGGATGCAGGTGACCCTCTCGCACGACGAGCTCGTCGACCCTTCGGATATGCCTCGCGTTGCCGCGCTCGGTGTGCTCGTCAACTGGACGCCGCATTGGTCGGGCGGCTACTTTGGTGTCGCGGCCGCGGAGCATCTGGGTTGGGAGCGCTTCAACCGCATGTACCAGTTCAACCCGGTGATCGCGAGTGGCGGCATCGTCACGTACGGCAGCGACGTGGTCACGCAGTATGAGGCCAACCGCGCGGATCCCGTCTTCGGGATGCAGGTGGCCCACACCCGCATCGATCCGCAGTATCCGATGCAGCCCGGCCCCGGAACGGTGGAGGGAACGCAGGTCAGAGAGCCGCTGTCGGGGCGGCTTTCGTTGCCTGACCTTCTGCAGGGCTACACGCGGAACGGAGCGATCCAGCTGCGGCTCGCAGATCGGATGGGATCGATCGAAGTCGGCAAGCACGCCAACCTCTGCGTTCTCGATGCCGATCTCTTCGAGGTCCCGGACGACTCGATCCAAGACATCTCGCCCGTCGCCGTCTTGTTCGAGGGTCGTCTGGTCCACGGCGCACTGCAGTAGCGCCTGCGTCGCAAAGGCGGGCGTTGCGGTGACGACACGCGACGTGGATCGGTCACATGAACCGCTGGGCCGTCCCGTTCGGAGTACTGCGTGACGGCGAGTCGGACGGATCGACAAGGCGACTCGCTTCGAGGACCTCGTGAAGCCGCACCTTGGCGGTGTTCCGGACACCGACGTCGCGCGCGACGAAGTGCGGAGGCGAGGATCGCACGAACCATCCATCTGCTCGGAAGGGGTATGAACGATGTCTGCACAACCGCGATGGGATCACACTGGGCAAGCCTCGCGCCCAGTCGAAGTACGGCGTGACGGCGTCCAAGCGGCGTCGGATCGCAACGCAGTTTGGATCTTGACCGTGGCGGCGCTCGCCAGCATCGGTGCCGGTGCGATCCATGTTTCTGCCGCAACGACCTTGGGACGTGGCGACACGCAGACCTTCGCGTTCTTCGGTCTCGTGGCAGCGGCGCAGGTCATCTGGGGATCGGTTTCCCTCATGTCGGCGCCGCGTTGGTGGCTCGTCCTGGGCGTCTTGGGCAACGCGGTCGTTTTGACCACGTGGATCGTCTCGAGGACGGTCGGGCTTCCCTTCGGCGAGTTCGCACACGAGGTTCTGCCCGTTGGCTACCCCGACGTTCTCGTCGCCGCCTTCGAAGCACTGACGATCGTCGGTGCTGCCGTGCTGGCGATCCGACGGTCGGTGCCGACTCGTGCCGCAGCTCGTGCGCGCGGCGTCGCGCTTGCGGCCGCGATCGCGATCGGTCTGCTGGCTGTGTCGGGCATCGTGTCGCAAGCCAACGCGTTCTCGGACAACGGAGGCGGCCAGAACAACGGCCCGACCGCCCCCGCAGGCGGAGGCGGCTACGGCGGCAGCGGCGGCACGACCAGCGGCGGCTACTGAGCCGAGTGTGCGCTCCGAAACCCGCGACCCGCGGCGTTCGGCCCGATCTGGGCTGGGCGTCGCGTCGTCGCGTTATCTGGTCGGCGCTGCATCACGATGCGGTGATGACGGCGTCGACGACGTCCTTCGCGCCGGTCTGATGCCCTGAGAAACCCGTCACCTTGCAGTCGAAGGACTGCCCGATGCGACTCCAGACCCGAGCGTCGCCTTCAACGTCAGGTTCTGGAACGAGTTCGGTGTCAGATTGTTCGTCTTGAACGTGCCGCCGGTCACCGCGGATGTGACGTTCGTCGTTCCCGACAAGTACGTGGTGGTCAGGCCCGTAGTGGACCCGCACCCCGAGACGCGGACACGGTCGGAGGCGTATCCATGGTTCAAGAACCGCAAGGTGAACGTGGCGGTCGAACCTCGCGCGATCGTGACCGTTCGCGTCTGACCCGCGGCCGTACTCGAGTACACGACCGAACCGACGAAGCTGGTATCGCTCGCGAGCTTGATCAGCGCATCGGGCCGATACACGAGCTCGAACGCTCCCAGATCGCAGTTTGGCCCCATCGGTCTCGCAACGCCGCGCTGATCGACGGCACTCACATCTGAGCCCGCGCACACGGTGTTGTTCCCGGCGTTGATCGCGGTGCTCCAAGGGAGGAGGGGGATCGTTTCCGTCGCGCCGCCGTTGATGCCCAAGGATCCAAGCGCCAGATGCGCGGCGGTGATCTTGGTGAACCCCACGCAGCTCGTGTCCTGTGTGACGCTGGACGTGACGAGGAGCGCGGCGCCGGTGTTGTAACAAAGCGGAGCCGAACCCGCGAAGATGGAGTTCTTGATCGTTACGTGACCGAGGCTGCTGACGTTGACCAGGGCCGAGCCGTACGCGGCCGAGCCAACCGAGATCGTGCTGTTGAGGATGGTCAGTTCTCCGCCGACGTTCGCGAGCGCCCCGCCTTCATCCTGCCCGGTATTCCCGTAGAACGTGCTGTTCGCCACGGTCATGGTTCCACCGTTCTCGATCGCTCCGCCTGCGTAGTACGCGGTGTTGCCGATGAACGTGCTCGACCGAACCGTCATCGCCGCGTAGTTCCCGATAGCCGCGGCGGCGTTGTTCGAGACGTTGTCCGTGAACGTGCTGTTGTCGATCGTGACGGTTCCTTGGCTGTTCCGGACGCCCGCGTCATTCTGAGCATACGCGTTCGAAACGACAACGTTCGAGATGCCCACCGTTCCTGACGCGATCTCGAAGCCCGCACCATCGGAGTTCGTCGCATCAACGTTCGTGATCATGATGGTCGAGAACGAGACCGCTCCGCCCAAGACCCAGAACGCGCGGACGAGCTTCTGTCCGTCGATGGTTACCGACTGCCCCGAGCCATCGATCGACATGTCGCTGTTGATCGTCGGAAGGGCGGCACCAAGGAGGATCGCGCCGGACACGCTGAAGACGATGGCATCCGGGCCGGTCGACACCCCCGCCGGGCACCCACCGGTTGCGCTGTCGGTATCTGCCGACGTGATCGCGTCCCGGAGCGTGCACGCGGGCGATCCGGTGGTGTCGGCCAGCGAGTTGACCGTGATGGTTGTCCCCAGCGCGGCGTTGGCCGGCACCGCCAGAACGCTGGTCAGAAGGAGCGCGGCTACTAGCAGCGCCCCCAGGAGCGACGATCGCCTTCATGTCTCGCTCGGTGGCGACGCGGTCCCGCATCTGAAGCCTCTCTTTCGACAGACGGCGCAGCATGCGCGCTGCCGGTTCGCCGGAGCAAGCCTTCGATCCGTATGCGTCAGCGAGGGGAGGAGTAGACCCGCGCATCCGGCCGATGAGGCAACGCGTGTGGTCGCCGCGACTACCTGGTAGCTCTGTCCGCTGGGGCGAACGGTACCCGCGATGCCCGCGGGCGACCTGGGTCGCCCTGGCTGAGTGCGGGCTCGACCGATCTTGGGACTCGCCCGTGGATCCGGCGGCGTGATCGAGGAGGTTTGCGCCGCGCGTGGCCGGGAAGTTCATCGCCGATGAACCCGGATCTTTCTTCCAACGTCGTGCTCGACGAGTCGGGGCTCGCGACCTATCTGCACGCGCACGAGGCGGGGTCGCACGCCGGAGAGGGCGTGGCGAAGCGGCTGCTCGGCCGCGACGACCTCGATGCCGCCGCGAAGGCGTTCCTGCGTGAGTTCGTGGTGCAGATCCGCGTCGAGCGAGCGCACGTCACATCGCTGCTCGAGCGCCTCGAGAGCGACCAGAGCCTGGTTCGGCGCGCGTTCCAGGCGGCCGCCACTGTCGCCGACATGGTCGGCCGGGTCGCGGCCCTTCCTGCGCCGAGGCCATTCTCCGACCTGGAGGCCCTCGCGATCGGCGTGTGGGGCAAGCGACTCCTCTGGGGAGCGCTGATCGAGCTGTCGGACGTGGACGAGCGGATCGCGAAGCTTCCGCTCGCCGAGCTGACCGATCAGGCCGAGCGCCAGGAGATCGAGCTGCTCCGCATCCGAAGCGACGCGATCGTGCCGTCGCTCACTGCGAAGCGATCGTAGCGTCGGCGGCCAGCCCGGTCGATCGCGATCATGCCGGCCGAGATGTTCTTGCGGAAGTTGGACGCATCAAGGTCGAGGAACTATCGGCACGCGTCACCCGTGCACGTGGTCCGGTGCACGATCGTGCGTCCGTGTGGCCCGCTGATATCGCCGATCACGAGTGCGCCGCGGCGACCGTCATGTGTTCTCCATGATTCGGATGCACCCACCGATCTTCGCAGGTCGTTCACGTTCGCATGTCACGAAACGCCGGATCGGCCTACATGACACCGTGATCCAACACGCTAGGATGCTGCGCCAGTGGTCCGACGCCCCCCCGTCAGTCGAGCCGCCGCTCGTGGCGCGATCGCCGTCCTCATCACCACACTGGTGTTGTCGACGTCGCCCGCGTCCGGGTCGGCGGTGCCGGCACCCATCGACATCGGCGCGCTCCGAACATCGAGGCCGCCGGTGGTTGTCATCGTGCTCGAGAACCACGAGTACGGGTCGATCGAGTCGTCGCCGAGCGCGCCGTACCTGAAGGCGTTCGCGCGCGGCGGCACATTGTTCACGCGGTTCCATGCGTTGCATCATCCGTCGCTGCCGAACTACCTCGAGATGACGTCCGGGCAGACGAGCGGCTGCAGGTCCGACGACTGCCCGAAGCAGCGGTACCGATCGAACAACCTGTTCAAGCAGCTGTCGAACGCCGGTGTGGGCTGGGCCTCGTGGGCCGAGTCGATGGGTTCGCGATGCAGGACCTCGTCGCGCGGCGACTACGCGTCGTGGCACAATCCGGCGCTGTATTACCGGAACCTCAAGGCGCGGGCGTGTCCGCACCGCGACGTGCCGTATCCCAAGCACCTTCCCCGACACCTGCCGCGGTTCGTGTTCGCGGTGCCGAACCTGTGCCACGACATGCACGACTGCTCGGTCTCGGCCGGCAATCACTGGCTGAAGCACCATGTGCCGCCGCTGCTGCATCACGGCGCGACCGTGATCATCACGTTCGACGAGGGCGTGACCAACAGGGGTGGTGGCGGCCACATCTACACCGCGATGCGCGGGCGAGGCGTCCCGCGCGGCAAGCGGAACGGGCACACGTATTCCCATCGCGGCCTGCTGGCGGGACTCGAGCGGCACTACGGCGTCCGCCGGTTGAATGGCGCGCGCAAGGCGCGTCCCTTCCCGATCCCTTAGCGCTCGTTCCTCTCGGCGCGCCACGCCGACGGCGCGCTGCCCATCCGGCGTTTGAACGCGCGGCTGAACGCTTCCTGCGAGTCGTACCCGGTGCGCTTCGCGATCTGCGCGACCGTGAGGTCGGTGGATGCGAGCAGGTCTGTCGCGATGTGCATCCGCCACTCGGTCAGGTAGCGGATCGGCGACAGCCCGAGCACGTCGCGGAACCGTTGGTCGAGCAATGACCGCGACACCGCCGCCTCGTGCGCGAGCTCGGATACCGTCCAGGGGTGCTCGGGGCGAGCGTGGAGGCAGGCGAGCGCCGGCGCGAGCGCCGGATCGTGCATCGCGGTGATCCATCCATGTTCGGCTCCGGGGGCCGAGGCCAAGTGCAGCCGCAGCATCTCGATGAGGAGGAGCTCGGGCAGCCGCTTGCCGGTGCCGCCCGACACCATCGTCCCGGCCGAGGTCGCGAGCGCGTAGTCGATACTCGCGCGCACCCACTGCGAGGCGGGTCCCTCCAGCCGCACGACGAACACGGGCGGGAACGCCCGCATCCGACGGTCGAACAGCGGATCGTCGGAATGGAGGTAGCCGCAGACGATGTCGGTCCGTTCACCGCCGTCACCGTGTCGCAGCACTGGGAGCGTCGTCCACGGCGGCGGTGCGAGCAGCGAGAAGATCGGCACGCTGGCCACCGACGCGGCGCCGCCCATCTCGTACTCGTCGCCGTACGGAAGGACGATCACGTCACCTTCGTTGGCCCAATGGCGCTCGCCGTCGGGACCGGCGACCCAGCACGAGCCTTTCGCCACGATGTGGAACATGATCAGCCGCTCGGCGTCGGGCTCGACGGCGTGCGCGAAGTCGCCGGCCGCCTCGGGCGACGAGAACGACCACGCCTCTGTGAACTCCGACCGGAAGAAGATCGCCCCGTCGAGCTGTAGCCCGTTCAGTGCCTGTTCGAGCGGGACCACCTCGGCGCTGATCTCAACTGGTGCTTCGGTCATGGTTCTCGGTGCCCCAGTCATTCTCGTTCGCCGCTTCGGTTCGGACACTGGAGTGTGCCACCGGATGTCGGATCCGGGGCGGACGGAAGGAGGAAGCGATGCCGCTGTTCATGGACGTGCACCAGACGCTGCCCGAGGGCGTGACCGCCGACGCGTTGTTCGACGCGCACAAGGCCGACCTGCAGACGCAGGGGAAGTATGGCGTGAAGTACGTCAACTTCTGGGGCGACCCCGAAGGTGGCAAGGCGTTCTGTCTGGTCGAGGCGCCGGACCCCGAGACGGCGAGCGCCGTGCACCGTGAGGCGCACGGCCTCGTGGCCGACGAGATCTACCCCGTCTTCCAGGGTTGAGTCCGCGAGGGCGGCGGGCCGAGCGCGGGTCCGCCGCCTTCCGCGGTGTTCAGGCGCTCTCGAGCTTGGCTTTGATGTTGGCCAGGTCGCTGCGGAATCCCTTGGGGACGTCGCGCGAGAGCTTCCAGCTCATCATCTTGCCGAGCGTCGACGGATCGGTGAACTGCGCGCTCTTCGTGAGGGTCGTCGCCCCGCCGCCGTCGGCGATCGTGAACCAGTGATGCGCGGTGCCGAGCGATCCCTTCGAGTCCCATGCGAACGTCGTGTTCGGGGACATCTCGGTGATCGTGCTGTGCTCCTTCTGGGTGCCGAACTGGCTCGCGGTGGTCGAGAAGGTGTCGCCGACCTTGGCAGGGCCGTCCGTGTCCTTCGTGACCGCGAGGCCGTGACCGCCCCACTCGCCGTGTCGCGTGAAGTCGCTGACGTACGCGTACACCTTGTCCGCGGGCGCGTTGATCGAGATCTGCTCCTCGTAGGTCTTCATCGAGATCCCCCCTCGCGCGGGCGGCCTGGCGCCGCACGACGCCCGATACTAGCCCGCGGTGTGACGCGGAGGAACCGGCGTTCAGGCCGCGAACCAGCGGGCGCGGCGTGACGCGCCGAACTGGGCCTTCTCTTCGGTGATCGCCGTCGACGGTTGAGAGAACACGCCGGTCGGGGACGGGCCCGAGAAGAAGTCGACCTGGACGCGGCCGACGAGGTCATCGCCCCACTCGACGTAGCACGTTGCCTTGCCGTCGTACGGTGCGGGAGCGTCGCCGCCGCGGATCTGTGCGATCAGCTGCTCGGCCACGACGCGTGCGGCGCCTTCGGCGAAGACCCCCGCCTTCGCTGTGCCGACGCTCGTCACGTCGCCGACTGCGTACACACCGGGGAACCGCGTCGCGAGGGTTCCGCGATCGACCGGGATCCATCCGTTCTCCGTCAGCCCGGATCCCTCGACGACCTCGGGCGCGCGGTGTACCGGGACCGCCATGAGGAGGTCGCACGGCAATGTGCTGTCGTCGTCGAGCGTGACGGTGCCGCCATCGGCGTCGTACGAGGCGACACGGTGGTCGGCTACGAAGCGGATGTCGGCTCCGGCGAACCGCTCCAACAACGCGTGCGATGTGTCCGGCGATGGCGGGATCGGCACGCCGAACGGCATCACCAGCGTGATCGTGGTGGCGTCGCGCACGCCGCGATCGCGGAGGTATTCGTCGAGCAGGATCGCAGCCTCGCTCGGCGCCGGTGGGCATTTGAACGATCGGCCACACACGCCGATGACCACATCGCCCGACGTGAACGACGCAAGGCGGTCGCGCGCCCGGACCGCCCCGTCGAACGAGTAGAACTCGGCTCCACCATCGTCGAGCCCCGGTGTGGCGGCGGTGTCGTAGTCGGCGCCGAGCGCGATCACGAGGACGTCGGCGTCGTACGTCTCGAGGTCGGTGGTCACGCGGCGGGCCGCCGGGTCGACCGACGCGATCTCTTCCTGTCGGAACCGCACGCCCAGCTTCGCGAGATCGCTGTACGGGATCCGGATCGCGTCGGCGGAGCTCTTGCCGAACAACAGGTCCAGCTTCGAGTACCCGAACACGAACGCGTCGGCCTTGTCGATCAGCGTGCAGTCGAGCGCGTCGCCGATCGCGTCGGACAGCCGCGAGGCGAGTTCCAATCCGCCGAATCCGGCGCCGAGCACGACGATCCGCATCGGGGAAGCCTACGCGGTGGGCTCGCAGCCGCCGCGGGTCAGTCGGTCGTGTCGATCGCGTGCGCTTCGACGGCCGCGTCGACCGGCGCCGGGGTCTCGAGCGGCGGGAACGTCGGGGACCGGATCTCTTCGGCCTCGCGGCGCTGGAACTCCTCGGCGAACCAGACGGCGCCCGTCTTGGCCGCCGCTCGGGCGTCCTCGAGCAGACCGTCGAGCCCGTCGTCGTCCGGCTCGTCGCCGGACGTCAGAGCATCGTCTGACCACACCGGAGTGGGGTCGACGCGATCCGCCTCATCGCTTCGCACCCGGCAGGTATCGGCACGATCTCCGGGACCCTTATCGACCTGTGCCTTCGTGGGGTGGTGCAGCCTGCAACGCCCGGCATATCGTGGCGACAGCTCGACCGGGAAGGACGTCATGACGCAGATCACCACACCGAAGGAAGGGGGCTTCTCGATGCCGGCGGAGTGGTCGCCTCACTCCGCGACGCTGATGGCCTGGCCGCTCGAGGCGGAGTACTGGCAGGGCCGCACGGAGGAGGCACGCAGGGAATGGGCCGGCGTCGCCCGCGCCGTTGCATCGGCGGAGCCGGTGATCATGGTGTGCAACCTCGGGGACGAGCGAAGTGTGCGCGATCACTGCGGCGACGCCGTCGAAGTGTTGGCGATCCCGATCGACGATTCGTGGATGCGCGACTCCGGCCCGATCTTCGTTCGCAACGACGCCGGTGACGTCGCCGCCGTCTCGTTCCGGTTCAACGCGTGGGGAGAGCGCTTCCCGTCGTGGACGAACGACGACGCGATGCCCGCGGCGGTTGCGGCCCACCTCGGCATGCGGCTGTTCGAGGCGCCGTTCGTCCTGGAGGGCGGCTCGATCCTCATCGACGGAGAGGGGACCCTGCTCACGACGGAGATGTGCCTGCTCAACCCCAACCGGAACCCGACCATGACGAAGGACGACATCGAGCGCGGATTGCGCGATCACCTGGGCGTCGAGACGATCGTGTGGCTGCCTTACGGCATGGCGGGAGACGTCGGTCCGGTCGCGACCGACGGCCACGTCGACGGTGTGGCGACGTACGTCGCGCCCGGCCGCGTCGCGCTGCTGGTCCCCGACGATGCTGCCGACGCGGACCACGCGTTCGGTGAGGCGAACCTCGCGGTGCTCGAGCGGGCCATAGACGCGCGCGGCCGGACGATCGAGGTCGACCGGCTGATCGGCGCCGACGGCCACAACGCGTACGCGAACTGCTACGTGGCGAACGGCATCGTGGTGGCGCCGATGACCGGCGCCGAGGCGGACGAGCGTGGCGCCGAGCAGCTCGCGAAGCTCTTCCCCGACCGGGAGGTGATCGGCGTGCCGGCCGCCACGATCGCGTTCGGCAGCGGCGGTCCGCACTGCATCACGCAGCAGGTTCCGGCTTAGTAGTCCGGCTCTTTTCATTTCCGTCCGATCACGCCACTTCGCCAGAGACTCGCGTGGCGCGTCCGGACGGCGTTCGGAAGGGAGCGGCCCTGGAACGGAACCGGGCCGGGCCAGAAGGGCCCGGCCCGGTTCGACAGCGTCACCCTCGCAAGGAGGTCGGTCCTCGAGCACCGAGGCTTCGTCCGGTGAGACCGGGCCGGAGCTCGCGAGGTCGGTGAGCTGGATTGGATTCTGCCGGTCGCCCGGCAAGCGAGCCTTACCGGCTCGCAGGGACGGCTAGCAGCCAGTCACCTCGAGGGTCTCATGCTCTCTATGCAGTAGGACCACCTCCTTCCTCTCGTGCCAGACATGCTGCCGCAGGATCGCGCGCAAGACAACCGCCCCAGGCCCCGACCTTGCGGACGAACGGCGGAGGCGCCCCCGATGCGCGAGGACTAGGCTCGTCGGGCACCGATCCGAGGGAGGCAGCCGTGGGCACGAGGGGCAGGCGTCGGAAGATCGCGGGGGCGCTGGCCCTCGCCGCAGGTGTCATCGCGTGGGCGCTACCGGCGACGACGGCTTCGGCCACCGACCCGGTCCCGATCGTAGTGACGCCCACGACGGTGGTCACGATCGGCTTCGACGACGGCACCGCCGACCAGTTCGCCGCGCTCCAGGAGCTGCAGAGCCACAACATGCACGCCACGTTCTTCATCAACAGCGGACCGATCGTGGCCGGCGACCCCGACCACATGACCGTCGCACAACTGACGGCGCTGGCCGCTGCCGGCAACGAGATCGGCGGCCACACCGTCGACCACGCCAACATCCAGCCGCTCTCGACGGCCGACGCGACGCACGAGGTATGCGACGATCGCGCGCAGCTCGAGCAGTGGTCGCAACAGAACGGATGGGGCTTCGATCTGACGTCCTTCGCGTATCCCTTCGGCTCGTGGGACCCCAACGCCGAGGCGATCGTGGCGAGCTGCGGGTACACGAGCGCGCGGACGGTGTCCGGCGTCTCGATCCACGTCGCCAAGGGCAAGATCGGCGAGACGATCCCCGCCGCCGACCCATACGCGACGCGCACGCCTCCCAACCCCAAGAAGGCGACCAAGCTGGCGACGATGAAGAAGTACGTCACCAACGCTGAGGACGGCGTCACCGCGTCCGGCCAGACGCTGTGGATCCAGTTCGTCTTCCATCGGTATTGCGACGCGCACTGCGGCGCGTACACGCTGCAGCCGGCGAAGTTCAAGGGGTTGCTGGACTTTCTGCAGGCGGAGGAGCAGGCGCAGCGGGTGACGGTGCTTACGACCGCTCAGGCGATGGCGCTCGGCTGACCGTCGGGGTGTCGATGGCTCCGCGCGTGTCGGCGTCGATCCACCCGAGAAACAGCCACGCGATCACGGCGAGGTAGAGCAGCCCCGACGGGATCCACATCAGCAGGCCGGCGATCTGCTGATCGGCGAGCGCGCCGATGCCGTGCGCCTGCTCCGTCGCCGCGTACCCCGGATACCAGGCGGTCGGCGTGAAGGTCAGCAGCGCGCCGAACGCCGTCATCACCATGGTCGCGACGAGGAGCTCGACGATCGCGAACCCGGCGCCGATCCGCTGCCGGAGGCCCGGCGTCAGGATCGGCCACCAGAACAAGACCGCCGTCCCAAGCAGCGTGAGGTGTTCGAGCGCGTGCAAGCGGTCGTCGGCCAGCGCCGCTTGGAACGCGAACGGCGCGTGCCAGACGAGCAGCGCGAGCGTCGAGATCGCGAGCCCGGCGAGCGCGGCGCGTCGCGCCGCGCCCTCTCGGGCCCACAGCCGCCCTTCGATGCGACCCGCGGAGCGGCGCACGCGCATCGGGAGCACCTCTTCGAACGCGCGCAGCGGCTCGCCCAAGACGAGCAAGGGGGCTACGACCGTGATCAGCGCGAGGTGCTGCAGCATGTGCGCCCAGAACAGCTGGTCGGCGATCGCGTCAGCCGGACCGGCGAGGGACAACACCGCCACGGTGCAAGCCGCCAACAGCGCCGCGACCGCGCCGGGCGACGGACGCGCCAAACCGCGGCGGCGCCGCGCGCGAACGCCGCGCAGGTATACGGCGGCGATCGACGCGAACACGACGAACGAGCCGAGGAACGCGATCACGGCGGCGTGCAGGTCGACAAGACCAGGTGCGGCACGATGCCGCCCAGGACGATCAGGATGACGAACAGCGCGGAGGACAAGCAGCCGCAGAGCGCCATGAAGCGCATCCGCTCAAGACGTGCCGGGTCGTCATCGCGCGCACGCGTCTGCCGCAACCGTACGAAGGCGACGACCCCGGCGGCGACCGCGACGGCCAGGGCGGCGAGCGTGATGACCACGAGGACGAGCGAGATCGACGAGAACCCGCCCGCCTCACAGCCGACCTCCGCGAACGCGTCGGAAAGCAGCAGTTGGGCTGCCCACGCCGCCGGCGCCCCGAGGATGCCGAACCACGCGAGCGCCAGCGCGCCCCGGTCCTGACGCGGGCGCTGCTCCGTGGGGACGGTTGCCTCGCCCATCAGATCCTCGGTGAGAGATACAGGACCGAAAAGATCGCGAGCCACACGATGTCGACGAAGTGCCAGTACAGCGCGCCGGTCTGCACCGCGACGTGATGGTCCCCGTCGAAGTGGCCCGCGAACGACCGCGCCTCCAGCCAGCTCACGATCAAGATCGCGCCGATCACGTGCAGGCCGTGCAAGCTCAAGATCGTGAAGAACAGCGAGCCGTACGCGTCGGTTCGCCAGGAGAACGATGCCGAGGCGTACTCGTACCCCTGGATCGACAGGAAGGCGAGCGCCAGGACGATCGAGATCGCGATCCCGATCCGCATCCGACGGACGTCGCCGCGTTCGATGCCGCGTTCAGCCCAGAGAATCGGGATGCTGCTCCCGACGAGCAAGACGGTCGCGATGCCGCCGAGCACGAGGTCGGGGTCCTCGACGCCGGGCGGCGGCCACGTCGGCGCACGGAACCGCAGGAACAGGTACGACGCCACCGCGGTGCCGAACAACGTCAGCTCGGCGACGATGAACAGCGCCATGCCCCACCAGCCGGTGGAGCGCGCGCCGCGGGGCTCGACTCGTGCGACGCTCATCCGGGCACCCCGCCGAGCGTCCACGTCCACGCTCCGATCAGACCGAGCGTGAGGAGGGTCGACACGAGGGCCGCCGGCACCGACCCGACCAACAGCGACACGAACACCGCCGCGAAGCCGAGCGCCGTGACCAGCGGCAGAACCGACCCCTCGGGCATCGGCAGCGGCTCCTCTGGATCGGCGTCGGTGATAGTGGTGCCGAGGATCTCCCGGCCGTGGGTGAGCGTGAGGTCGCTGCCGAGGTCCGGCTGCTCCCACAGCGGGTCGCGGCCGTGCACGATCGGGATCGACGCGAACCCGTAGTGGGCCGGGGGGGAGGTCGTCGCCCACTCGAGGGTGGCCGCGCCCCACGGGTTGGCGGTCGCCTTCGAGCCGGCGATCAGGCTCTTGATCGCGTTGATCGCGACCAGCGCGATCCCGATGGTGAGCACCGCCGCGCCGACGCTCGAGAGCAGGTTCAGGCCCTCGACCCCGAGGTCCGGCGAGTAGGTGTAGACACGCCGCGGCATCCCGAGCAGCCCCATGATGTGCATCGGGAAGAACGTCACGTTGAACCCCGCGAAGATCAGCCAGAACGACCACCGGCCGAGCGTCTCGCTGTAGGTTCGCCCGGTGATCTTCGGGAACCAGTAGTGCAGGCCCGCGAACATCGGGAACACGGCGCCGCCGAAAAGCACGTAGTGGAAGTGCGCGACGACGAAGTACGAGTCGGTCACCCCTTGGTCGAACGGCACGCTCGCGAACATCACGCCCGTGACGCCGCCGATCACGAACACCACGATGAAGCCGATCGCGAACAGGAACGGCGTCGTGAACGCCGGTCGGCGGCCCCGGACGATCGTCGCGAGCCATGCGAACACCTGCACGCCGCTGGGGATCGTGATGATCATGCTCGCGGCGGCGAAGAAGGTCAGTCCGAGCGAGGGCAGCCCGGTCGCGAACATGTGGTGCACCCACACGCCGAACGCGATGATGCCCGTCAGCACCGTCGCGAGGGCCACGTACGGGTAGCCCACGATCGGCCGCCGCGAGAACGTCGGGATCACCGTCGACACGATTCCCACCGCCGGCAGGAAGATGATGTACACGTCCGGGTGGCCGAACAGCCAGAATAGGTGCTGCCACAGCAGCGGATCGCCGCCAGCGGTCGGATCGAAGAAGTTCGTCCCGAGGTTCCGGTCGAGCTGCAGCAGCACGTTCGCGTACGTGAGCGGCGGCATCGCCAGCACCATCATCCACGCGGTCACGAACATGGCCCACACGTACAGCGGCATCCGCGCGAGCGACATGCCGGGCGCGCGCAACTTCAAGATCGTGACGATCAGGTTGATCGCGCCCGCCGTGGTCGAGATCGACAGGAAGATCAAACCGAGCGACCAGATGTCCATGTTGATCCCCGGATCGAAGATCGGGCCGGTGAGCGGGGGATAGGCGAACCAGCCGCCGTTCGGCGCCGCCCCCACCACGAAGCCCGCGTACAGGAAGATCCCCGCGCCCAGGAAGATCCAGTAGCTGAACGCGTTCAGCCGCGGGAACGCCATGTCGCGCGTCCCGATCATCAGTGGGACGAGGTAGTTGGCGAGTCCGGTGAACAGGGGCGTGATGAACAGGAAGATCATCGTGGTGCCGTGCATGCTGAACAGCTCGTCGTACTGCTCGGGCGTCAGGTGCGTCGACCCCGGCTGCGCGAGCTGCCAGCGCATGAACGCCGCCTCGATGCCGCCGAGAAGGAAGAAGACGAGCGCGGTCACGATGTAGCGGCGTCCGATCCGCTTGTGATCGCCGGTCGTGAACCACGAGACCGGACCGGGCTCTTCGCCCCAGATCTCTTCGAGACGTTCTTCGGTTGCGGTGGCCATCAGGTCAGGCTCTCCAGGTAGGCGACGAGCTGCCGGATCTGGGTCGGCGTCAGATCGCTCGCCGGCATCTGTGTCCCCGGTTTGACCGACTGCGGATCCTCGATCCACTGCGCGAGCTCCTCGGGCGTGTTCGGGATCGTTCCTGCCGCGAGCGTCGTGCGGCCGGCGACATGCGTAAGGTTCGGCCCCACCGTTCCGTTCGCGTTCGTGCCGGTGATCGAGTGGCAGTAGACGCACGACGAGCCGAGGAACACCTGCTGCCCTTGAAGCGCCTCTCCGGTCGGCTCTGGCGGCACCTGCTGCTGTTGCCCGACCCATCCGTCGAACGCGTCCGGGGCCTGGGCGACGACCTCCAGATGCATGTGGGCGTGCTGCAGGCCGCAGAACTCAGAGCACACGCCGAGGTACGTGCCGTCGGCATCGGCCTGGAGCGTCACGTCGTTCGTCCGGCCGGGGATCGCATCGACCTTCCGCTGGAGCCGAGGCACCCAGAAGCTGTGGATCACGTCCGTGCTGGTCACCTGCATCAGGACCGGCTCACCGGTCGGGATGTGAGCCTCGTTGGCGGTGTCGATCCCCTGGTCGGGGTACTGGAATTCCCACCACCAGCGGTGCGCGACGACGTTGATCGTCAGGACGTGAGACCCGGTGTCCTCGCGAGCCTGCGCTTCGAGCGCGATCAGGGTGATCACGAACAGCGTGATCAGCACGACGATCGGAAACGCGACGCCGCCCAGCAGCACCATCCGCGTGCCGCCACGGTCCTCGAGGTCCGGGCGTTCGTCGTCGGATCCCGGCCGCCGGCGGAACAGCCCGTACGCCAGGAAGCAGATCACGACCAGGAACACGAACGCCGCGATCGTGAACATGCCGACCGACAGCAACGAGATCCGGTGTGCGCCCGGTCCGCTCGCGTCGCTCGTCGCACCGGGTCCGGAGCACGCCGCATCGGTGAGCGCCAGGACGCCCGCGAGCACGGCGGACCCCTGGACGACCCTGGCCTTCGTGCTCATCCGACGCTTTCCGTTCGTTCCAACGAGCCGCTACCCGACGAGCTCGCCGTCGAAACGCTCCGTGCATACTTCCGCGCGGTTTGGGTACACGTGCGACCGTGCCCGCATCCGCGGGTGAAGCGGAGGGTCGACGAACATGGCGGACGAGGCGGCCCCTCGGGGCCGTGTGTCGCGCCGAGCGTTCATCCGGAACGTCGGGATCGCGGCAGTCTCCGCGCCGGTCCTGCTCGACGCGTGCTCCCCGAAGACCGAGACGCCCCCGCCGTACGAGGGCTCACCGTCGCCGGCGATCAAGGCGCAGCCGCCCGGGGTGTTGCGCTACTTCACCGCCAACGAAGCCGGCGTGATCGGCGCGTTGCTCGACGACGTGATCCCGGGCGCGCCCGGTGTGCCGAGCGCGTCGGAGGCCGGCGTGATCGACTTCATCGATCAGCGTCTGTCGGCCGACCAAGGCGTTCCGACCTACACGTCGCCTCCGTACGCCAAGGCGTACAACGGCCCCAAGCCACCCGGCCCGGACACCGATCAGATCATCTGGGTGCCGTCGGACCAGCTCTACCGCTACGGGGTGCAGGAGGTCGAGCTCACGTCCGGCCAGGTCTACCGGCGCGGCGTCGAGCTGATCGATCAGTACTGCGACAAGAAGTTCGGCAAGCCCTTCATGCAGCTGACGCACGGCCAGCAGGGCGCCGTCTGGNTGGCGCTGTCCAACGGCAAGGTGAACACGTTCGTCGACTCCCCGACGTCGAGCCACTTCCTCGACGTGCTCGGCGCGGACGCCGCGCAAGGGTGGCTGGCAGACCCGATGTATGGCGGCAACCGGAACATGTCGGTCTGGACGGCGATCGGCTATCCGGGCGTGCAGCGCGCGTACTCGCCGGAGGAGATGCACTCCGGGCACACGAACCGGAAGCCGCAAAGCTTCAGTCGCATGTCGCCGGCGATGCCGGGCATGCCGGCGCCCGGCGTGCTCCTTCCCGAGCAGGGGCAGGAGGCCGGGGCGGTGACGGGACCTGGAGACGGGGTGGAGATCGAGTGTCGAACAACGACCCCGTCGTAGACGTCGTCACCATCGGCGCCGGCTGGACCGCCGGGATCTTGGCGTGGAAGCTCACCACCGCCGGACGCTCGGTGGTGTCGCTCGAACAAGGCATCAACCAGTGGACGTTCCCCGACTTCTCGATGGATCACGACGCCGAGGCCTACGTGATCCGCAAGAAGATGATGATCGACATCACCAAGCTGAGCTGGACCTGGCGTCCGAACCCGGGCCTGCCGGCGCTGCCGATGCGTCAATACGGCTCGTTCCATCCCGGCCAGGGGCTCGGCGGATCGGCGGCGCACTGGTCGGCGCAGCTGTGGCGGTTCCTGCCGACGGACTTCCAGTACCGGACGCACACGATCGAGCGGTACGGGGCCGACAAGTTGCCGGCCGGCAGCACGATCCAGGACTGGCCGATCACGTACGGGGACCTCGAGCCGTACTACGACGAGTTCGAGTACGACATCGGCGCGTCGGGCCAGGCCGGCAACATCAACGGGCAGAAGATCCCCGGTGGCAACCCGTTCGAAGGCCCGCGCTCGCGTGACTATCCGAACCCGCCGCTCGAGCGCAACCAGGCGTCGGGGATGTTCTGGACGGCGTGCGAGAACCTCGGCTATCACCCGTTCCCGCAACCGTCCGGCATCACGACCCGCGCGTTCATCGACCGCTTTGGCAACCAGCGGTCGGGGTGTCTGTATTGCGGCTTCTGCACGCGCTACGGGTGCGAGGTGGACGCGAAGGCGACCGGCCTGACGACGCATACGCCGGCGGCGCTCGCGACAGGCCGGTACCAAGTGCGCACCGGCGTGCGCGTGATCCGGATCGAGGTCGGCGGCGACGGGCAAGCGACCGGCGTCACGTACGTCGACTGCGACGGGCAGGAGCGGTTCCAGCCCGCCGACGTCGTGATCGTCTCCGGGTACCCGCTGGGCAACGTGCAGATGCTGTTGAACTCGCGCGGCGGCCCGCATGCGAACGGTGTGGGCAACGACCAGGGCATGGTCGGCAAGAACTTCACCTACCAGCTCGCGGTTACGCCGGCGAAGGGCCTGTGGAAGGACCGCACGTTCGGCCTGTACATGGGCAACGTGTCGACGTGCAACCTGATCTACGACTTCAACGCCGACGACTTCGATCACTCGAACGTCGACTTCGTCGGAGGCGCCCAGATCTACGCGGCGCTCGGTGAACGCGAGCCGATCTCGACCTACCTGGGGTTCAGCGACGTGAGCTCCGCCACTGGCTCAGCGTTCGTCAAGGCGTTCGCCGAGGGGTGGGACTCCTACGTCGACATCAACATCCAGGGCGAGAGCCTCCCGTACCAGGATCAGTTCATGGACCTCGACCCCAACTACACCGACGCGTGGGGGCAGCCGTTGCTGCGGCTCTCGTTCGACTTCCATGAGAACGACCGGAACCTGTACGCGTTCATCGCCGACAAGGCGCTCGGGATCCTCCGCGCGATGAACCCGGACTCGATCCCGTTCACGGCGCCGGCGCTGGACCCGTACCGGATCGACGTGTACCAGACCACCCACATCACCGGCGGGGCGATCATGGGCTCCGATCCGAGCAACTCGGTCGTGAACAAGTACGGACAGGTCTGGGACACACCCAACGTCTTCGTGACCGGCGCGGCGCAGTACCCGCAGAACCCGGGCGCGAACCCCACCGGCACGCTCGCCGCCCTCGCGTACATGGCCGGCGACGCGATGAACGATCACTACTTCAAGGCGCCAGGCGAGATCCTCGTCTAGCCCTCCTTACGGGAGGACGAGGACGCGCCGCACCGGCGGCAGGCCGGCCGAGAGCTGCTGCCACGTCCCGCCCTCGTCAGACGAACGGAAGACCTGACCGTCGGCGGTGCCGAAGCACACCGCGGGACCGTCGGGCGGCGCGTCGAGACAGTGGCTATCGACGTTCCCGTCGAACGACCCGGGCAGGCCGGCCGTGCATCGCTCGAAGGCGCCGTCGCCGAGCCCCGCGCGGAAGATCGCGGCGTCGCCGCCGCGCGGCCCGCGCGATGTGGACACGAGCACCGTATCGCCGATCACCGTCACGGCCCGCGCGTACTGATGCTCGAGTCCCTCGGTGCGGTGGTTCCACGTGCCGCCGCGGTCCGCGCTCATCGCCAGCCCGCCCGCGGCAGCGGCAAGCACCAGTCCCTCCGCCGTCGTGACTTGGTGCACGTCGGCCTCGATGTCGATGGTCGGCGTCCAGCTCTCGCCGCCGTCGTCGGTGCGCACGACACCGCCGACGTGCACGTTGACGTAGACGTCGTCGTCCCACTCCGACATCGACCGCGTGTCGGGCGGCCCGCCCCACGGCGTGAACCAGTCGGCGCGTCCGTCGACGTCGTCGAACGACTCGATCGGAACGAGATCGCCGCCGTCGGTCAGATGCAACAGATGTGCCTCCGACGTGCCGACGAGCCACCGATCGGTGAACGCCAGACACGTCAGGACCAGCCGTTCGGTCGTCGCGAGCTGGTGCCACCCACCGTCCGCCGCCCAGATCTCACGGCCCTCGACGATCGCGAGCACGCCCGAGGGGCCGGGCGCGAGGAAGGTGACGGCCCGGTCCTCGAAGGCCGGCGGGTCATCGCCCGCCACGTCGTAGAGCCCGCGCTCGGTCGCGACGAGGATCGCTGCCATGGCACCGATGTTCCCATCGAGCTCCGTTCCACTCGGCCGAGGAGGGCCAAAGAGGGGACTGGGCCGAATCGAACGCCTGTTCTACCCTGGACCGATGTCGAAGGAGCAGCTGTTCGAGCTCGCCCGGCGCACGTTCGACACTCCGGAGTTCCGCGGGATCGAGTGCATCGAGGTCGAGGCGAAATCGGTGATCAACAAGGTGCCGGGCAACGCGATGCCCTTCGACTGGACGATCAACCCGTACCGCGGCTGTGTGCACGCGTGCGTCTACTGCTTCGCGCGTCCGACGCATACCTACTTAGACATGGATGCCGGCCGCGACTTCGAGACCAAGGTCGTGGTCAAGGTGAACGCGCCCCAGGTGCTCCGGCGCGAGCTCGCGGCCAAGCGGTGGAAGGGCGAGCACATCGCGATGGGGACGAACACGGACCCGTACCAGCGGATCGAGGGCCGTTACGGGCTGATGCGCGGGATCATCGAGGCTCTGATCGATCACCGGAACCCGTTCTCGATCCTCACGAAGGGCACGCTGATCATCCGCGATCTGGATCTCCTGGTCCGCGCCTCTGAGCACGCGGAGGTCTCGGCCGCCTTCTCGATCGGCACGCTCGACGAGGACGTGTGGCGGTCGACAGAGCCGGGCACCCCGAGCCCGCGAGCACGGATCGAGGCGCTCCGGACCTTGGTCGACGCCGGCATCCCGACCGGCGTGTTGATGGCGCCGATCCTTCCCGGCATCTCGGACCGGCCCGAGCAGATGCGCGCGGTGATCGAGGCCGCCCTCGACGCCGGCGCCTCACACGTGTCGCCAATCATGCTGCACCTGCGCCCCGGCGTTCGTGAGGAGTTCTGGCCGTGGCTCGAGCAGGCCCATCCCGACCTCGTCGAGCGGTACACGGAGCTGTACCGCAAGCCGTACGGCCCGAAGGCCGAACGCGACGCGTTGTCGGCGCAGGTCCACCGGATGATCGACCGCACGCCTCGCCGTTCGCGTCCCCTCGCGCCGCGGTTCCGCCGGTCGCAGGCCACGCCGGAACCAAAGGCCGAGCAGTTGTCGATGTGGTGACGGCGGTGCGGTCAGCCCGATGAGAGGTCGCCGACCGCCCGGTGCGCCTGCGCGATCGCCTCGGACGCGAGCGGCATCCATCCAGCATCGGCGTTCGCGAACGCGACGTTTCCGCAACGGGTCCGCGCGAGCTCGTACGGCTTCGCCGCGTCCTCGTCGGGCGCATGCAGCGGATCGCCGGCGTACGAGTACCCGTGGCCCCACCGGTTCACCGTGATCGCGGCGATGTCCGAGTCGGGATCGAAGCCGCCGGCGCCGAGCATCCGCCCGAGCTCGTCGCGCACGTGGAACTCGAAGTCCTCGAAGGTCGTGTCGTACAGCAGCTGCCGGGCCTGCCGGTTCTGCTCGCGCCGCGGGAGATCTGGCCCCGGAACCGTCGGGACGTGCACGAGGTGCAGCACCATCGGCTCGTCCGGCGAGCTCGGGAACCGGTAGTCGCCGATGCTCACGGGGTAGTCGAGCTTCAGACGGGAGAAGAACCCCATCGGGTTGGTGATCTCGTGGACGCCGCACGCGACCCACGGCCGCCAGTTGCGGACCACGACCTTGGTGTACGACAGCGGCGCCTTGATGTTGCCGCGGAGCGCGCGCCGCTGATCGCGTGGCAGCTCCGGCATGATCCGCGCGATCATCATGTGGTAGCCGGCTACGATCGCGTGCTGCGCGCGTACCGATGAACGCTCGCCGTCGCGGACGTACGCCACGCGGACCCCGTCGCCGTCGTTCGCCACGCGCACCGCCGTGCTGCCAAGGCGCAGGCGCACCAGCTGCTCGGGCCGGTCGAGCGCTCTGTAGTCGAATCGCGCGGTCACGACATCCTCCATCGTGGAGCCCGGCGCGACCGACGGGATGAGCGATCGCACGATGAGCCGCGCGATCGACGCGTTGCCGTCGGGGAAGTGATAGATGTACGGCTCCTCCATCTCGGCGAGCGCGCGCGGATCGGATGCCAGGCGCATCCCCGCGAATCCGGGATAGCCCGTCTCCATCGCATCGAACGCCGTGACGCCGTCGACCCCGATCGCGTAGAAGTCGAGCGAGCGTCCCTGGAAGGTGTCGGCCGAGAGGTCGTCGAGCCCCCAGTACCGCTGGATGTACTCGCGGTAGCTGATCCCGAGGAGTACATCGTGCTTCGCGTCCGCGTCGAGCGACGGAAGCGGATCTCGGTCCGATGTGTACAGCTCGACGAGCGCGCGGCGCGACGCCTCCGGCAGCGGGAAGTCGGCGATGAAGTCCTCGGCCGCGCGCTCGTGCATCCGGTCGATCGGGATGTCGTCGGCGACCATCCGCATCGGGTCGCCGGCGACCAGCTTGTCCTCCCCGAACGCCTCCTTGGTGAAGAACTGGCCGCGCGAGAGCCCGAGCGACGGATACAGGTCGGTGTCGAAGTACCGATCGAACCGATGGTGGTCGACGTCCAGCGTGGCGAGCATCCCCTTCGCCTCGGGGCCATAGAGCGCCTCGGGGGACTGCAACGCTTCGCTGCCGCCATAGCCGAGCAGGAACCGGCCGTCGACCGTGAACTCGTTGCGCTTGGCGTGGCCGCCGAAGTCGTCGTGGTTGTCGAGCAGGAGGATCGACGCGTCGGGGTGCTCGCGCCGGTAGAACCAGGCCGCGGCGAGGCCGCTGATCCCGGCGCCGACGATGACGAGATCGACAGTGTCGGCGTCGGTCAGGCCGTCGATACCGAACCGCTCGCCATCGCGAAGCGCGTGCGCCACCTCGAACGAGCCGGGATGGCTGCCACGGAACCCAGTTGCGGTGGGTGGGTACTCACTCCCGTCGATGAGATGTTGCCGTGTAACCAACAAGCCCCCTCTGCTCCGGCGAGCCTACTCCGCCGCGCTCGAGCGCGCGTTGCCGCGGTTCTCCCCCACGCCGGGGTAGCATCCGTTGGTCGGGCTGCATCGGAACGGCTCGGCTAGGGGGGACGGATGGATAGCTCGTCGAAGATGGCCGCACGGGCCGCTACGGGCATGTGGTGGTTGTTCCTCGTCACCGGGATCCTGTGGCTGTTGATCTCGGTGATCGTATTGCGGTTCAACATCACGTCGGTCGCTTCGGTCGGCGTGCTGCTCGGCGTCATCTTGTTGTTCGCGGGCGTGAACGAGTTCATGGCGCTCGGCCTGCGCGACGTCGCATGGAAGTGGTTGCACGGCGTGCTCGGCGTGCTGTTCATCGTCGGCGGCATCTGGGCGTTCGTGCACCCGATCGGCGCGTTCTATGAGCTTGCGTCGATCCTTGGGTTCCTGCTGATCTTGAAGGGATCGTTCGACATCATCGGATCGGTGATGCAGAAGGAGGTCAGCGACCTCTGGTGGCTCGGACTGATCTCGGGGATCATCGAGGTGCTGCTGGGCTTCTGGGCTTCGCAACAGTACTTCCAGCCACGCGCGATCCTGATCTTGATCTGGGTCGGGTTCATGGCGATGTTCCACGGCATCGGCGAGATCGTGATGGCGTTCGAGGTTCGGCGCGCCGGCAGAGCGATGGCCGCGGCCTAGCGGTTCCGGTCGAAGCGCTCCGCGGGTCGCGACGTGACCCGCGGAGCCGTCGGCCTGCTCGCAGCGAAGTCGTCTCGGCTAGAGTCTCGCCCACAACCGTCGAAGGGAGTAGCAACGATGCTCGCAACCGAATGGAGTTTCGGCAACGTCATGTTGTCGATGCTCGTCCTGTTCTTCTGGGTGATGGCGATCTGGATCTTCATCGCCATCTTCGCCGACATCTTCCGGCGCAACGACCTGTCGGGATTCGCGAAGGCGGGATG
>C688J18823_10000414_pt1 | contig 24819 bp, 15 predicted proteins | sample HopSoiMetagenom1_FD_18823 | JGI IMG/M metagenome (IMG submission 18823) | reverse complement strand
ATGCGGCGGGTCGCGGCGCTCGCCGCGGCGCGCGAATCGAGCCTCTCTCCCGATCGGCTCACCGCGCGCGAGTGCGAGATCGTACATCTGCTCGAAGAGAATCTCTCGAACAAGGAAATCGCGACCCGCCTCGGCATCGAGATCACGACGGTCAAGAACCACGTCCACAATCTACTCGAGAAGCTCCAACTGCATCGGCGCAGCGATGTCACCCGCCGCATCGCCAGATCCGCTCTGGCGCTGCCCAGACCGATCGGTCCGGGTAACCAGATCTAGTTACCGCCTGGGTCCTTCTGGATCCCAGTTGAGCCCGTCGACGGATGGCGCCCCGCGCCACCGCTTCGCATAATGCGTCTGTTTCAGGTCGCGCGTTGCGAACTCACACCAACCGGATCAGGGTCGCCGTCGGCGAAATGCCACGGATGCTGCGCGAGATCATCGAAGGCGCCGTGGTGCGGGAGGCAGACATGATGCTGGTGGCTGGAGACAGCCATCCTTCCGCCATCGCGCGCCGGGCCGACGTCGACGTCGCGATCGTGACGCACGAGAGCCGCCACGGCGATGCCACGCTTCGTCGGGCGCTGGTCGACAACCCGAAGCTGAAGATGTTGGTGGTCAGCGAACACGGCCGGACCGCGCACGTGCTCGAGTTTCATTCGCGCGCCGTCGCCGACCTGTCGCCGGAGGCGCTGGTGCGTGCGATCCGGACGGCCATCACCGGCGAGCCGGGATGGCCCGATGTGAAGTAACGGAAGGGCGAGCGGTAAGAGCGGTACTCGCTGGTAACCGGGTGGTCATCTAATGCGAACTATCGTCGTTTCTCGTTCGGACACATCGCCATGCTCTCGCATGCTCTGACCATCGTCATCAACGAGTTGGAAAAACATCTCACGGACACGTTTGGGACGGGGGCCCAGGTTCGGCTGGGGAACATCGCGGAAGGGATCGGGACCGGAGGACCGCCAACGGTGCCCCGGGACATCCTCGTTTTTTCGATGGTGAACATTCGCGAAGAGAAGACTCTCAAGAACCTGTCCAACCAGGTCCGTAACGATGCGACCCTGCGGGTCGTGTACGAGAATCCACCCATATTCCTGAATTTCCACATCCTGCTGGTTGCGACCCACAGCATCTATGGCAATGCCCTGCTAATGCTGTCGCGGGCCATACGCTTCTTCCAATTCCGAAATGTCTTCGATCAGAACTCGGTGGCTCCTTTGTCGCTCACGCTCAACGCGCCCACCAACACGCTCGATCAGCTGGAGACGTTCAAACTGATCTTCGATCTGTATTCGCCGACGATGGAGGAAGTGAATCACCTGTGGGGGACGTTAGGCGGAAAGCAATACCCCTTCGTTCTGTACAGCCTCCGGCTGCTGGAACTGAAGTTCAAAGCAGCCCAGAGCGAGGCCGGCCTCATCACCGAGCTCGTACACGACTTCTATCAAAGGAATACCGCGGCGAGTTGAGAGTCACATGGCCGAGCGCATCACCAGTCTCTATCGGCGCCTGTTCGAAGTCCGGCTCCTGCATCATTATTGGCTGGACGAGGGCACCACCGTCTTCGACCAGATTTCCAACGCCCGGAAGGCCGCCCGCCTTTTTGGCTACGATGTGCGAGCCTTCCTCGACCTCAGGCCGACAGCAGCAACCGAAAACGGTCTGCGCGCATATCGCTGCGTGTACCGGAACACCGCGCTCGGCTTCATCGTCGGCGCACCGGCTTCCGCGATCATTCCCGCCGATACCGTCTTTACCTTCATCGTGTCGATTGCGAGCGGCCAAGTCTATGACTACACGTCGCTCACATTACGGCCGCGGAGGCTCTACGAACTCCTCAACACTGCCGACGGGATCACCTACCGCTACAAGGAAGATGTCCCCGTCCTCTCGAATCTCACGGGGGCGACGCGGGGTGTGGCCCCAACCGTCGCATTGTTTCTGTCGCGGGAAATACCGGTGGCGGCTGCCGACGACCAGGTGGAGTCGCTCGTGCGTTCCGGCAACGCGCTGCTTCAGCTGACCAGCGACAACCCCGCTGCCACAACACAAACGATCGGCGTGCAGGCATCCGATCTCCCGGTGTTCGTGCATCAGGCGGATGCACCCGACATCGTCCCGCCGGCAGGCCTGGTTGGCGCTCCCGCACGGGGCGTACAACTCTCGGCGGACATCGAAGACGACGCATTCGCCATCATCAGCCTGACGGCGGTACGCGCAGACAACGACGACTTCAGCTTTGTCGACGCGGCGGGTGCGGCCAAAGCCACTCCGCCCGTCTATCAAGTCCGGTTCAAGAACCGTTCGACTGTGTGGACCTATCTCGACAAGGCAACGCGTGCGCCGAACTCGACCGAGGCGAATCCGCTACCACTCACGTTTTTTGGGAATGCGGGCACGAAGCAGAAGCCCTCTGGCGGGTTCGTCAAAGCGGACATGACTGGGACGAAAGTCACCCGGCTGGTTTCGGAAATCTACGTGTAGCACGGATTCTTCATTGAGGTGAAAGGAACCCAATGCCAACCGCTTACAAAACACCCGGCGTCTACGTCGAAGAAATTCCAAAATTTCCACCATCCGTGGCGCCGGTCGAGACCGCGATCCCGGCCTTCATCGGCTACACGGAGAAGGCGCAGGATGCAGTCGCCGCCGATCTGCACCTGAAGCCCAAACGAATTTCTTCGCTGGTCGAGTACGAGCAGTATTTTGGCGGCGCTCAACCGGAGCAGTCGGTCACGGTGGCGGCAACCGTCACCACCGTCAGCGGCGTGACGACCGAGCAAAAGGCGGTCGCGAGCCTGACCGAAGCGGCACGCTCGAAGCACATCATGTATTACGCGCTGCAGATGTTCTTTGCCAATGGTGGCGGGCCTTGCTGGATCGTTTCCGTCAATCCCTTTGTTGCGACATTCGGCGGAGCGCTGGTCGAAACGGAGTTGCATGCCGGGCTGGATGCGCTGAAGAAGGAAGATGAACCGACCCTGATCGTTATTCCGGAAGCGCAAAGCCTTTCGATCGCCGATTTCAAGACGCTGCAGGACGCGGCGCTCGCCCAATGCGCGGAGCTCCAGGATCGCTTCGTGATCATGGATGTGCACGGCGGCACCATTTCGATGTCCGATCACACGTCGAACTTGCTGTCCGCCGTCGGCAATTTCAGAACCAACGGAATTGGTACGAACCATCTCAAGTACGGCGCCGCCTACGCACCGAATGTCGCGACGACGCTGGATTTCGTCGTCGATGAGACGAAGATCGACGTCACCATCACCACCGACAGCACCGCCGCCGCAGCGGTGAAGCTCAATACGCTGGAGGCTGGCAACAATGCGCTGTACGCGCTGGCCAAGGCCGCGATCAGGGACATGGACTGCGTGGTTCCCCCCTCCTCTGCCATGGCTGGCATCTACGCGGCGATCGATAACAGCCGCGGCGTTTGGAAAGCGCCGGCCAATGTGAGCGTCGCCAATGTGATCGAGCCGACCATCCGATTCACCAACGTCGAACAGGACCAGATGAATGTGGATGTGACGGCCGGCAAGTCGGTCAATGCGATCCGTCCGTTCATCGGACTGGGCACGCTGGTCTGGGGCGCCAGAACACTGGCCGGCAACGACAACGAATGGCGCTACATCAACGTCCGGCGCTTCTTCATCTTCGTCGAGGAGTCGGTCAAGAAGGCGACCAGCCAATTCGTGTTCGAGCCCAACGATGCCAACACGTGGGTGAAGGTGCAGGGCATGATCGAGAACTTCCTGACCACGCAGTGGCGCCAGGGCGCATTACAGGGATCGAAGCCCGAGCTGGCCTTCTACGTTGCGGTGGGTCTCGGCAAGACGATGACGGCCCTGGACATCCTCGAGGGCCGCCTGATCATCGAAATCGGCATGGCCGCCGTGCGGCCCGCCGAATTCATCATCCTTCGCTTCTCCCACATCATGGTCCAACCCTAATCGCGCTTGCCGAGGAGGCACACATGGCTCAGGAATATCCCATTCCGCGCTTTCATTTTCAGGTCGATTGGGGCGGCGCCAAGATCAGTTTCACCGAAGTGACCGGGCTGGTCATGGAACGCGAGAAGATCGAGTACCGCCACAGCGACAGCAAGGACTTCAACAAGATTGCCATGCCCGGCATGGCCAAGAACAACAACATCACGTTGAAGCGGGGCAAGTTCGAAGCTGATTTCGATTACAACACCTGGCTCGAAGAGATCGCGGACGACCGCGCGAAGAAACGACGCGACGTCACGATCCGCTTGCTCAACGAAAAGCACACTCCAGTAGCGGCCTGGACCGCGGCCCGATGCTTCCCGGTGAAGGTCACGGCGCCGGATCTCAAGTCCGACGCCAACGAAATCGCCGTGGAGAGCATCGAGATCGCGCACGAAGGTCTGAAGCTGATGAAGGTGTAGCGCAGCCATGGCGGCCGGCTACTACCCGCCTTGGGGGTTCTACTACAAGGTTGAATTCGATTTCGCCGTCAGCAAAGACGGCGACGATGCCCGATTCCAGACGGTCTCGGGGCTTTCCGTCGAGTACGACTACGAGAGTTTCAAGGAGGGCGGCGAAAACCGGTTCGAGCACAAGCTGCCGGTACGCACCAAGTACGCCGACATGGTGCTGAAACGGGGCATGCTGACCAGTTCCAAGGTGATCAAATGGTTCCTGGCGGCATTCCGCGACCGCGAATTCACGCCGGCCGATATCAACGTCATCCTGATGAGCGAAAACGGAGACCCGCTGCGCACCTGGAACGTCACGCATGCCATTCCCAAAAAGTGGGTGATCAGTGATTTGAATGCCAACGAGAACAGTGTCGTCATCGAGACGATGGAACTCACGTATCGGTATTTCACGATCCAATAGACCTTGTAAGAATCTCGGACACGAGAGCCTCATGCCGATCGAAATACGAGAGTTGCATATCCGGGTGGCGGTGAGTTCCGAGCCGGCGACGACGTCGGTGCCGGCGCAAGCCGCGGCGGGCGAAAGCGCGGCCAAGGATGCGATCGTCGCGGAGTGTGTCGAGCAGGTATTGCGGATCATTCAGACGAAGAAAGAACGCTGATGGCTCAGCCCGGCAAACACGGAAAGATGTTGATTCTCGCCTTCGCTGACTCGAAGAAGGCGGAAAGCGGCGGCGTCGCGGAAGCGGACGAGTCCTTTGAGGCGCTGATCAACCCGGAGACGTATACCCTCGACTACAAACTCAAATTCTCGGAAGGGGGCCAGGGCCACGGCACGAGCGGCAAGCAGCTCAAATACGAATACACCGAACCGGCTGAAATGTCGTTCGAATTCTTGTTCGACAACACGGGAATCATAGACGGTGAGAAGCGCGAGTCGGTCGCCGACGACATCGCGCGGTTCAGGGGAATCCTCATCGACTACAAGGGAGACGCGCACGAACCCCGGCATTTCAAACTTGTCTGGGGCGAGAACTCGATCTTCAAGGGGCGCGTGACAGCAGTCAGCATCACGCACAAGCTGTTCAACAGCAACGGCACGCCGATCCGGGCGCTCGCCAAGGTCACCTTCAAAAGCAGCATCGAAGAAGAAAAACGCGCGGCAAAAGAGGACAAGAAATCTCCCGACCTGACGCATGTACGCAGAGTGAAACGTGGCGATACGCTGCCGCAGCTGTGCTTCAAGATCTATGGTGACCCTAAGTACTACCTGCAGGTCGCCCGTGACAATGCGTTGACGAATTTTCGCGAGCTGACGCCCGGCAAGGAACTCGTGTTTCCGCCGATCGAGAAATCCAGGCCCGTATCGTGAGCGAAGCGTCCACTATTCCCACCCCCGCCACGCCCGACGTCTGCACCATGGCCCTTCTGGTGGACGGCAAGGACGTGTCTGGCGATCTGCAGGTCAGGTCGGTCGCGATCAGCCGCGAACTGAACCGCATTCCGATCGCCAGCATCCAGGTCGAAGACGGCGAAGCGGCCAAGGGCACGTTTGCGATCAGCAACTCCGATCGGTTCGTACCAGGCAAGACCATAGAGATCCAGCTCGGATATCGCTCGCAGAATGACACGGTCTTCAAGGGATTGATCGTCAAGCAGCGCCTCACAGTGCGCAAGCCCGGAAGCGCGCTGACCCTCGAATGCCGCGGCAACGCCGTGAAGATGACGAGCGCCAACAAGAGTCGATACTTCATCGACAAAAAAGACAGCGACATCATGGAGGAGCTTCTCGATGCGCACGGGCTCGGGAAAGACGTGGAAGCGACGTCCCCGTCATTGAAAGAGGTCGTGCAGTACGACGCTACCGATTGGGATTTCCTGCTGTGCCGTGCTGAAGCCAACGGCCAGGTGGTTCTCGTGCACGACGACAAAGTCCGCGTGGCAAAACCGGCCACCTCCGGCGCACCGGTACTCGAAATGGCCTATGGCTCGACGGTGCTCGAACTCGACGCCGAAGTCGACTCGCGACTGCAAAGCAAGGGCATCAAGGCCACCACCTGGAACGCTGCCAATCAGGCGATCGTCGAGGCGGACGCGCAGGAACCTTCCACACCCGCGGCCGGCAACATCCGCGCCAGCGATCTCGCGAAAGTGCTGGGGGACGACACCGAAGAGATCAAGCACGCCGGCGCGCTCGCGGCTGACGAACTACAGAGCTGGGCCGACGCTCGCCTGCTACGCATTCGGCTGGCCAAGGTGCGCGGCAGGGCAAAGTGCCAGGGCTTCGCCGCGGTTCTTCCCGACACGATCGTCGAGATCACGGGCATCGGCGAGCGCTTCGAAGGAAAGCTGTACGTCTCGGGCGTTCGCCACAGTGTCGCCGGCGGCAACTGGGAGACCGACGTTGAATTCGGATTGTCCCCGGAGTTGTTTGCCGAGACTTACAACCTCCGGCCGCTGCCCGCGTCCGGCTTGCTTCCGGTGATCAGCGGTCTGCAGATGGGAATCGTTACCGCGCTGGAGAACGATCCCGACGGCGAAGACCGCGTCAAGTGCCGGCTGCCGCTCATCAGCCCCAGCGAAGAGGGCGTCTGGGCAAGGCTCGCCACACTCGACGCCGGGAAAGACCGGGGCACCTATTTCCGGCCGGAGATCAGCGACGAGATCGTCGTCGGGTTCTTGAACGACGATCCGCGTCATCCGGTCATCCTGGGCATGTGCCACAGCAGCGCCAAGCCCGCGCCTGAAAAGGCGACGGACGACAACCATCACAAAGGTTATGTCAGCCGCGAAAAACTGAAGCTCACCTTCGACGACAAGAAGAAGATCGTCGGTCTGGAAACACCCGCCGGCAACTCCATCACGTTGTCGGAGGATGCCAAGGGCATCGTGCTGGAAGACCAGAACGGCAACAAGATCACGCTCGACGACAAGGGCATCACGATCGAGAGCGCCAAAGACATGGTGTTCAAGGCGTCCAACGACGTGAAGCTCTCGGGAAAGAACGCAGAATTCAGCGCCGACACCGCGTTCAAGGCTTCCGGCACCAGCACTGCCGAACTGTCCGGCGGGATGACGACCGTCAAGGGCAACAGCATGACGGCGGTGAAGGGACCGCAGGTGCAGGTGGGTCCGTAATGTCTCTGGCCGCACGAGTAACGGACATGATCGTCAGCAGCGCCACCCAGGGGGCGCCGGTTCCGATTGCGACGCCGGGAGCGCCGACGGTCCTGATCGGCGGACTGCCCTCGGCCTGTGTGGGCAGCAGCTGTGGTGTGGATGCCGTCGTCATGGGATCGACGGCCGTCTTGCTTGGCGGCGTGCCTGCGGCGCGCGTGGGAGACCCGACTGGTGCCGGCGGATCAGTGATCGGCCCGGGCGCGCCGACTGTGATCATCGGGGGGTGATGCGATGAGCCGGGATTATCTGGGCCGCGGCTGGTCGTTCCCTCCGAACTTCGTGCCAAAGCCGCCGGGCGTCACGATGTTGGAAGAGGAAGCCGACATCGCATCGAGCCTCACGATCTTGCTCAGCACCACCCCTGGCGAACGGATCATGCAACCGCTCTATGGCTGCAATCTGAGCGAGCTGGTGTTCGAATCGCTCGACACGCGCATGAAAACGCTGATGGCCGACAAAGTGGAGTCCGCGATCCTGTACTACGAGCCGCGCGTAACGCTGGAACGCGTGAGCCTGGACGACAGCCAGGAGGTCGAAGGCGTGGTCATCATCGGCGTCATCTATCGGGTGAAGACCACCAACTCCCGATTCAATTTCGTCTATCCCTACTACATCCGAGAGGGCACCGACATCAATCTGACGACCACCGTCAACCTCCTTCCCGATACCGAATGAACATGAGCGACCCGGCCGATTGCTCGCAGAATACCGATCCGCTGAAGCTCGTGCGCGAAGGCACCGACCAGGCCGCACGACGGTCGAGAGCATTGGACCCTGGTTACGTGCCCGTCAACGAACGCGGTGTGGCGCACAATCTCGTGTTCACTCAAGCCTACGCTGCGTTGCTGAAGTACTTCGATTCGACCGACGCGGCAGTCGGCGACTGGACGCCGTTCTTCAGGAGCGATATCTCGGCGCTGTTAGCGGTTCCGGCCATCGAGAACGTGGAGACGTACGCATCGAACACGCAATCCTGGTTCGATTATCTCAACGAGACGGAGAACCAGTCCAAGGCGGTCGAACTGAAGAACCGTCTCGGCTACCTATACGCCAGTGTTGCGAGCCTCGCTCGACGGCTGGACGATTTGAAGGAAGCGTTGCCGGGCGATGCGCCCTTACGAGGTACGCTGCGGAACCTCATTCGGACGCAACTTGCGCCCGCATTCAAACGGCTGATCGCCTATTACAAGGCGGGCATCGGCCTCAGTCTGGTGAACGCCGTCGCGCCACCGGTACAGATTCTGGGGGTACCCGCCGTCAGCTTCGACTCGGTGTTGAACGCGAGTCCCCCCTCAGCGCTATCGAAGGATTGGAGCAACGAGCTTGGCTGGGCGCCCTATATCGGGGGCATAGGGCAAGATGCGTCGGTCTACGGCCCAACGGCGAGCGTGTTCGTGCAGATCAATCACTGCTCGACTCACACGTTGTTCAAGTCCGTGTTCGACCAATTCCTGAAGGTCCATGCCCGCGTCATCGCCGAGGCCAAGAACGCGTTCGATGACTCGCTCGAGAAGAATGACGCGCATGAGCCGCACTACGCGCTCTTTCTCGCATGTCTGCGGCTCCTCGAAAACGCGCGCCGCCTAAGCAATTCGCTGACCACACGGCACCTGGAGTTCTACTACCGGGTCATTCTCGGCCTCAAGGAAAAGAGCGCCGACCCGGGCCATGTCCATCTTCTGGCGTTGCTCGCCAAGCAGACAAGCGGCCGAGACTTCAAGCCGGGCGAGTTGTTCAAGGCCGGCAAGGATGAATCAGGAAAAGACGCCTTCTTCGCCAACACGGCCGATTTCGTCGCCAATCGGGCAGAAGTCACCGCCAGGAAGACCCTGTATCGCCATGGCGGCGAGTGTGTCGGCGGAAGCATGGTTCACAAAGGGCGACTGTATGCGTCGCCCGTGGCGGATTCAGACGACGGTCTGGGTGCGCCGCTGACTTCTACCGACGGTTCCTGGCATCCCTTCTTCAACAAGATCTACGCCGATGGCGCCCTGACTGAGATCCGGATGCCGAAGGCACAGATCGGTTTTGCCGTTGCCTCGCACTATCTGCTCATGGCGGAAGGGACCCGCCTCGTCATCGCGGTACTGACGCTCAGCGGCTACTCGGGCCCGGTGATTGACGCGTTCTGGAGCAACGTCGCTCAGGCTGACTTCTCGTCTGATGTCACATGCCGCTTCACTTCAGAGAAAGGATGGGTGGACAAACAGCCGGCGCTCTTTTTGGCACTCGCTGCCGACGTGTTTCTCATCGCGGTCCAAATCGGCGGCGGCGATCCGGCGATCGTTCCCTATTCGCCGAAGGTGCACGGTTACAGCTTTCAAACGGACCGGCCCATGATGCTGGTCACGTTGAACCAGGACGACACACGAAGCTACATCTACCAGCACTTTCAGGACACCGTGGTGTCCAACATCGCCCTCACCACGTATGTCACCAATCTGAAATCGGTGGCGGCCTCGAACGACTTCGGCCCGTTGGATACGTCGAAGCCCTTCCAGCCGTTTGGCACATCACCCGTGACGGGCAGCAGCCTGATCATTGGTTCGAAGGAGATCTTCCAGAAAACGCTGTCGGACCTCGTCATCAATATCGATTGGCTGGTCGAACCAAGGGTCTACCCGTCAACCGGCACGATGCCGAGCATCGCATTCGATTTCCTCAGCGCCGGGGATTGGGCCGACACGAGCAATTCGTGGGTGCTCGTCACTAACACCATCTACGAACTTGACAGCGACCTCGACATGCCGGTGCTGGATTCCCCGGATTTCACGCCGAATGGGTTCTACGGCACGCAGGCGCGCCACGGCTTTGTCAGGCTGAGACTGACGGGCAATTTCGGCCAGGACGCGTATCAAACCGATCTGATCAAGTTTCTGCGCAAAGACACCGGGGCCACTGATCCAGGAAGCAAGCCGCCGACGGGCCCAACTGCCAGTTCGCTATCGATAGATTACAGAGCTGACACGGTCCTCGTCTTGAACAGCGCCAGGAAGGACAGCTTTGAAGAACGGCCGGGACAATTCTTCCATCTGATGCCCTTTGGAACCGCAGAGCAACATCCGTATCTGAATGGCAAAGGCGAGGTCCCGCTGTTTCCCCAGTTCACGTTCGAGCGCGCGGATGGAAACGCCACGCACGAACTGTCGAGCGAAGCGGAGTTCTACATCGGAGTGTCGGGGCTCGTACCGCCGCAGAACCTTTCGCTCCTGTTCCAGGTCGTGGACGGCACCGCCAACCCGCTGGCGGAAAAACCCAGACCTCACATCGATTGGGCTTTTCTGAAACAGAACGAATGGATTGAGTTCGACAAGACCGAGGTGCAGGACGGTACGGACCAGATATTGGATTCCGGAATCGTGACGTTATCCGTCCCACGCGATGCCACGGATCACCACACGGCGCTGCCAGATGGACAGTTCTGGATCCGCGCCGCGGTGCATGACACGAGCGATGCGGTGTGCCGGCTGCAACTCGTCGCCGCACAGGCGATGGAAGCCGTGTTTGCCGACCGCGGCAATTCGGTGAGCTTTTCTGCCACCCCCTTGCCTGCCGGGACGATCAGCAAGCTCGACAAACCAGACTCGGGCGTCAAGAGCATCACGCAACCTTTTCCTTCCTTTGGCGGACGTGCCGCCGAACAGAGCCAGGCTTTCTTCACCCGAATCAGCGAACGGTTGCGGCACAAAAATCGCGGCATCGCACTCTGGGATTACGAGCGGCTGGTCCTCGAGGCGTTCCCCGACATACACAAAGTGAAGTGCCTGAACCACACCTGCTATGAGCCCAGTGCGGCCACAGTGGAAGGATGCGGCGACACGATCGATGTGTGCAGCGGCGGCATCTATCGCGAACTGGCTCCTGGGCATGTCACGATCGTCGTCATCCCGAGCCTTCAGCGGCAGAATTTTCGCGATCCGCTGAAGCCGTTTACAAGCCTGGGCCTCCTCGAAGACATCAAGACTTTCCTCGATGCGCGCGCGAGCTGCTTTGCACAGCTTCACGTCAAGAATCCGCAGTTCGAAGAAGTTCGGGTTCGATTTTCGCTGCGTCTCCATGACGGATTTGACGAGACCTTTTATCCGAACCAGTTGAAGCAGGCGATCACGCGCTTCCTGTCGCCCTGGGCGTTTGCGGGCGGCGGCCTGCCTTCTTTCGGCGGCAAGATCTACAAATCCGTTCTCATTAATTTCGTCGAGGAACAGCCCTACGTGGACTACGTGACCGACTTCCAGCTGTTCCACGATATCTGCGGCAAACAAGGGACCGTCGATCTCGATGACGTGGAAGGCTCGCGGGCCGTGTCCATCCTGGTCTCCGCGCCCGCAAGGCAGCACGAGATCGCGCTCATCAAACCCGCGCAGGACGCCCCGCTCGCGGAAACATGTCTGTGTGACTCATGAGCGACACGTCCAAGGTCCTGCAGAAGAACCCGCCGCTCGATGCGGCGCAGGATTTTTACCGGCTGCGCCGGGAAGGGATCGGCTTCATCGCGCAGATGGGAAGCCGCACGTGGACGGACTACAACGTCCACGACCCGGGCATCACCATCCTCGAGGCGGTTTCGTACGCGATTACCGACCTGGCGTATCGCATCGGCTGGGACATCGAAGACGTTCTCACGCCGCAGATCGCATCATCCGATCCGCGTCAGCCCTACCCCAACCAGGCTTTCCCCACCGCCCGCTCGATCCTGACCGTCAATCCCGTCACCGCGAACGATTTCCGCCGGCTCTTGATCGACCTCTCCGGTGTGCGCAACGCCTGGATTCTGTGCAAGGAATGCACCTGCGATGTCAGCTACTTCGCCTGGTGTGACACGGACACGCTGCGCTTGTCCTATACGAAACCGGCGAACGTCACGCCCGCCCCGGTGGAAGTATCGCCGGTCGGATTGTACGAAGTGCTGCTCGAACTCGAGGGCGATCCCGAGCTCGGCGACTTGAACGACCGCAAGATCGAATCAAGCAGCGTCGTTCATGATGCGAACGGCGCGCATCGAACCATCATGGAGCTGCGGTTCCCGGACGTATCCCTGACCAATTGGGGCGACTGGCAGCTGTTCCTGGACAGCGATCAGGAGTTCGAGGATGGTTCGTTCACGATCGAGCTGACCGGCCTGGGCGCCGATAAGAGCTTCAATTTGTTCAGCCTTCCTGCCGCCGGGCAGGACGCCTATGTCCGTCGCCATTGGCGGACGATCTTCTACGCCAGTTTCTCGATTCACCTCACTTCGTCCGGAAAGGACATCGCGATCGACGACGCCACCTTGCGGCTTTTCGGCGACATCGCGACAAAGAACGCGACCACCGCGCAGGCGTTGAAAGATTTGCTGGAAGACTCGCAGTCGAGCGGATTCATCCAACGGTATCGCAAGAAGGCGAAGCACGCGCTCGCGGCCGTGCAGAGCGCGAACGCCGCTTTACACGCCCATCGCAACCTGGACGAGGACTACTGTCTCGTCCAGACCGCCGGCATCGAGGAAGTCGCAGTGTGCGCTGACGTCGACGTCAAGCCGGATGCCGACATCGAGCGCGTGCAGGCAGAAATCTGGTTCAGAATCGAACAGTATCTCAACCCGCCCATCCTCTTCCGCGCGCTGCAGGAATTGCGCGATGCCGGCAAACCGGTAGAAGAAATCTTCGACGGTCCCGAACTCGCAAACGGATTCATCACAGCCGAAGATCTGGATGCGGCGTCGTTGCGGCGCGTGCTGCGCACGTCGGACATTCTCAATAGCCTGATGGACATCGACGGCGTCATCGCGGTCAACCAGCTTCAGATGACCAAGTACGATTCCGAAGGCAACCCGATCAGGGGCGCTGGCGATCCTTCCTGGGATGCGAACGGAAACCCCATCTTCGATCAGAACAAGGTCAGCGCGTCCTGGCTCCTGTTCATCACGAGCCGGCATCAGCCGCGGCTGTACCTGAATCTCTCTCGCTTCCTGTTCTCCAAGAACGGTCTTCCGTTCCTGCCCCGCATGGACGAGGCCACCGATACGCTGAACCAGCTACGCGGCGATGCCGAACGGCCGAAAAATCCCGGTGCCGATAACGACCTGAGGATTCCGAAAGGACAGTTCCGAGACCCCAACGATTACTATCCGATTCAATACAGCCTGCCATTGACATACGGCGTTGGCCCGAGCGGTCTTCCCGCCACTGCGACCGCCGTTCGCCGGGCGCAGGCCAAGCAGTTGAAGGCCTACTTGATGGTCTTCGAGCAGCTGGTCGACAACGCGCTCGCGCAGCTCGCGCACACCGCCGATCTGTTCTCCCTCGATCCTTCGGTCACACGGACCTATTTCGTCAATCTGTTCAGCGAGGCAGTGATCAAGGGTTTCGGCGACCTCGCACAGGCCGGCATGACGCTCACGGCCCTTCAAGCGATGGCCGAAACCCAGGCGGAGTTCTACGAAAGGCGTAACAAATTCCTCGATCATCTGCTGGCGCGGTTCGGCGAGGACTTCAGCGAATACGCCCTGCTCTTGACCGACACCACCGGAAAGCAGGTGGCAGAGCAGCGCCTCATCGACAACAAGATCGGGTTCCTCACACACTACTCGACGATCAGCCATGACCGCGGCAAGGCCTTCGATTACACCGTCGCGCCATGTTCGGAGATGAATTACCCCGGGATCAAGAAGCGAATCACCCTGCTGCTCGGCTATCCAGATCTCTCCTTCGAGTGGACCGTGGCGTCTCCAGCCGGCGGCAACTACCCGCTCGAATTCCATCTGGTGGACAGTAATGGCAAGCACTGGCTCGACGGCTCATTGATCGTCGCCGCCGGCAGCGAGGACGCCGCGAAGCAAGCCGGGTATCGCACCGTCGTTTCGCAGATGGTGCGCGAAGAGGCCTACGACATCCTGAACGAGACTGGACGGTTTCGTCTCAAACTGAAAGACACCGCTCTCGCCGTCCTCGGCCAGGGATCGCAGCTCTTCGACAGTTTCGCCGATGCCGCAGCGATGCGCGACCAACTCATCGCATGGAGCGCCAACGATCGGCTGATCGTGGTCGAGCACCTGCTCCTGCGGCCGAAATTTCCGGGCGATGCACTGTATCCGGCCTGCTCGGACGCCGGGTGCCACACGTGCGGAGACGAGGATCCGTATTCCTTCCGCTTGACCTTCGTCATGCCAGGGTGGGTGGCTCAGTACACCGACAATCTGGATTTACGCCGGTTTGCCGATCGCACCATTCAACAGGAGACGCCCTCGCACCTCGTGGCAAAAACCTGTTGGGTGGGCAATGACGGCTTTATCGAAAACCTGTGCGACGAGGTCGTCGGCGATCTCGCGGATCTGCTGATCGCGAAGGGTCTGACGGCGGCGAGCACTCCGCCGGGCGCCGACGAAGCCTGCGCCTGCGCCACCGCCATCTATCAGGCGTTCAGCGCCGTTTTTACCGCGTGGTACGACGACAGGACGTTGGACTTCATTCAGGAGGATGCCTTAGGCACCGTCATCGCGGCGGAATTCACCGCACACGTCAGCGCGGCCGACGTCTCCTGCACAACCGTAATCACCGCGCCGCTCTGGGCGGAGGTGCAGACGTTGATGACCAGGCACTTCGTCGGCGTCGCGTTGAATGGCTGGCAGTTCGAGCGTTTCGAAAACGCCTGGTGCAAGTGGCTGGACGCCAACGCCGCCATCAATTGGACTAAAGAGCGTTTGCTCGCGAGGGTAGAGGCCATTCTTGCACTCAATTTGACGACGCCTGCGTCTCACTCCGCTCTTTGCGAGTGCGCCACAAATATCCTGACCAGGTACGGAACGGAGTTCTTCACCTGGATGCAGGCCAACATGACGGCTGGCCATGCCTTCGAGGTGCTGACTGCTTTCGCGCCGTCCGCGATCACGCTCTGCGGCGGAATGGAGTTCAAACCAGGCACTGCCACCCTTATCGCTGATCTTCTTCGCGAACGGTACGGCGCGTACACAGAAGTGTCCTACCGGCTCTGGGTGGTTGTGCAGTTGCTCAGCAAGCTGCGCAACACCTATCCCGGCGCGACCCTGCACGATTGCGACGACGGCAGCGACCATAACCCAGTCCGCCTGGACAGTACGGCGCTAGGAAACTACCCGCGTCGGTCAACGCTCACTTGAAAATTTGATTTACGGGGATCGTCATGGCGCTCATGTTTGAGGATTTTCCGGTTTTTGTTGCGAACCAGGTGCTGACCAGCAGACATCTAAACGATGTCTTCAACTACCTGGATGAGCAGACGCGGCTGACGCGGTCGAATCTCATTGGCATCGGCGTCGTCTGCGGTCTCGATATCACGCTCGATACGTCCGCAGGCATGTCCATCCTTCTCACGAGAGGGTGCGGCGTGACGTCGGAAGGGTATCTCATCATCGAGTTCGCTGACGTGTCTCTAGTGGCCTATCGGGCATACACGGTCCCGACGGACCTCGATTATCCCCCCTTCAAGGACGCGGCGGCCGCCACCCAATTTCCTCTCTGGGAACTGTTTCCTGCGGGCGAACCGAATACGACACCGCTCACCACTCCCGGCAATTTTCTGGACGACAAGGCGGTCGTGCTGTTCCTGGAGTTGAAGAAGGACGACCTGCGCAATTGCAGCCCCAATAACTGCGACGACAAGGGAGCCGAAGTGACGGCGACCGTCCGACGCCTGCTCATCGGGATTTCCGATCTCGATAAGATCATCGCCGCGGCAGGTGCGCTTGGAAGCGGGCTCGCCGCGAGCGATCTCGATGCCGCGCTGTCGGCGAAACTCAATCTGCCTGACGTCCACGTAATGCGGTTCGATGTGCTGAACTCGGAGCCGGTGACGTCCAACGATGTCTATGCCGGTTTTCTGAATGTGTTTCGCGTCCCCAAGTTGGCGCACGCGACGGAAAATGCACTGAACGCAGCCTACGCAGCGTTCAAGCCGTTGCTGCAGGGGACCTATCCGTCCAATCCATTCGGCACATTCAACGCGGCCTTCGGGTTCCTCGACAATGCGCCGGCATCGACCGCGCAAGTGCGGTTCCTGCAGTATTACGTCGACCTGTTCGAGGACCTGCTGCGGGCCTATGACGAGTTCCGTTGGAAGGGCGCGGAGTTGTTCTGCGCCTGCTGCCCTCCCGACGGTTTGTTTCCGCGGCATCTGATGCTCGGCCTGCTACGTCCGGACAAGTCGACGCAGCCCGCCCATTACCGGCAAACATTTCTCTCGTCCCCGGCTGTCGGTTGCTGCGCGGCGCACACCAAAGAGCTGCTGCAACTCTTCTCACGCCTGGTCGAGATGGCCGCCCGCTTCAGCCATGTCCCGGCCTTGCCGCAAGCCGGAGGCAAAGCGCGGATCGATCCGCAGATTCGCGTCACGCCGAGCGTGCTGGGCGACAAAACGCTCCAGACGAGGGCCATCCCGTACTACTACCGGCAAAACGGCACACCGCCGCTCTATGAATTGTGGAACGGGGAAAAGACTCGACGAAACCGNGCCAATCAAAACCTGAGCTACCGCTACGACGAGTACAACCCGCCCGCCCCCTCCTTTGTCAGCGAGCCGTTGCGCTTCGACATGGAGCCCTACAACTTCCTCCGAATCGAGGGCCATCTCGGCAAGGGGTACCAGGCCGTCTTGCGAACGTTACTGCTGCTGAGATCGCAGTATCGACTTCCCGTCGACGTCATCGCCGTGCGCACGGGTGTCTACGATGACACGCAGCCCGTGGATTTGGCGAAAGAAGTCGGTCGTTTCCAGGACCTGGAGACGTTGTACGACGCGCTGCGGGAGGAGTTGCTGTCCTCGCTCGCCGAGGGGGCGATGAATCTCTACGACGTTGCCGTGGCCAACAGCAAACTGGACGGCGGTACTCCCAAACTTCCGCTCATAAAGAACCACGAGCCTGACTACCGGTATCCGGCGGGCAGCGTCGGCGCGGTCTATGAAGAACACCTGCAGAAGTTCGAGTCCACGCCTTACATCGACGTGGACCAACGATTGATGTCAGATCCATCGTTTTCCGGCCAGGTACTCCGAGTCTTCTGTGGGCTGTTCACCGGCGTGACCGATCTGCCAGGCGAAAACTTCGCCCATGTGGTGAGCATCTACTACTTCAGCAGACTTGCCGAGATTCTTCCATCGACCCTGAACACACTGGCCTATGCGGATTTCGAGAACAAATATCAGGACCTCCTCGCTCTGGTTCGGTATTTCCGCTCCCAAGCGATGGCCACTGTTCCTCCGGATCTGAAGACCTTCGTGCCGCAGGCCGAGTTGATCGACGAGTTCGATCAAGTGCTCTTCAACTGCATGCTGGACGCGATCAAGGCCGTCAACGACGAATATGCCAGGCGTGTGGGTGCGTTGCGGAAGAGGCAATTCCTCTCCACCTTCCTCCAACAGTATCCGGGAATCCAGCACAAGGCCGGCGTTCCGCTGGGGGGCACGTTCATCATTGTCTACCATCAGGACCCGGTGCCGCGCCTCGACGCAACGGGCAGGGTGATCGTCAATGCAACGCTCTTCGCCGATCGCTTCGTTCGAGCCGTCGACCCAACCGCACAACCACGAATAGACCGCTTGTCTGCAACGCTTGACACGACAGACCGCGACGTGACGATCTCTCAGATTGCCGACGTTGCGGCCAGGACGGAAGTCAAGACATTGGCTTTGACCGATGCCATTACCCGCGTCGTCAGCAACAAGACCCTCGCCGACAACCCGGACATCAGTTTCATCATTGGATCGCTGACCGGCAGGATTCCGATGTTCGGCGAGGGCGCACCACGGCGAGCGCCGGACGATCCGGCCTCGAAAATCATCACGACGACGGTCAACGAACTGACCGACGGAACGGTGATTGCGGATTTCTTCCTGCCGTACCAGATTTCCTGCGACTGCCCGGGAATCGAGTTCGTGCTGCCCAAGACGGCGCCGAGCTTCACAGCGAATCCGGGGTGTACCAACTCAGACGGCATCGCCTCTGTGGCGGTAGCGGTCAAGGGCGGAACGGCGCCCTACGACATTTCTGTCGACCAGGAGGGTTATCAGGCGATAGGCGAGACGCTGTCGCTGCGGGTCGGCACGCATACGTTGACGATCCGCGATGCCGACGGCATCGAGTCGACGCCACAATCAATCATCATTCCTGGCCCACTGAGCATTGGCGTACCAGAGTACGTCTGCGAAAACATGCAGTTTACAGCGACGTTCAGCATCTCCGGCGGCACGATGCCCTACGCCGTAAACGGCAAAGCTGTGCCTGGAGATCAGACCAGCTTCACCACCGATCCGGCGCCAAGCGGTACGAGCGTCGGCGTTGTTGTAACAGACAGTCGGAACTGTAGTACGAAGACTTCGTTCAGTCATACCTGTCCGCCACCGTGCGGCTTGCCGTGCGCGGGCATTTCGCTGCGCCGCCACTTCAAATTCTGGCTTCCGGAGCCGGATCCGAATGATCCGTACAAGGAAGAAATCAAACTCGGCGCGTTGCTGTTCACGGTCGAGAGCGCGACCGACAAACCGGTCGATTTGTCCGCCCAAATCACTCCGGTGGTTCGAGCCACGGCGGCGGAATTGACGGTCCAGACATTCCGCAAGACGGTGAACTCGTGGATCGCGCAGATCAACAAGATTATCGCCAGCGGGCCTGGATTGAGCCAGGCCGGCGCGGCAGGCTGGCTGACCTTGAGCTATGAGCCGGCGGGCGTGGGACGATTGGGAACGCTCTCGCTCGAGTATTTCGAGTGCCTGAAATTCAGTATCCAGATCGCCGTGGCGTTCGTACGGCCGAGCGGCACCGAGATGCTGCGAATCACCTACTCACCCGAAGGCACCACCATTGTCGCGAACGACGTGACCAGCAATGTACCGCCGTTGGAGGGCACTCGGATCGATAAGTGCAATCCCGGCACGCCACCGGAGGCTCTGTGCGCCACGCCGCCAAACGTGACGCTCAGGATCGAGAGCGCTGTCACCGGACGCACCATCGAGTTCAAGGTAACGGCGTCGAACCGTACCGCATTGAACTACTTCTGGGAGGTGCAGGACGCCAGTCCCGCCATGGGAAATGGACCGACATTCAAGACCACGCTCAAGACATTCGGGACGAAACTGGTCACGGTGACAGGATTTACCAAGGCCGGATGCATCGTCACGCAGTCGATACAGATCAATGTGTTGGGTTGACACTCCGCTTCGGATTAGGCCGTGAGGAGGGCGCAACATCACGTCATTCGCCGCCAGGTCCTCGAGATTGTCGTCTCGGGGGCCGAGTCCGACGGGCTTGCCCTGCACAGAAGATTGCCAGACATTTGCCAGGACTGGCTGCTGCCATCGCTCGAAGCCGTACTCGAGCGTCTCGTGCCTGGAGACGAGCACTGGACGATCGACCGGCTGGACATCGATGCCGGAACCTTGCGGCCCGACGCGTTTGAAAAAGGACTGGTCGACGCGGTCACACAAGAAGTCGAGCGATTCCTTCGTGAGCATGCGGCTCGTATGGGTTCGGTGTCGCCGATGAAGGCCGCGGAGCTGGACAGCGCGGATGGACCTGTCGCTCGCAGAAGCGAAGAACAGTCGCTTCAGCGTGCGTTCTTGCATTTTCTCCAAACCGGCGTGCTGCCCTGGTGGTTTCATCTGTCGCAAGGCGTGACGCTGGAAGAGGTGATCCGCGCATCATGGCGGGCAGGATCACACGAAGGTAAACCACGCGATTTTCTGGTTGGATTGAGGGCTGGGATCGCGACCCCGACCNTGCGCACGCGGCTGGTGCGTCAATTCTCTCCCGACTTCCTGAACACGCTGCTTGCGGGGAATACACCCGAATGCGCATCAGCGGTGCGGGACATTGTCACCGAGTTGACCGCATTCGGTATCGTGGCCCACGGTCTCGAGCGTTTGGTCGAGCATGTCTGGCGAACTGCATTCCTGATAGAGGCCGGCGAGCGGCCGAGCGCAGAGATGCTCATGGTCGAGACATTGAAGTCGATGCCGCCGGGTGCGGATTCGCCGAGAGCGCTGCCGCCGCGCTTTGCCACGCTGTTGTCCGACAACGACCGGGACAGGAGCGGCGAAACGACCGGCACGCTCGCTCGGGAGCCGCAAGTACTACGACAACCAGCGACGCGGCCGCCGCAAATGCGCGCGATACGTGACGAGGGCATGCCGCGCCTCGATCTGGAAGAAGGCGTGTATGTCAACTGCGCTGGCATTGTCCTGCTGCATCCGTTTCTGCCGCGGCTGTTCGAGGCCGTCGATATCGCGAGAGACGGCGCGCTGCTCGAATCGGAGCGCGCGCTCTCGCTGCTGCATTTTCTGGCCACCGGACAACGCCTCGCGCCGGAATACGATCTGACGCTCGCGAAGATCCTGTGCAACATCCCGCTGGAGAGCCCGGTCGCATCACGGATTGATCTCACCGGCACCGAAGAAGATGAAGCCGCTGCCCTGCTCGCGGCGGTCATCCGGCACTGGGACGCTCTTGGGGAAACCTCAGCGGAAGCACTGCGGAACACCTTTCTCATGCGGGCGGGCAAACTCTCCCGCCGCGGCGGTGACGATGTGTTGCAAGTCGAGCGGTTGTCGTTCGACATCCTGCTGGATCAGCTTCCGTGGGGCGTAGGAATGATTCAGTTGCCCTGGATGAAGAGAATGTTGCGGGTCGAATGGAGATTCTGAGAGCGGTGCGATGAAGAGCCACGCGGACAAATCGTTCACGCCATCGACGTCGACGGTGTCCCAGATCGCGCGGCAGCCCTTTGTGGCGCGCAAGGGAGAGAGCAGTTTCTTTGCGCCCTCGCGACAGTCCTCTGCTCCGGGCATTCAGACGAAGATCACCGTCAACACGCCCGGAGACAAGTTCGAACAGGAAGCCGATAGAACGGCCGAGATGGTGATGCGCGCTTCAGCCATGCCGGCGAGCGAGGACAGGCTGCAACGGCAAGTCGACGAACGGCTCACGAAGAAGGAAGAGGACAGGTTACAGAGGGCAGGCGGTGAGGGCGCACCCGCGGTTTCTGCGGACGTGCAATCCGGGATTCGCGACCAGTTAAGCGCCGGTCAGGCTCTCGGCGGCGCGGAACGAGGTCAAATGGAGCCGCGTTTCGGCGCAGATTTCAGCGGCGTGCGGGTTCACACCGACGATCAATCAGCCGCGCTCAGCCACCAACTGGGCGCGCGTGCGTTCACATTCCAGAACCACATCTTCTTCGCGCGCGATCAGTACCAGCCCGGCACCAGCGGAGGCCAGCAACTCCTGGCGCATGAACTCACCCACACGATCCAGCAAGGTGCCGCACAAACGAAAGAGGCCGCCATTCAGAGAGCGCCGGCCAAGGCCCCGGCTCCGGTCGCGACGAGTTCGGAAGTCGTCAACCTGGCGTCTGGCACCTTCAGTCCGTCGGAGAAAGTTCACGAGGAAATCGAGGCGCAGGCCGGCAAAGGGTTGGCCGTGCGCGTCGTCGTCAAGGGCCTGACCGAGGAGGGGCAGGTACGGATTCGAGCCGACCGCCACAAGAACTACTCGTCAATCGGCAAGGGCAGCATGCCGCTCTTGAATCCCTGGACCCAACAACTGGGCGGCATGCACCTCAACTTCATCGTCACGCAGAACGAGATCAAGAACGGTTATGCATCGCTGAAGCCTGGTGGCGGCGACACGAACGATTGGATGCAGGCGGTGCAGAAGACGTCGAGCCTGCTTGGCGGGCTCGGACTCAAAGTCGGCCACGTGCCAACCGTGGTCAACAAGTTCGAGGCCGGCAAACTGACGATGGGGGTGTCGAATCTCAAGGTGGAAGTCGGCGGGTTCGTCGACGCGCTGTTGAATCTGTCACTCGAGAACGCGAGCAAGCCGAAGATCGACGCCACCGCGGACGTCAAGGTCAAGGGAATCGCAGAGGGCCAGCTGAAACTGGACAACACGCAGGACAAGCTGGCCGGCGAGATCTCGCTCGCCGTGAACCTCAAGGCGTTCAGCGGCGCGGCCACGGTCAAGTACAACGCGGACGGCACGGTGGATGTCGGCGGCAAGGCCGCCTACAGCGCCAATAAACTCAGCGGAGAAATCCAGTTCGTCGCGACCGATCTGGAAACGGCCAACGCATTCGCGAAAGATGCGATCAAGGCGGCCGGCGGCAAAGACAAGGTCCAGGACGCGCCGCCGCCCGCTCCTGTGCCCGCAGCCAAGGCCGGCAAGAAGCAGCGCGGTCTGGCGGCCACCGGCCAATTGGCGTTCAACCTGACCACCTGGTTCGCCGGTACCGTGAACGTCGTTGCCGACGCCAAGGGCGACATCACGGTCATTGGCAAGATCGCTCCTCCCGGCGAGATCCTGCTGTTCAAACAGCGCGATTGGGACAAGGAGCTGATCAAGTTTGAGGCGAAGGCGTACTACGGCCTTCCGGTCGTCGGCAANCTCAACCTGTTCGCGAACATCAGCCTGCATGCGCTGGCCAGTCTCGGTCCGGCCAAGCTGTATGCGATCGAGATTCTCGGCACGTACTCCACGGATCCGGAAATTCAAAAGAACATTCAGATTTCCGGGTCGTTCAACATCTCCGCGTACGCGGGGTTGCGGCTGCGCGCGGAGGGAGGTCTCGGGATCGAGATTCTCTCCCACGATCTCAAGTTCGGCGTCGGTGTGAATGCCGACGTCGGGGTCAAGGCGTACGCCGATGCTCGCCCGACGATCGGTTTTCGCGATCCCGGCGAATTCTACGTCAGTGGCACGATCGAAATGGTGGCCCAGCCGATGCTGGGTCTCAGCGGAGATTTCTTCATCGAGCTGGAAACACCGTGGTGGTCGCCGTTATCGGACGACAAATGGGTCTGGCCGCTGTTCTCGAAGGAATGGCCGTTGACAGACCCGATTGGGTTGAAAGCCGTGGTCAAGGAATACGTCCTCGGATCCGGCAAGGTCCCTGAGATCGAGTTGAAGCCGCCGGAATTCGATCCTTCGAAGTTCATGACGAACATGGTCGACCGGACGCTGCCCGACAAATCGAGCGGCAAAGGCGGCGGCCAGGGGACGTTCAAAGACGATGGGACCGTGCCGCCGCCGGTCGTGCCGCCGAAGAAACCCGAGCCGAAGAAGGCGGACGCAAAGCCAGGCAAGAAAGGCGCGCCGCCGAAGGCCGGCAAGTCAGGATCGCCGGACCCGAAGGCTGCGAAAGATCAGTCGAGCACGAAGATCCTGCAGGCCGCCGCCAAGGATCTGAAGGCGTTACAGGGCAAGGGGCCCTACTCGCGTGCAGCACTGGACGATCAACTCAAATCCATCAAGCAGAAGACAAGCGGGATCAGTTTCGATGTCCAGAGTAAGGGCGACAACTGGCTGGTCACGCCGGCGGCGGGCAGTTCGCGGGGGAAGGGGCTCGCGATCAAGGCAAAAGATCTGAAGGACGCGCCGAAATCAGCGAAGGCTGGCAAATATGATGGCCAAGTCGGCAAACTTGTCCGTTTCACAGCTGGTAAGGAATCGCATCGGCTATGGATTGTCGCGAACCCGAGCCGGGTGGTCGTAATGATGGCGAGTGCGGAAAAGCCGGTCTCAGAACAACTCGATGACCTCGAAGCACTGGCTCAGCAGACAGGAGGTAACGCCAAGGCCGCAGTGACTCCTTTGATCGCCAAAGCGCGACTGCGAGTTGCCGAGGTCGTCAAGGCGGCGGCTATATTGAATGGCGACTTGTCGAAACCCACGACCAACCCCGGAGACATTGCAGATGAGGACACTGCTGTAGAGAACGAGGAAGATCGGCTGGCGACGATCATCGGACAAATCTTGACCGCGCTGGCAGCAGCAATGAGTCCAGGACCTGACTACCCGATGGCTAGTGCTCCCGGGATCGGCGATATAGAACGACATGGCGAGCAGGACAGACGAATCAGAACCGGCCCGCAGATATGGCAGACGGAATCGGAACACATCCTTCCGTTCGCGACGGGCCGCTCGTTATGGCAGGCCTTGGCCCTGTATCTGCCTGAACGAAACTGGCCGGAAGACAATCAACAGACGACGATAGTCATCTATGAGCGAGCCGCTCGGATCAAGACCACCGTGGATAACGACGTCAGCCGGCACTTTGCCAGCGGAGTCGACAACCTGCACATCGCGACCCAATTGAAAGCCCTCCTTGGACGTTACCAGCAAGGGGACAGCGCTGCGTTCTCCGAGGCCAGATCCGTCATGAACACTATTCTGTCGGCACTCAATCGGGCGAAGGAGCATGCTGTTGAAAGAACAGTCAGTGCAATCGCTC
>C688J18823_10000413_pt1 | contig 24827 bp, 26 predicted proteins | sample HopSoiMetagenom1_FD_18823 | JGI IMG/M metagenome (IMG submission 18823) | reverse complement strand
CCTGGCCGAGCGAGCAGGCGTTCGAGTACGTCGCGAGCCAGGCCGGACGGCATTTCGATCCGCGCATGGCGCATGCGTTCAGCGGCATGAAGAAGGATGTGCTGCGCATCCAGAACGAATGGCGCGACGCGCCCGGGGCGCCATTCAAGGCGTGACGGCGCTGACCGGCCTCGCCGGCGGCATCCTTGCACGGCTGCGCGAGCGTCTCGCGGCGCGGCCCGACACAGAGCATGAGCAGGCGCTCGTGCGCCTGTTCCTCGGTGCGCTGGTCCTTGGCTACCTGCTCATCGTCGGCAGCGGCCAGCAACTGGAGCCGACGGTGGTGGTGATGGCCGGCTACCTGGTGGTGGCCGCGCTGATTTTCGCCCACATCCTCGCCGCGCCGGGAGAATCGCCCTCGAGGCGTATCTTCGCCGCGGTCGTCGACGTCGGCACCCTGACGGGGCTGATGGCGTTCATCGGCGAGCCGGCCGCGCCGCTCTTCCTGATCTATGTCTGGATCACGCTCGCCAATGGCTTCCGCTTCGGCAAGGGCTACCTGCTCGTCTCGCTCGGTATCAGCGCGGTGGGCTTTTCGCTGGTGTTGTGGCTGAATCCGTTCTGGCGAGGCCACTTCGCCCTCGGCTGCGGCCTGCTGGCCGGATTCATTCTCCTTAGCCTGTACGTGCGCTCGCTCGTGACCAAGCTGTTCGACGCGCTGGCGCGCGCCGAGGCGGCCAACCAGGCGAAGCGCCGCTTCATCTCGGTCGTCAGCCACGAGATGCGCACGCCGCTGAACGCCATCATCGGCATGTCGGACCTGCTGCGCGACACGACGCTCAGCAGCGAGCAGGCCGACATGCTGCAGACGCTACGCAGCTCTTCGCGCGCCATGCTGAGCCTGGTGGACGACGTGCTCGACTTCTCGAAGATCGAGGCCGGCAAAGTCGCCATCGAGCGCGGCAACTTCGATCTGCACGCGCTCGTGAACAGCACCTGCCGCATCGTCGCGCCGCAGGCCACGGGGAAGGGGCTGGACTTCGTCGTATCGATCATGCCGCAGGTGCCACCGGCGGTGCGCGGCGATCCGCACTACTTGCGCCAGGTGCTCATCAACCTCATCGGCAACGCCGTGAAATTCACCGAGCGCGGCAGCGTCACGGTGCACGTCTCGGCGCAGGGCGAGACGGAAAAGTGCGTGCGCCTGAAGTTCTCGATCCGCGATACCGGGATCGGCATCCCGCCCGAGGCGCAGGCGCGCATCTTCGAGAGCTTCACGCAGGCCGATCAGTCGACCACCCGCCGCTTCGGCGGCACGGGGTTGGGCGTCACCATCGCCAAGCAGCTGGTCGAGCTGATGGGCGGCAAGATCGGTCTCGAAAGCGCCGTGGGCCTCGGGAGCACGTTCTGGGCGGAGCTCGAGCTCGACAAGCAGCCGGAACACGCCAGCGGCACCGGTGAGCTCGCAGGCGCGCGCGTGCTGATGGTCGGTTTCCCGGCCGCCGAGGCGGCGCCGCTCGAGCAGGCGCTCGCCGGCTGGGGCGCGCTGCCGGTGAGCACAGGAGATGTCGACGATGCTATTGCGCGCGTGATCGGCGACATCAGCATCGCCAAGCCCTACCACAGCGTGCTGATCTACGGGGCCGGCGAGGACGTCAAGCTTGCACAGCGCCTGCGCCGCTCGGTTCCGGAGCCGGTGCCGCCGATCGTGCTCGCCGTGCGCGAGCACGCGCAGGTGCGCCGGCTGGAAGCGCTCGTCTCCGGTTTCGGCGCGGTGCTCGAGCTGCCGGCGGAGAAGCGGCTGCTCTTCAACATCCTGCACTCGGTCGCGACGCAGACCGACCTGCAGGAGGGCGTGGTGCGGCTGCAGGACTACGCGCGGCGCAGCGCCGCCACGCGCAAGCTGCAGGTGCTCGTGGCCGACGACAACCCGACCAATCGCGAGGTGATCGGCAAGATCCTGGAGCGCGGCGGGCACAGCGTGGTCCTGGTGAACGACGGCGAGCAGGCGCTCGATGCGCTCGAGCGCTATCAGCCCGACGTCGTGCTCCTCGACCGCAACATGCCGGGCATGGGCGGCATTGAGGCGCTGCAGGCAATCCGCCTGATGGGGGCGGGAAAGGAACGCCTGCCGGTGGCGATGCTTTCCGCCGATGTGACGCCCGAGGCGAGGCGCGAAGCGCTGCAGGCGGGCTTCGACGCGTTCCTCGGCAAGCCGATCGAGGCGCTGCGGCTGCTGGAGGAAGTCCATGCACTGAGCAACGGCCGGCCGCAGTCGGCCCCGCGCGAGGCCGGGAGCGGTCCGCGCCGTGCGGTTCCGGCCGAGGCGGCGCCGGTCGTGAACCGCGAAACGCTGGGCCACCTGGAAGAGCTCGGCTCGAGCAGCGCGTTTCTTGAAAAGCTCGTGGGCGTCTTCCTCGCCGACAACGCCGCGCTGCTCTCGCGCGTCGAGAAGGCGCTCGCGGCGCGCGATTACGCGGAGTTCCGATCGCTGCTCCATGCGATGAAGGGCTCCTCGGCCAGCATCGGCACGGACCGCCTGACCGCGCTCTGCGCGCGCCTCAACGGCCTCGCCGACGCCGAGATGCGGCTGCAGGGCCGCATGCTGTTTCAAACCCTGAGCGAGGAACTCGCCGCGGCCCGGCGCGAACTCGAGCGCTACGTGCGCGAACGGAAAAAGTCGACCGCGTAGCGGCTACAATCTCCCGTCCGGGGGGATAACGTGTCGACGATCGCCATAACCAAACCGAAGCCGGCGTCTTTCTTCATCACGCTGGTCGAGATGACCGACGCCGCGCGCCGCGGCCTCGAGGAAATCCCGACGATGCACGCATGATTCATCACGGGCTGAGCCTCGTGCAGTACAAGGCTTTCCTGCACGACCTGTACCACGTGGTCTGGCATTTCTGTCCGACGATGGCGGCGGCGGCGGCACGCTGCGACGACCGCTACCGGCATGTGCGCTATGAGCTCTACGAACGCATCGAGGAGGAAAAAGGCCACGAAACATGGGTGCTCGAGGACATCGAGGCGATTGGGGGTGATGTCGCGAGCGTCAAGGCCGGGCCGCCGAGCGCTCCGGTCCAGGCCATGTTGGCTTTCAACTACCACGGCGTCGACCGCGTTCACCCATGTTCCGTGCTGGGGATGCTCTACATGCTCGAGGTGGTGTCCTCCGTGTATGCGGGACGGTCTCGGATTCGATCGCCGGCGCCATCGGCCGCGACGTGGACAAGGGCGGCTTCAGGTTCCTGTCGTCGCACGCCACCATGGACGTCGACCACCTTGCGAAGCTGAACAAGCTCCTGAAGACCATCGACGATCCGTCGGCGCAGGATGCGATCGTGAATTCCACGCGGGTCAATTTCTTCCAGTTCGGCCTGATGTTCCGGGAAGGCGGCTTCAGCTCGCTCGTCACGAGCTAGCGCCGCCTACACGGCCTCGGCGAGCCGTTCCTCGTTGAGCGCCGCTTCCGTCACGTCGCTCACGTCGCCGATCTCGGTGCGGCGCATCTGCGCGCGCACGATGCGGCCCATCATCTTCAGGTCGCGATCCTGCAGCCGGAAGGCCGCGTCCACCCACACATCGGTAATGGCGTCGAGCTCTTCACGCGTCACCGGGTGCACCAGCTTGCGCGCGCGGAAGGCGGCCTGGACGCCGTTGCGGCGCTTGGCGTTGGCTGTGATCCAGTCGCGCACCGCCGAGGCGCCTTCGCCGTCCTTGGCGAGTACGTCGACGACGCCGATGCGATGCAGCTCCGCCGCGGGCAGGATGCGTCCCGAGAGGATGAGTTCCTCGGCGGCGCGCATGCCGATACGCCGCGAGAGCAGGCTGTAGGCGCCCATGCCGGGGAACAGATTGAAGAGGATTTCCGGAAAGCCGAGCTGCGCGCTCTCCTCGGCGACGATCACGTCGGATGCAAGCGCGCACTCGAAGCCGCCGCCGAGCGCGTCGCCCTGCACGAGCGCAATCTTGGTGAGCGTCGGGCTGAAGAAATTGTGGATACGCGGGTACATGTTGTCGATGCACAGCCGCGCGTAATGCGCGAGCGCGTCGCGGTCGCGCGCCTTGATCAACAGCACGAAGAGCGCGAGATCGCCCCCCAGATTGAACACCCGCGGCACGCGTGAGCCGGTGACGTAGTAGTGCACGTCCTGCAGCGCACCGTCGACCTCGACGCGCGCGCCGTTCGCGACCAGCTTCTGATCGTGCGCGAGGATGTCCTTGAGCAGCCCGAGGCTGTAGCACGCCGTGCCGCGCGGCTTGAAATATCCCCAGACTGTCTGGCTGGCCGGATCGAATTCGGTCTCGTACTGCGAATTCGTCGGCCCGTAAGGAATGCAAAGGCCTACTGCATCACGCATGTTCATTACCATCTCCCCGAAATTGCCCCGCAAGCGGGGCGCTATCGCATCGGCCCTGGTAAGCGCACGGTGATGCCGCTACCACGGCCACCCGTGATCGATTTAACGCCCGCCTTCCGGAGGCGGCAATCAGGGCCTCCCTGATGCGCTGCCTTGTTGCGCTATGGCCACATCGGTTAACCTCCCGCGCCGGGGGCTCGATGTACGTCATCGTCTACAAGTCCGATGGATTTCCGATTTGCCGCCAGGTGCCGGGTGTCACCCCGGACCCGGTGGTGACCTGGAACACCGAGGCCGCCGCCCGNGCCTTCATCCAGTCNAAGGGGGCCGACGCGGANTTCCAGCCGGTGCAGATCACCGACGACGCTATGGACAAAATGGCAAAAACCATGGGGTGNCCCGTCGAATCNATGACCTTCGAGCCCTATCCGGGCTAGAACTCGACGTTGTCGATGAGGCGCGTGCCGCCCAGGCGCGCGGCTGCGAGGACAATAAGCTCCGAATCACCCGCCTGCGGCGGCGCAAGATCGTCCCGACGCCGTAGTTCCACATAGTCCGGCCGCCAGCCCGAGCGCTCGAGTTCGAGCCGGGCCTCGGCCGGAGCTCGGCCGGCGGCGACCTCGCCCAGGACGCGATAGAGTCGCGGCGCCTCGGCCCGCTCGGCGGACGACAGGTAGGCGTTGCGCGAGCTCATCGCCAGGCCGTCGGCTTCGCGCACGGTTTCACCGGCCACGATGCGGATGGGCAGGTCGAGCGCCGCCACCATGCCGCGCACGATGACCAGTTGCTGGTAGTCCTTCTTGCCGAAGACTGCGGCGGCCGGCTGCACGCAGTTGAAGAGTTTGAGCACGACGGTGCACACGCCTTCAAAAAACCCGGGGCGAAAGCGCCCCTCCAGGTCCTCGCCGAGCGGCCCGGGCCGCACGCGGTAGGCTTGCGGCTGGGGATAGAGCACCTTCTCCGTGGGCGCGAAGAGCAGCTCGACGCCCTCCGCTTCGAGCATCTGTCGGTCGCGCTCGAACGTGCGCGGATAGCGATCGAAGTCCTCGCCCGGGGAGAACTGCAGGCGATTGACGAAGATGCTCGCCACCACCGCGCGCGCCTCGCGCCGCGCGCGGCGCATGAGCTCCAGATGGCCCTGGTGCAGACCGCCCATGGTGGGTACGAACGCCACCGGCCCGAGGCTCGCGAGCGCCGTGCGCAGCTCCGCGATGGTCGCGGCGATGCGCATCAGGCGAGATTGAAGAACTCGCGCCGGCTTCTCATGGCGCGCAGCCGCTCCACGAGCAGCTCGAAGTCCGGCTCGCGATCGACGAAGTTCAGCTTGTCCGAGTTCACTATCAGCAGCGGCGAGCCGTCGTAGTAGTAGAAGAAGCGCGCGTAGCTCTCGACAAGAAGCGCGAGGTATGGCTCGCTCACCGGCCGCTCGTAGCCGCGCGAGCGCCGGCGCACGCGCTCGATCAGCGTCGCCGGTTGCGCCTGCAGGTAGACGACCAGATCGGGGGCCGGCGCGTGCGGCCGCAGCGCCTCGTAGATCTTCTGGTAGAGCGCAAGCTCGTCGGCCGAGAGCGTGAGGCGCGCGAACAGCGGATCCTTGTCGAGCAGGAAGTCGCCGACCACCGGCCGGGCGAAGAGGTCTGGCTGCGCGAGCGGCTCGACCAGGCGCGAGCGCTGGAAAAGAAAAAAAAGCTGCGTCGGCAGCGCGTAGCGCGGCATGTCCTGGTAGAAGCGCGCGAGAAACGGGTTCTCCTCCGGCTGCTCGAGCACGAGATCGGCGGTGAGCCGTGCTGCGAGCCGCCGCGCGAGGCTGGTCTTGCCCGCGCCGATCGGTCCTTCGACCACCAGGTAGCGAAACTTATCCACGGAAAACGAAGTACACCGCGCCCATGATGCAGAGCGAGGCCCAGAGGTAGTCGAGCTTGAGCGGCTGCTTCATGTAGAAGATCGCGAAAGGCACGAACACCGTCAGGGTGATCGCTTCCTGCAGGATCTTGAGCTGCGCCAGCGTGAGGTCCCGGTAGCCGATGCGGTTCGCCGGCACCTGCAGCAGGTATTCGAAGAGCGCGATGCCCCAGCTCGCCGTGGCGGCAATCCACCACGGGTAGGTGGCGAGGTTGCGCAGGTGCGCATACCAGGCGAACGTCATGAAGACGTTCGAGGCGACCAGCATCAGCGCGCACAGCGTGACATTGGAAAGCTGCATCAGCCCAGGCGCTCGACTTTCTGGCCGGGAAGCGCGGCGGCACACGCTGCGGCGCTGCCGCGCCCGGGAATGTGCGCGTCGGGCGCGAGCTCGAGTAGCGGCAGCAGCACGAACGCGCGCTCGTGCATGCGCGGATGCGGCACGACGAGCTGCGGCGCCGCGATGCGCTGTTCGCCGAAGAGCAGCAGATCGAGATCTAGCGTGCGCGGCGCGTTGGCGAAGCTCCGCCGCCGGCCGTGGCGGCTTTCAATCGCCTGCAGCTCGGAAAGGAGCTCGAATGCCTCGAGCTCGGTGTCGAGGCGCGCGACCGCATTGACGAACTCAGGCTGCGCCTCGTAGCCAAGCGGTGCGCTGGCGTAGAGCGCCGAGCGCGCCGCGAGGCGGCTGCGCGCTATCTCGCCCAGCTCGTCGAGCGCCCGCTCGACCTGGGCGCGGGGATCAGCGAGGTTCGAGCCGATGCCGATATACGCCGGTGTCACGCGCTCGCGGGCGTCGGCGGAGCCGCGGGTTGCTTCTTCCGGCGCCGCCGCCGCCGCTTGCGCGGCCCCGTGTCGGGCAGCAGCATCGCCTTCCTCGTTTCGGCGTCCGCGCTGTGGAACGCGCGCCACCACGCCTCGAGCTCCGCCGGCACTTCGCCGCTCGCTGCGCGTACGGCGAGGAAGTCGTAGGCCATGCGATAGCGCGGCGACTCGACCATCCGGTACGGGCGCTGGCCGGAGCGCAGCTCGAAGCGCGGCTGCATGCTCCAGATTTCACGCATGGTGGCGGTCAGGCGGCGGGTAATGGCGAGCTTCGCGCATTGCGTATCGAGCACCTCGTCCATCGCGTTTTCCAGGGCCATGATCGAGCGCTCGCCGCGTGCTTCACGCGCCTTCGACGCGGCGAGCACTTCGTGCCAGAGCAGCGCGGCGAAGAGAAACGCGGGAGATACGGGCCGCTCGGCGAGCACCCGCTCATCGGTCTGTGCGAGCGCCAGCGTCACGAAGCGCTCGCCAAGCGGCTGCTCGAGGATCACGTCGAGGAGCGGAAGCAGGCCCTTGTGGAGGCCCACGTCGCGCAGCTGCCGCAGGCAGGCGCTCGCGTGACCGGAGAGCAGCAGCTTCAGCATCTCGTCGAAAAGCCGCGCCGGCGGCACGCGCTCCATGAGCGGCGCCAGGCGCCGGATCGGCTCGCGGGTGGCCGCCTCGAGCGTCAGGCCGAGCTTCGCGCCGAGCCGCACGCCACGCAGCATGCGCACCGGGTCTTCGCGGTAGCGCGTTTCCGGATCCCCGATGACGCGCAGCACGCGCTTTTTCAGGTCGGCGAGGCCGCCGTGGAAATCGACCACTTCTTCGCTCGCCGGATCGAAGTAGAGCGCGTTCACGGTGAAGTCGCGCCGTCTTGCATCCTCGGCCTGCGTGCCGAAGACGTTGTCGCGCAGCACTCGCCCGTGCTCGTCCTTTTCCGCGGTATCGGGATCGGCGGCGCGGAAGGTCGAGACTTCGACCGTTTCGGCGCCCATCATGACGTGCACCAGGCGAAAGCGCCGGCCGATGATCAGGGCACGCCGGAAAAGCGGCTTCACTTGCTCGGGGCGCGCATCGGTCGCCACGTCGAAATCCTTGGGCGCGATGCCGAGGAGCAGATCGCGCACCGCGCCGCCGACGACATAGGCGCTGAAGCCCGCTTCACGCAGCACTGTGCACACCTTGGCGGCGGCCGGGGTGAGGGCATCGCGCGCGAGGCCGTGCCGTTCGCGCGGCACGCGGTCGACCTGGTCCGACAGCCCGAGAACGCGCCGGATGAAGCGCTTGATCATTCGCGGGCCGGCATTCTACTGGCGCAGCGAAATCATCGCCCAGCCGCGCCTCGCCGCCAGCGCGGCGAGCGCTTCGTCCGGGTCCACCACCACCGGCCGCGATACCCGCTCGAGCAGCGGCAAATCGTTGTGCGAATCGCTGTAAAAAGTGCTTTCTGCGAAGTCGGCCAGGCGCCGCCCGAGCCGGGAAAGCCACTGCTCGAGGCGAACCAGCTTGCCCTCGCGAAAGCACGGTGTGCCGGCGACGCGGCCCGTGAAGCGCCCGTCGCGCATTTCGGGCTCGGTCGCGATGAGCTCCTCGACGCGGAAGGCCCGGGCGATCGGCGCCGTGACGAAGCTGTTGGTGGCGGTGATGATGGCGCACAGGTCGCCCGCCGCCTGGTGCGTGCTCACNAAATCGCGCGCCGCCGGCGTAATCATCGGCGCGATGCGAAGCCGCATGAATTCGCCGCGCCAGCGCTCGAGCTCCTCNGGGGAGTGCGTGGCAAGGGGCCGCAGGGCAAAGGCGAGGTACTGGTGGATGTCGAGCGTTCCCGCGACGTACTGCTCGTAATAAGTTCGGTTCTGCGCTTCATAGCTCTCGCGATGGAGCACCCCGTGGTCCACCAGGAACTGCCCCCATTCATAGTCGCTATCGCCGGCGAGCAGCGTGTTGTCCAGATCGAAGAGAGCCAGGCGCATGCGCGCCCGAGTTTAGCCGCGGTGGCGTAACGAAGGCCGGCGTGCCCGCCGGCGGCTAGAAGCGGCGCTGTACGCCGATGCGGAAATCCTGCAGCCGGAAGAGGCCGGTCGGATCGCGCGACAGCGACTCGGCGCTCACCGCCCAGTCCGGCGAGAACCAGTAGCGGCCGAAGACCGACAGCGGCCGCTGCTCGAGATCCCACTCGCGCGGGCTGGCGAGCGACATGCTGAGGTCCGCGCGCTCGCCAAAGGCGTACGACCAGCGCATGCGCGGGCCCGGCGCGAAGCCGTAGATATCGCGCCATTGGTAGGCGGCAAAGCCGAACCGGTCGTACTCGGGGGCTAGCCAGCTGCGTGCGAAGCTCGGGTCGAGGCCGGGCTCGGCGCGCTCGGGCAGGCGCAGGCCGGATTGGGCCCAGGCGGATGCTGCGGCGAGGAGGCCGGCGATGGCGAACATTCGTACGACGGCGAGCATGGGATGAATCTACTCATCGTCCTTCGGCCTGTCCACCCACCATTTCCTCGCGCAAGGCCTCGCGAACCAGGGGCAGCGTGAGCGGCCGCTGCCGCATAAGTGAATAGCGATCAAGGACTTCCATGACCGCGGCGAGGCTCGTCAAATCGCGTGGCAGGCGGCTGAGCAAGTACGAGGCGACATCGTCGGAAAGCAACAGTCCGCGCGCCGTGGCGAGCGCCTTGAGGTGCTCGGCCTTGTCCGCGTCGGTCAGCGGCACAAGCTGGTAGACCAGGCCCCAGGCGAGCCGGCTGGCGAGGTCGGGACGCATGCCGAGCTGAGCGGGCGGCGCGTCTCCCGCGGCGAGCACGGCCGGCCCGCCTTCGCGCGCCTCGTTGATCGCCACGAAGAGCGCCTGCTGGACGTGCTGATCGAGCACCTGGACGTCGTCGGCGACGACCAGCTGCGGGTTCGCGCGCGCCGCGGCGGCGAGCAGATGGCTGCGGCCGCAGCCGCGCGTTCCCCAGAGATAAACAATGCGTTCCTCGAGCGTCTGCGCCGCGAGCGCCCTCACGCGTGCGAGCGCTTCGCGATTGGGGCCGGGCACGAAGTTGGCGAAATCCTGCTCGCGCGCCGGGGAAATACCGAGCGGCAACTGTTGCATCACGTAGAATTTTGGACTCTAGCATGTCGAACGGTCTTTCCTATCGCGACGCCGGGGTGGACATCGAGGCGGGCGACGCGCTGGTCGAGGCCATCAAGCCCTACGCCCGGCGCACGCTGCGCCCCGAGGTGCTCGCCGGCATCGGTGGCTTCGGCGCGCTTTGCGAGATCCCGCGCAAGTATCGGCAGCCGGTACTCGTGTCGGGCACCGACGGCGTCGGCACGAAGCTGAAGATCGCGCTCGCCCTCGATCGCCACGACACCATCGGCATCGATCTCGTGGCGATGTGCGCCAACGATGTCGTGGTGCAGGGCGCTGAGCCGCTTTTCTTCCTGGACTACTACGTGTGCGAGCGGCTCGATGTCCGGGTGGCCGCGGAGGTGGTGAAAGGCATCGCCGCAGGATGCGAGCTGGCCGGCTGTGCCCTCGTGGGTGGCGAGACGGCCGAGCATCCGAAGGCGTTCATCGAGGGCGAGTACGACCTCGCCGGCTTCTGCGTCGGGGTGGTGGAGAAGGAGCGCATCATCGACGGCCGCAGCGTCGCGGCGGGCGATGTGCTGCTCGGGCTCGCCGCGAGCGGCGCGCATGCCAACGGCTACTCGCTCATCCGGCGCATCATCGGCGAGCGGCCGCTCGAGGCGGAGCGCGCGCGCGCGCTGCTCGAGCCGACACGCATTTACGTGAAGCCGCTGCTCCAGCTCGCGGCGACGCTGCCGGTGAAAGCGCTGGCGCACATCACGGGCGGCGGCATCGTCGGCAACGTACCGCGCGTCCTGCCGCCGGGCACGCGGGCAAGGATCGACAGCAGCATGTGGCCGCGGCCCGAACTTTTCCGCTGGCTGCAGCAGGAGGGCCGCGTCAGCGAGGCGGAAATGTGGCGCGTATTCAATTGCGGCATCGGCATGGTGGTGATCGTCGCGCCCGGCGATGCCGCAGCCGCCCGGGCATTCCTCGAGCGCGAGGGCGAGCAGGTCTACGAGATCGGCGTCATCGAGCGCGCGAGCGGCGAACCGCAGGCACTCATCACCTAGCGCCGCGCCGCGCGAGGTAAATGCCGGCGAGCACCACCGCCGCGCCCATCATCTGCAGCGGCACGAGCGCCTCACCGAGCAGCAGCCACGCGAAGAGCGCCGCCATCACCGGCTGAAAAAGCAGGCTGACCGACGAAAACGCGGCCGGCAGGTGCGCGAGCGAATAGGCGATCAGTCCCTGCCCGGCGCAGTGGGAAATCCAGGCGAGCGCAACGAGCGTCAGCCAGCCGCGCGCGCTTTGCGGCAGGAAGGCCTCGCCGGAGGCGAGGGCGACTGGCAGGAGCAATAGCGCGGTCACCGTGGTAGTGATCGCCATCAACTCGAGCGTCTGCGCGCCACGATCGCGCAGCGCCTTCACCACGAGAATGTACCCGGCGTAGAAGACCGCGGTAACCACGCCGAGCGCGTCGCCCAGGAGCGCGCTGGCAGAAAACGCCAGGCTCGTGCGCACGAGCAGCGCTACGCCGGCGAGAGCGGCGGCAAGGCCGACGAGGAACGTGGCGCTCGGACGCTCGCGCCAGAAGAGCCACATCGCCGCGGTGACGAAAATCGACGCCAGATTCGCAAGCAGCGTCGAATTGGCGACCGACGTATAGCGAATCGACCAGTGCCAGAAGCCGAGGTCGCCCGCGAAGGCGAAGCCTGCGGCGAGCAGGAGCGGCCAGCCTGTGCGCGGCGCGCCGGGCTTCGCGCCGAGGCGCGCGAGCGGCCACAGGAGCGGCGCCGCCAGTGCCACGCGCCAGAAGGCGCTCGCGCTCGGGCCGACGTCGGTCAGCCGCACGAAGATCGGCGAGAGCGCGATAAAGGTCGCGCCGGCGAACAACGCAGCAAGGGCGGGCCGCATGGCCCGGCGATGGTACTCGGGAGGCTACTTTAGGTCGTTCCAGCGCTTGAGCGCCGCTTCGTAGCGCTTGCGCGCGAGCTCCACTTCCTGCTCGAGAATCGCCTGCCGTGCAAAGTAGTTTTCGTTGGGCCTGCTGCCGCCGGCGGCGCTGCCGGTGCGCTCGCCGGGCAGCGACTCGATGCCCTGATCGCGCCGCGCCATCACCTGCTGGAGCGCGGTGTAGGAGGCGCGCACTTCGTCGTACGCCTGGTCGAGCTGGCTGCTGCGATTTTGCGCGCCAGGATTTTGCGCGCTCAGGCTCCCACAGAAGGCAAGCAAGAGGGCGAGGACGAGCCGATTCATGGAGGGCTTTCCGGTAGAATTTTTTGACATGGCACGGCCGCGTTTCGTTCACCTGAGGATGCACAGCGAGTACTCGGTGAGCGATGGCATAGTCCGGATCGAGGAGGCCGCGAAGCGCGCTGCGGCCGACGGCATGCCGGCCCTCGCGCTCACCGATGCCGGAAACCTTTTCGGCATGGTGAAGTTCTACGGCGCGGCGCGCGCCGCCGGCGTGAAGCCGATCATCGGCGCCGATTGCTGGATCGAAAGCGAGGCGGAGCGCGACAAGCCCTCGCGCCTGCTGCTCCTTTGCTCCTCGCGCGAGGGCTATCGCCGGCTTTGCGAGCTGCTGTCGCGCGCGTGGCTTGCCAACCAGCAGCGCGCTCGTGCCCTGATTGCGCGCGCCTGGCTCGAGGAGCGCAGCGACGGCCTGATCGCGCTCTCCGGCTTTCTCGGCGGCGACCTGGCCGCGCCGCTCCTTTCGGATCATGCCGAGTCCGCCGAACGGATCGCGCGCCGCTGGGCCGAGCTCTTCCCCGGACGCTACTACATCGAAGTGCAGCGCGCCGGACAGCCGAACGGCGAGGCGCTCCTCGCGCGCTCGATCGCGCTCGCCGGCCGACTCGGCCTGCCCGCGGTGGCAACGCACCCGGTGCAATTTCTGGAGCCGGAGGATTTCAAGGCCCATGAAGCCCGGGTCTGCATCTCCCAGGGCCTGCTGCTCGGCGATCAACGCCGGCCGCGCTTGTTCACCAGCGAGCAGTACTTCAAGTCGCCGGAGGAGATGGGCCAGCTTTTCGCCGATGCGCCGCAGCTACTCGAGAACTCGGTCGAGATCGCGCGGCGCTGCAACCTGGAAATCGAGCTGGGCAAGACGCGCCTGCCGGCGTTTCCGACCCCTGCCGGCGTGCCGCTCGAGGAGCACCTGCGCGCCGAGGCGGGTGCCGGGCTCGCGCGGCGCTTCGAGCAGCTCGGCATAGAGGCGGGTGAGCGCGAGCGCTACGGCGCGCGCCTCGAATTCGAGCTCGGCACCATCGTGCAGATGGGCTTTGCCGGCTACTTCCTGATCGTCGCCGATTTCATCAACTGGGCAAAAAAGAACGGCGTGCCGGTGGGACCGGGGAGAGGGTCGGGCGCCGGCTCGCTCACCGCGTATGCGCTCGGCATCACCGATCTCGATCCGCTGCGCTACGACCTGCTTTTCGAGCGCTTCCTCAATCCCGAGCGTGTCTCGATGCCGGACTTCGACATCGATTTCTGCCAGGACGGGCGCGACCGCGTCATCGACTACGTGCGCCGCAAGTACGGCGAGGAGAGCGTCTCGCAGATCGCCACTTTCGGCACCATGGCGGCGCGCGCGGTGGTGCGCGACGTAGGCCGTGTGCTCGATCTCGGCTACAACTTCTGCGACCAGATCGCAAAGCTGATCCCGTTCCAGCCGGGGAAGCTGGTTACGCTCGCCGACGCGCGGGAAATGGAGCCCTTGCTCGCCGAGCGGGAAAAGAACGAGGACGAGGTGCGCGAGCTCCTCGAGCTCGGCGAGAAGCTCGAAGGCATGGTGCGCAACGTCGGCATGCATGCGGGCGGCGTGCTGATCTCGCCCGGCCGCTTGACCGACTTCTGCCCGCTGTACGCTGCCGAAGGCACGCAGCACGCCATCTCGCAGCTCGACAAGGACGACGTCGAGGCGATCGGTCTGGTCAAGTTCGATTTCCTGGGTCTCACGACGCTCACGGTCCTGGACTGGGCGGAGCGCTCGGTGCGCGCTATGGGCGCGCCGGACTTCTCGCTTGCGCAACTACCGCTCGACGATGCGGCGACCTATGCGCTTCTGTCGGCCGGCAATACCACCGCCGTGTTCCAGCTGGAATCGCGCGGCATGCGCGACTTGATCCGGCGCGCGCGACCCGACCGCTTCGAGGACGTGATCGCGCTGGTCGCGCTCTACCGTCCGGGGCCGATGGACCTGATTCCCGACTTCATCGCCCGCAAGCATGGCGAGCAGCGCGTCGACTATCTCGATGCGCGCCTGCAGCCGATCCTCGGGCCGACCTACGGCATCATGGTGTACCAGGAGCAGGTGATGCAGATCGCGCAGGTGATCGGCGGCTATACGCTCGGCGGCGCCGACCTGCTGCGCCGCGCGATGGGCAAGAAGAAGCCCGAGGAGATGGCGCAGCAGCGCGACATCTTCATCGCCGGCGCGGAGAAGAACGGCCTCAGCCGCGCCAAGGCGACCCAGCTCTTCGACCTGATGGAGAAGTTCGCCGGCTACGGCTTCAACAAGTCGCACGCTGCAGCGTACGCGCTCCTCGCCTACCAGACCGCGTACATGAAGGCGCATCACCGCGCCGCATTCCTCGCCGCCAACCTTTCCGCGGTCATGGACGACACCGATAAGGTCCGTCAGTTCTACGAGGACGGGCTCGCGAACGGGCTCACCATCCTGCCGCCCGATATCAACGCCTCGGCCTACCGTTTCGTGCCGGTCGACGCCGAGCGCGTCCGCTATGGCCTCGGCGCCGTGCGCGGCACCGGGCAGGCGGCGATCGAGGCGATCGTGCAGGCGCGGGATGCCGGAGCGTTTCTCGACCTGTTCGATTTCTGCCACCGCGTCGACAAGCGCATGGTCAATCGCCGCGTGGTCGAATCGCTGGTGCGCGCGGGTGCCTTCGATGCGCTGGACAGTCACCGGGCCCGGCTTCTTGCCTCGGTTGGCCGGGCGCTCGAAGCGGCCGAGCAGGCCGAACGCGCCGCCAGCCAGTCGAGCCTGTTCGCCGAGGCGGAAGTGCCTCGCGGCGGCCGCGATGCCTACGTCGAGGTCGAAGCGTGGGACCTGCGGCAGCGCCTGCTCGAAGAGAAGAGCGCGCTCGGCTTTTCCATCTCCGGCCACCTCTTCTCCATCTACGAGCGCGAGCTCGCGGGCTTTGCGCGCACTGCCCTTGCCAAGCTGGTACCGGGCGAGCGCGTATGGATGGCCGGCGTGGTGACCGCGGCGCGCGTGCAGATGACACGGCGCGGGCGCATGATGGTGGTGACGCTCGACGACGCGACCGCGCAGGTCGAGATGACCGTTTTCAGCGAGCTCTTCGACCGCGCGCGCGACAAGATCAAGGAAGACGCACTGCTGGTCGTTGCCGGCAAGGTGCAGCGCGACGAGTTCTCGGGCGGCTTGCGCGTCAGCGCCGACGAAATCCTGGACCTCGAGATGGTGCGCAATCGTTTTGCGGCGCGCCTGCGCATTGCCATGAACGGGCAGGCGGATGCGCGGCGCCTGCAGCAGGTGCTTGCCCCGTACCGGGCCTCCGGCGACGCCGCCTGCCAGGTGGTCGTCGCCTATCGCAATTCGAGCGCCGCGTGTGACGTCGCCCTCGGCGAGTCCTGGCGCGTGCGCCCCGACAGCCAGCTCATTGCCGAACTCGGCGCTTGGCTCGCGCCGGAGAACGTGCAGCTCATCTATAGCGCCCTCTTGGGCTAGCTCGCCCAGCGCACCGCGCACGGTTCGCTCGTCATGACGCTTCGCTGGTGCAGATACCAGGCATTGGCGAGGCGCTCGTTGGGGTCGAAGCGCCGTTTGTGCGCAAGAAAGTCGGCCATCTCGGGATAGCAGGCGCGCGTCTGCTCGCGGGTCGCCTCCACCGTCGTGGCGATCTGGAAGCTGCCACCCGCGCCGATCGCCGCGCCAATCAGCTCGCCGCGCAATTGCCTCGAGCGCACACAACTGCCGAGCGCCGCGGTGCGCGCGAAGCCGAGTCTCACTTCGAGATAATCGCGGCGCGCCCAGCGGAGGAACGTATCGCTTTCGGCTGCGGTTTCGCGCACCACCACACTGCAGAGCGGCATGCGCCAGTCACTGCAGCGCGTCTCGGCTTCCTTCATGAAGGGCTCGAGCGCTTTAGCCGATAGCAGCAGCTCGAGCGGGCGCTCGAGCGCAGTTGGGTGCGCTTTCACCGTCAGCTCCTGTGGGTTCCTGGCGCGCTCCACGGCGCGCGCCAGTGATTCGATGCGCAGCGTGACGCTATAGAGCGTGCCGAAAAGATCCTGCCCGCCGATGGCCAGCGCGAAGAGCTCGGCCTCGCGCTCGCGGCTGACGCGGCGCAACTCGCCCTCCGGCGTGACGAGGGCGAGGGAGGCGACGTGCGCCACCGCCGGTCTGCCGTCGGGCCCGGCGGCGTTGCGCGCGAGGCTCTGGCCGACCGTCGGCATCGTGGTGCGCACCTGGGCGCGGGCATCGCCGGGGCGCAGTGCCGCGGCGATCGCGTGCCAGGGCGTCGCGGCCTGTACCTCGACGAGTCCCTGGCGTTCGTCCACCCGCAAAATACGGTTGAGCGCGCGCAAGTCGATCGCTTCTCCGTTGCGCACTGCCTCGCACAGCTCCAGCGCGGAAATCGGTTTGCTCGTGGCCATCGCACTCCTCCTCGTAAAGCGCGACGCCACGCTGCGCCGCCGCGCGAGGCATGGCAAGGCTGCCGTGCGGGGTATCGAAATCTGATACCGTCGGGTGGCATGGCGCTGAAGCAGCGGCTGATCGAAGCACTGAAGGTATGCCTGCGCGCCCGCGGCCTTACTTACGCGGCGCTCGCTCGCAAGCTGGAAGTTTCGGAGCCGACGGTGAAGCGCATGCTCTCGCGCGGCAACTTCACGCTGGAGCGCATGGAGCGGGTCCTCGAGGTGCTCGAAGTGGATTTGCAGGAGCTCGCGCGGCTTGCGCGCGAAGGCTCACAGGCGCCGGCGGAACTGACGCACGAACAGGAGCTGGCTCTCGCGCGCGACGAGCGGCTCTTCTCGGTCTTCTGGCTGGTCCAGAACCAGTGGTCTTTTGCGGAGATCCTTGCGGCGTACGCCGTCTCGCGCGCCGAGCTCACGTCGACGTATGCGCGCCTGGAGCGCCTGAAGCTCATCCGCTGGGGGCCGGGTGAGCGCGCGAAGCTCCTCGTGCGGCGCGACTTTCGCTGGCGCGACGGCGGTCCGGCGAAGAAGGCCTACGGTCCACGCGTGATGAGCGAGTTCCTCGACGCGCGCTTCAAGCAGCCGCTGGAATTCCTGCGCTTCGAGGCGCGACAGGTGTCGCCCGAGTCAGCCGCCGTCCTCAAGCGCCGGCTCGAGCGCCTGGCTCTCGAGTTCAATGAGCTTGCGGAGGTCGACTTTTCCGTCCCGAGCGGCAGGCGCGTCGGGGTCGCTGTGCTGGTCGCGTGCCGGCCCTGGGAATTCTCGGTGGTGCGCGGGTTGAAACGGCGCAGCTAGTCCGTCGGCCGGATCTCGAAGCGCGTGTAGGGCCGCTCGAACTCGAGCGCCAGCGGCTCCTCCTCGAGCGCCGCAACGCGCGCACCGGGCGGACCCTGACGCGCCCACGCGAGAAGGCGGTCGATTGCCGCTTGCTCGCCTTGCAGCAGCGCCTGAACGCTGCCATCGGACCGGTTGCGCACCCAGCCGGTGATGCCGAGGCGCTCCGCTTCATCGCGCAGCGCATAGCGGAAGCCGACGCCTTGCACCCGTCCCCGCACTCGGATCTGGCGGCTGGTCATGCAAGCGTTCCGAGGCAATGTTAAGCTCGCCGCGAGCGCAGCGTCACAAACAAAAACGGGGGACTGAGGAAATGCGCGTCAGTTTGCTGGTCGTGGCAGCACTCGCCTTGATCGGATTCGTCGTGGTGGCGGTCGTCGTGCCGCAGACGCAGGGCGCGAAGGCGAAGGAAGCGGCGCAGGCGCTGGTCGCCGGCGCCGGGCCCGCGCAGCAGCAGGTGACTTCCATCGTCGAGAAGTCGGGCAATCTGTCCGGTGCCGGCCGGGGCGTTAAGATCGCCGAAAAAAGCGATCCCAAGGCGGGCAGGTTCAAATGGATCGTCGCCGAGGACGGCGCGATCCGCGGCTGGAACGAGGAAAACGCGCTCGAAGTGGCGCTGACACCGAGCGTGCAGGCCGGCAAGGTGAGCTGGACCTGCAAGGGCTATCCGCTCAGCGCAATGCCCGCGGCGTGCGGCGGCCGCTAGCGGCAACCTCTCAGCGGCGCCGGACGATGGCGCGCGCGGCGAGCAGTCCGCACAGCGTCCCGGCCGCGACCACCAGCCAGTCACGCCGGCGCCAGCGGCTCGCAGGCGGCCGCACGATCGACTTGATCGCCTGGGTGGCCGTCTGCGGGTCCTTGACCCCGGTCAGCGACGCCAGGCGCTGCGTCGCTTCGTTCGAATCGAAAGCGGGCGCGAGGCCGCGTGCCAGCGCCTCCGGCATATCGTCCTGGGTCACGCGATCCGCCTCGCGCGTGCGGCTGATGCTCTGTGCCAGCACACTGCTCTTCTCGTCGCCGTCGACCAGCGTCGGTTCGACCGCGGCGACATTCGGCGGCTGAGTCCGCCCCGACTGGGTGGTCGCCGTGGCGGCGGCGGCGAGCTGCCGCTCGCACTCGTGCAGATCGCGTGCCGCCTCGGTCGCGTCCTGATAGCGCTCCTCGAGCGGCTTGGCGATCATCTTGGCGATGATGTAATCGAGGAGCTGCGGTACGGCGCGGTTCAGCGTGCTCGGCGCCGGCGGCACGAAGTTAACGATCTGGTACATGAGCGCGGTGACGTTCTCGCCGTTGAACGGGGCCGAGCCGCACAGCATCTCGTAGAGGATGACGCCGAGCGAAAAGATGTCCGAGCGATGATCGGCGCGCTTGCCGATCACCTGCTCCGGCGACATGTACTTGGGCGAGCCGAGCAGCATGCCGGTCTGGGTGAGATCGCCCGTGCCGCGCATGCGGGCTATGCCGAAGTCGGTGATCTTCACCGGGCCGTTGGCGACGACCATGATGTTGGCGGGCTTGATATCCCGGTGGACCACGCCTCGCTGGTGCGCGTAGGCGAGGCCCTCGGCGACCTGCGCGGCGATGGCGACCGACTGCGACACGCGTAGCGGCCGGCCCTCGCCAATCAGCGTGCGCAGCTCGACGCCCTCGATGTATTCCATCGACATGTAGACGACGTCGCCCGCCTTGCCGACGTCGTGGATCGTGACGATGTTCGGGTGGTTCAGCCCGCCGGCGGCGCGCGCTTCCTGATAGAAGCGCTGCTCGTACTTGTCGGCATGGTCGCGCTCGAGGCTGATATTGACGGTCTTCACCGCCACCGAGCGTTGAAGCACCGAATCGAGCGCCTTGTACACGACGCCCATCGCGCCGCGACCGAGCTCCGATTCGATGACGTAGCGACCGAGCTTGGCTTGCTCCATCGAGCCGCCCATCAACGCCCGGCCTTGACCGACCGGAACACCGGGCCCCAGACCGGGTGCCCGGCTTCCGCCGCATCGAGGTCGAGCGCCGGATCGACCTCGAGCGCCTTGCGAAACTCGTCGCGGCATTGCCGCTCGCGCTGCGAGGCGCAGTGGATGAAGGCGAGATGCTTGTGCGCGCTCGCGCGCTCCCTGTCGCCCAGCCCCTCGCGCAGCGCGCCCTCGAAGTTCTTCGCCGACTCGTCGTACTCACCCGCCTCGTACTGCTGCAGCGCCAGCTTGAACGGCGTGGCCGGGCTCGCCGCCTTGACCGCCGCGAATACCGGGCCCCACGCGGGATGCCCGGCCTCGGCCGGCGTGAGCTGGAAGCCAGGGTTGAGGGCGAGCAGCTTGCGAAATTCGTCCCGGCAGGCGCGTTCGCGCCGCGAAGCGCAGTGGATGAAGGCGAGATACTTATGCGCGCTCAGCGCCTCCGAGTCGTTCAGCCCGAGGTCGATCGCTCCCTGCAGGTAGCGCGCGGCATCGGCGTACGAGCCCTCATCGTACTTGCGCACGCCGGCCTTCAGCGCTGAAGCGCCTACGCTCGGTTCCATCAGATCGCGCCAGGGTTGCGTGCTGCACGCAGTAAGCAGCAAGAGGACGGGCAGCGCGCGCAGTGTCATCGGAAGCGGTGCTTGATCCTAACCGCTTCGCCGGGTTTTATCTCGACCTGCTCGACATGCGACGGGAAGGTGGAATTGCGGATCTCGACCGTGTGCGCGCCCGGCGCCAGGTCGAGCGTGCGAAGCGGCGGGCTGACGCCGCGACTCCTGCCATCGACCAGCACTTCGCCCCACGGCGCGACGGCGAGTTCGAGCCGCGCAGCGCCTGCCGCCAACGGCTTGTCGCTTTTTTTGGTCAGCTTTCGCGAGGACGCGTCGGGCGCGACGCTTGCGACCGCGGCGGGCGGCGCAGAAAATCCGGGACCCGCGGGCGCCTGTGCCTTGCGCGGCATCGGCGGGGGCGCATCGGGCTCGAGCAGCGCGCGCGCACCGACGCCTCCCGCCAGCAGTCCGAAGAAAACCACGGCCGCGGCCACCAGCGCGGAGCGGCGCACGCCGAGCGGGCCGGAACGCCCGAACCAGGCCGCGCGCGTCTCGCCGTGCATCGATTCGCCGACCGTGTCGGAGAGCCGGCGGCTCGCCGGCGTGCCGCCGACGACCGAGTACACGTCGTGCTCGCGCACGTGCTTGTCGGTACGCGCACCTTCGTGGTGGAAGAGGCTTGCGTAGTCGCGCGACAGGCACGAGACCACCTCGTAGAACGAGCGCGAGACGAGCAGCTGACCGGGCCGCGCGAAGCTCATGACGCGCTGGGCGACGTTGATCCCGTCGCCGATGATGTTGAGCTGGCCGTTCAGGTCCTTCACCAGGCGCACCGGCCCGAGGTTGACGCCGAGCCGCACCGCGAGCGCTCCTGCGCTGTCGCGCATCGCCATCGCGGCAAACAGCGCGTCCTCCGGGTCGCCCATGAAGGTGACCGCGGCGCCATCGCCGGTGTCGAGGATGATTCGATCGCGCGGCGGCACCTGCTCGAGCGACTTCGTCAGCTCGCGATTGAATTCCTGCTTGAGGCTGCAGCTGCTCCGACACCGGCTTTTTCGAATACTCGACGATATCGAGGAAGAGCACGCTACAAACGAGCGTGCGGCCGGAGCTCTCCATAGGTGTATTTTATTTCACGCGCATCCCCGGTTTCGCCCCGGCGTCCGGCGAAACGAGGAATATGCCCGAATCCTCGCCTTTATCCCCCGAGGCGGCGAGCACCATACCCTCGGACACACCAAATTTCATCTTGCGCGGCTCCAGATTCGCGACCACCACGGCGAAGCGGCCCTCGAGCTTCTCGGGAGCGTAGCCCGACTTTATGCCCGCGAAAACAGTGCGCGTGCCATCGCCGAGCTCGAGCGTCAGCTTCAATAGCTTGTCGGCCCCCTCCACGCTCTCGGCGCGCGCGATGCGTGCGACCCTGAGGTCGAGCTTGTTGAACTCGTCGATGTTGATCGTCGGCGCTCGCTCGCCGGGCTGCGGCGCCGTCGCGGCGGCATCGAAGAGCTGGTCGAGCTGCTTCTGCTCGACGCGGCCGAGCAGGTGCCGATACTCGCCGATGCGATGGCCTTCGGGCAGCAGCTTCGCCGCGTCGCTCCAGGCGAGCGGCGCAATGCTGAGGAAGCGCTCGGCCTGCGCTGCGGTCTCGGGCAGCACCGGCTTCAGGTAGAGGGTCAGCAGGCGGAAAAGATTCACCGCCGTGGAGCACACCTCGCGCAGCTCGGCCTCGGCGCCGGCGCGCTTGGCGAGCTCCCAGGGCTTGCGCTCGTCGATGTACTGATTGGCGAGATCGGCAAGGTGCATCACCTCGCGCAGCGCCTTGCCGAATTCGCGCTCATCGTAGCGCGCGGCGATTTCCCGGCCCTTTGCCTGGAACTCGCCCACCAGCGACGTGCTCTGCAATTCGCCGAGCGCGCCGCCGAACTTTCGGCTGACGAACACCGCGGCGCGGCTCGCGATGTTGACGTACTTGCCGACCAGATCGCTGTTGACCCGCGCGATGAAGTCCTCGGGGTTGAAGTCGAAGTCCTCGACATTGGCGTTGAGCTTGGCCGCGATGTAGTAGCGCAGCCACTCCGGGTTCATGCCGAGCTCGAGGTAGCGCAGCGGGCTGATGCCGGTGCCGCGCGACTTCGACATCTTGTCGCCGGAGACGGTGATGAAGCCGTGGACGTAGACGTGGTCGGGCGGCTTGTAGCCCGAGAACTCGAGCATGGCCGGCCAGAAGAGCGTATGGAAATAGATGATGTCTTTGCCGATGAAGTGGACCATCTCCGTGCCGCGGCCCGGCTTCACGAACTGGTCGAAGTCGAGGCCCTTCTTCTGGCAGTAGTTCTTGAGGCTCGCGAAGTAGCCGATCGGCGCGTCGAGCCAAACGTACAGATACTTCTCCTCCGCGATGTCGGGCACGCGGATGCCGAAGTAGGGCGGATCGCGCGAGATGTCCCAGTCGGAGAGCGCGCTTTCACCCTCTCCCTCGAGCCATTCCTTCGCCTTGTTCACGACCTGCGGCTGCAGGCGCCCGGGGGTGTCGATCCAGCGCTTGATGAACGCCTTGCACTTGGCATCCGATAGCCGGAAGAAGAAGTGCTCCGAGGACTTGAGCAGGGGCTTCGCCCCCGAGAGCACCGAGTACGGATTGCGCAATTCGGTGGCCGAATAGACGCTCGAGCAGTTCTCGCAGGCGTCGCCGTACTGGTCCTTGGCGCCGCACACCGGGCACTCGCCCTTGATGTAGCGATCGGCGAGGAACATCCGCTTCACCGGGTCGTAAAACTGCTCGACCGGCTTCGCGTAGACCAGGCCGGCGGCCTTCAGCTGGCGGAAAATCCCTTGCGAGAGCTCGGTGTTCTCCGGCGAATGCGTCGAGTGCCAGTTGTCGTAGGAGACGTGAAAGCCCTCGAGGTAGCGGCGNCGCCCGCGCGCGATCTCGGCGACGAACGCCTCGGGCGTCTTTCCCGCCTTTTCGGCCGCCAGCATGATCGGCGCNCCGTGCGCATCGTCNGCGCCGACGAAATGCACCACGTGGCCCTGCATGCGCTGGAAGCGCACCCAGATGTCGGCCTGGATGTACTCCATGATGTGGCCGATGTGAAAGGGCGCGTTGGCGTAGGGCAGCGCCGTCGTGACGAAGAGCGTGCGCGCGGGCATCTTCAGGCGGAAAAAGGGAAATTCTAGCGGCGATTAGGTACACTTAAGCGCTTCTTCCCGCCATGCCCCTCAGCGAAGCGCAAGTCCAGTCGGTCCTGAAAAGCCTCGTCGACCCGAACACCGGGAAAGACTTCGTCGCCACGCGCTCGCTGCGTAACGTCAAGGTTTCCGGTGACGACGTGTCGCTCGAGATCGAGCTCGGCTATCCCGGCAAAAGCCAGTACGAGCCGATCCGGCGCCAGATCACGCAGGCGCTGAAGAGCGCCGGCGCGAGCGCGGTGAGCGTGAAGGTGGGCTCGAANGTGGTGGCNCACGCCGTGCAGCGCGGCGTGAAGCTCGTTCCGGGCATCAAGAACATCATCGCCGTCGCCTCCGGCAAGGGCGGCGTCGGCAAATCGACCACCGCGGTGAACCTGGCGCTCGCGCTGGCGGCCGAAGGCGCCTCGGTCGGCGTCCTCGATGCCGACATCTACGGCCCGTCGCAGCCGATGATGCTCGGCATCGCCGGGCGGCCGGAGTCGAAGGACGGCAAGAGCCTCGAGCCGATGGAAGCCCACGGCCTGCAGGCGATCTCGATCGGCTTTCTCATCGACGTCGACACGCCGATGGTCTGGCGCGGCCCGATGGTGACGCAGGCACTCGAGCAGCTCCTGAAGGACACGCGCTGGCGCGATCTCGACTACCTGGTGGTCGATCTGCCGCCCGGCACGGGCGACATCCAGTTGACGCTCGCCCAGAAGGTGCCGGTGACGGGCGCCGTGATCGTGACGACGCCGCAGGACATCGCGCTCATCGACGCTCGCAAGGGCCTCAAGATGTTCGAGAAGGTCGGCATCCCGATCCTCGGCATCGTCGAGAACATGTCGTACCACCGCTGCCCGAGCTGCGGCCACGAAAGCCACATCTTCGGCTCGGGCGGCGCCGAGCGCATGGCGCGCGACTACGCGAGCGAGGTGCTCGGGCAGCTGCCGCTCGACGAGGCGATCCGCCAGCAGGCGGACTCCGGCAAGCCGACCGTGGTCTCGGCGCCCGACAGCCCGGCGGCCGAGATCTACCGCCGCATCGCGCGCCGCTGCGCGGTCAAGATCGCCGAGTCGCAGCGCGACATGACCGCCAAGTTCCCGAACATCGTCGTCCAGAACACGTGAGCATCCGCAGTGTCGATTAAGTCAGACCGCTGGATCCGGCGCATGGCGCTCGAGCACCGCATGATCGAGCCGTTCGAGGCCGGACAGGTGAAGGAGCTGGCGGGCCGGCGCGTCGTCTCCTATGGCACCTCGAGCTACGGCTACGACATCCGCTGCTCGACCGAATTCAAGATCTTCACCAACATCAATTCCACCATCGTCGACCCCAAGGCGTTCGACGAGAAGAACTTCGTCGACTACCGCGGCGACGTCTGCATCATCCCGCCCAACTCCTTCGCGCTCGCGCGCACGGTCGAATACTTCCGCATCCCGAGGAACGTGCTCACCATCTGCCTTGGCAAGTCGACCTACGCGCGCTGCGGCATCATCGTCAACGTGACGCCGCTCGAGCCGGAATG
>C688J18823_10000411_pt1 | contig 24870 bp, 23 predicted proteins | sample HopSoiMetagenom1_FD_18823 | JGI IMG/M metagenome (IMG submission 18823) | reverse complement strand
CTACATCTTGTCGCACTGGTCGGAGGCGGTTGCCAACTGGCATCCATTTTTGCCGGCTAATACAGGCAACTACGGACAATTTGGGATCTCGGGAATAGCAACCGCTGCGGGCATCATATTCTTCGCATACATCGGTTTTGACGCTGTCTCTACAGCGGCGCAGGAAGCCAAGAACCCAGCGCGTGACATGCCTATCGGCATCCTTGGGTCCCTCGTAATCTGCACGATCCTCTATATCCTCGTTGCCGCTGTTCTCACCGGCCTGGTGAAGTACACCAATCTCGACGTTCCCGACCCCATCGCCATTGGCATCGATGTCACCGGCGTGCGGTGGGGAAGCATGGTGGTGAAGCTGGGCGCCATTTGCGGACTCAGCAGCACCATGGTCGTCATGTTGCTCGGCCAGTCGCGCGTTTTTTTCTCGATGTCGAGAGATGGGCTGCTCCCGGGTTGGGCTAGCAAGGTTCATCCACGTTTCCGCACACCATACCTTTCCACCATTTTCGTCGGTTTCTGCGTTGCCATGGCTGGCGCGCTCACTCCCATCGACGTCCTTGGCGAAATGGTTTCCATCGGCACTCTTCTGGCTTTCATTATCGTCTGCGCTGGCATCTGGGTTCTGCGCGCGCGCGGCACCGAAGTGAAACGCGCGTTTGTTACTCCGTGGGTGCCATTCACTCCGATCATGGGCATCATCATCTCCGCGTACATGATGTACAGCCTCGCCACCGCCACTTGGATCCGGCTTGTCGTTTGGCTGGTCATCGGCCTCGTCGTCTATTTCTCGTATAGCCGTCGCCACAGCAAAGTGCAGCAAGGGCACCCAGAGGCAATCCTCGAAGCGACTCGGTAATTCGATTTCCTCGCGCCGCGGCGCCCTCGCCCGGCGAAATTTAGAAAGTTAAGAATTCGCAGCAGTTCGACTCACGCCGCTAGGACGCCGGCGCTCCGCCCCTAGCTTGAAGAAACACAGCCGTCGAGAACGCATTAAAATCCCTCCTCGATGGCTGTTGCCCGTCCAAATCCGCTGAAGGCTTTCCGCAGAGTCGTGTGGATCGGATTTGCTTTGCTCGGTCTGTCCGCGATCGGAACCATCGGCTTTCATACGATCGAAGGCTGGTCGTTGCTGGACAGTCTCTACATGGTGGTCATCACCTTTAGCTCGATCGGCTACGGTGAAGTACATCCACTCAGTTCCGCAGGCAGGATTTTCACTATCGGATTGATTGGCTGCGGCGCCCTAGTAGTTGCGCTCGGCATCGGGACGCTCACCCAGGCTTTGCTAGAATTCGAGCTTCTCCAGTTCTTCGGCAGGCGCAGGATGGAACGGCAAATCGCTCGTCTTTCCGGGCACCATATCATCTGCGGCGCCGGACGCGTCGGCCGCAGCGCCGCGCGCGAGCTCGCGAAGAAACCATCACCTTTTGTCATCATCGAGAAGGAACCAGCCAAAGCTGAAGGACTGCCGCCAGACTGGCTTGTCATCACCGGCGATGCCACTCAGGAGGGCACGCTTATCGCGGCCCGCATCCAACAGGCAGCCGGACTGGTCGCCGCGACCACGACTGACGCCGGCAATATCTTCATCGTTCTAAATGCGCGCAGCCTGAATCCCAAACTGAAAATCATTGCCCGGGCCAGCGAAGAGGAATCCACCAAGCACCTGACCAAGGCGGGGGCGAACACCGTGGTATCGCCGTATGTATTCGCCGGTCACTTCATCGCCCAGGGACTACTACGGCCTAACGTAGTCGATTTTCTGAGCCTCACCACCGGCCGTGATGGTACCCATGAGATGGTGATCGAAGAAATCGCCGTGCGGGCACAGTCTTCCCTTGCGGGAAGGAGCGTTGGGGAATCCGGAATTCATCGCGATTACGGCATCATCGTGCTGGCAATCAAGCATGCCGACGGCGGTACCCGCTTCAACCCTCACGCTGGCGATGAGATTCGTGCTGGTGATTACCTCATCGCCATGGGCGAGCCCGCAAGTATGTCCAACCTCGAACTCGCCGCCGCCGGTCAGCAATGAAGATCGTCACGGCCGCAGAGATGCGCGAAATCGATCGCATCACGACCGAGAAATACGGTCTTCCATCACTCGCGCTAATGGAAAACGCGGGCAGTGCCGTCGCGCGCTTCGCATTAGAACAGTACCCGGACGCAAAGCAAATCACTGTGGTCTGCGGAAAGGGCAACAACGGAGGCGATGGATTCGTAGCCGCGCGCAAACTGCTCGAGAACGGGCGAGAAGTTACAGTTCTGCTTTTGGCTTCCCCAGGTGATGTGAGAGGCGATGCGCAGGCGATGCTGCGACGGCTGCCCCTCCCGCCCAGATGCGTCAAATCGCCAGAGGAACTCGCGAGCGCGGCGAGCCTGTTTAGCGAAGCTCATCTAGTCGTTGATGCCATTTTCGGCACCGGCTTTCGGCCTCCCCTGACGGAGCTTGCGGCACAAGCTATTGAACTGATTAGCCGTGGCACAGCCCCGGTTGTAGCAGTGGACATTCCCTCTGGAGTCGATGCTGATTCATTCGATCTCGATCAGCCACATATCTGTCGGAGTGACGCTGTCGTCACTTTTACGGCATTAAAGCCCGGCATCATCTTCCCTGCATTGACGCGCGGCCCAATTGTGGTTGCGAATATCGGCTCTCCAGCAGTGGCGATCACTTCATCTTTGCAGATTCAATGGAATGGTCCAACGGAAATATTACGTAAGCAGCGGCCACTGAATTCGAACAAAGGTCTGTACGGCCATGCTCTGATCATTGGTGGTTCGCTGGGAAAATCAGGTGCACCGACGATGGCATCGGCTGCCGCGTTGCGCATCGGAGCTGGGCTTGTAACGTGCGCTGTCCCAAGTACCATTCTGCCCATCGTAGCGGGAGTGATTCCCGAACTCATGACCGAAGCCCTCCGTGAAAACGGCGCGGGATCCCTTTCTGAGCAAGCTCTGGACGAATCGATCACCACGAAACTCCTCAATCGTAAGGACGTTGTCGCGCTCGGACCGGGGCTGGGCCAGCATTCAGCAACGCTCGCAGCCATTCGCGACTTCGTCGCTCGTTGTAAGTTGCCGATGGTGATCGATGCCGACGGACTGAACGCATTCGCCGGTGAAAGCAAGCTCCTGGATGGCAGTCAGCGCCCATTGGTGCTCACACCCCATCCCGGCGAAATGGCGCGCCTCATTGGTAAGACGGTCAAGGAAGTGGAAGCGGATCGCATCGAGCTAGCGCGCAGCTTCGCGCGCGAACATCATCTCGCTCTGGTGCTGAAGGGCTGGCGCACACTGATTGCCGCTCCTGACGGAGGGGTATGGGTGAATACAACCGGAAATCCAGGCCTCGCCAAAGGCGGGAGCGGCGATGTGCTTACCGGAATGATTGCTGGACTCATCGCACAACACCCCGATCGGCTTGTCGATGCGGCTCGAGCCGGAGTCTATCTCCACGGCCTCGCCGCGGACCTGGCGCTGTCTCAGCAGAGCGAAGAAACCATGCTTGCCACTGACGTGATTGCCGCACTCCCTGGCGCCTTTCGGCGCGTTCAAAGCCCACCTCACGATTTGGTATGGGTCCAGGGTGAGGCCCAGTGGAAGTGAGCAGACCGCGGGAATTTCACACCCACTCGGCAGATCAAACGATCGCTGTAGGACGCCTGCTTAGCACGTTGCTGAACCCAGGAGAGATGGTCATCCTGCGCGGCGATCTCGGGGTCGGCAAGACGACGTTCGTGAAGGGTCTTGCCGAAGCATTCGGCGCTGCGCTGCAGGACGATGTCACCAGTCCTACCTTCACCTTGGTCCATGAATATCGTGGACCTGAAGTAACACTCTTCCACATCGATCTATACCGGATCGACACCGAGCGCGAGCTCGCGACCTTGGGTATCGCAGATCTTCGCACAGAACCGGGCAGTATCCTGCTGATCGAGTGGGGAGAGAAATTCGAGCAACTTGTCACTGAGAGTGACGGCGAAATATCGATCGAGAGAACTGGAGAAAGCGATAGAACGATTAGTTTTTGCCCGCGAGGTAAAGGATGACAGTGGCATGTGGCAGAGGCGGCGCCACACTCACTCCGGCTGAGTTCCGGTTCTCTTCACGACAGTGACAATCATGAATATACCGTTGATCACTGACAACACCGCAAAACCCAGCAGGACGTAGAGGACTTTGACGTGATGAAAAACAGCGATTAGGACCGCCGCCACAAGAATCACGTCAACAACAACGAAGATCGCGAGTTGTTTTTTTGGCATTGTATGAAGCTGACGGTTGAGAAGCTGGCAGTGCTAGCAGCTAAAAGCCCATGATGTTATATCCACAATCAACGTAAATGGTCTCACCGGTAATACCTGTGCTCAGATCGGAAGCGAGGTACAGGGCAGCATCCCCGACTTCACTGGTCTCTACATTGCGCTTCAGTGGCGCGCGTTCCGCGTGCGCCTTGAGCATATCTCCCAAGCCGGAGATGCCACGCGCCGCCAAGGTCTTGATGGGTCCGGCAGAGATGGCATTCACGCGAACCTTTTGTGGGCCTAAGTCCGCGGCGAGATATCGCACAGAGGCCTCCAGAGCCGCTTTCGCCACGCCCATGACGTTGTAACGGGGCACGACCTTCTCTGCACCATAGTAGCTGAGCGTGACGATACTGCCGGTTTCCGTCATCAGTGGAGCAGCCGCGCGAGCGAGCGCGATGAGTGAGTAAACGCTAACGTCGTGTGCGATTCGGAAACCCTCGCGCGTGGTGAAGATAAAGTCATTCTTCAACTCGTCGGGAGGAGCGAAGGCCACGCTGTGAACCAGAGAATGCAACTTCCCATAACGGGACTTTAGCTGTTCAAAGAGCTGGTTGATTTCGGCGTCATTTGTCACATCGCACTGGTAGGCTTCCGCCCCGGGCAGAGCGGGAATTAGGTCCTTCGCTTCCTGTGCGAGACGTTCATTCTGATACGTAATCGCGAGCGTAGCCCCAGCCGCTTGCAGTCTTTGCGCAATCGCCCATGCGATGCTGCGCTTGTTGGCGATGCCAAAAACAATCGCTACACGGCCTTGCATGTTGATCATCCATCGCTCCAGAAAACCAACAAGGATACAGCAGGTGGTAGGGAACACGTTACTGGGAACAGCTGACACGAGGGACAGGTCGAGCAGAAGTCGTCAAAAGATCTTGTTGTCGTTCTCCCCCTCCCTTGTCCCCTGTTCCTTTGTGGATTCACTCGATTGCCCCAACTGCGTTCCCCATTCATAATTCAAGTTGAGGTGAGCCATGGCGGCAGATTTCGACCGGACCAAACGCAAGTTCGATGAAGGGGCTACAAAAATCGAGCAGGAGATCAAGGCAGCGGTGAAGCACTTGAACGATAATGTAGTGACCAAAATTCGAACCGAAGGAACACAGGCGCTGCGCAATCTCGCCCAGGAACTGCAAAAGCTCGCCGATCGCATGGACGACTCGAACAAGTCGACCCCGCCGCAGAAATGAAGCTTTTCTGTCTTCCAATACTGCTCGTTCTTCTACTCGCAGGCTGTGCACGTAAGCAAAGCGTCATCGACGTGCCTTCGCCGCCGGAGATTGCGCAAGAGCCGCTGCACACCGCGAATCCGTCGCCCACGCAAGAAATGCCCAATACGCCCGCGGCGCAAGCACCAGTCGCCGCCATTCGCAATGTTAAGCCGCTCTACGCCGAGTTAGGGCTCGCGAGTTGGTACGGAGCTCCTTACCACAACCGCCGGGGTTCCAATGGTGAAATCTATGACATGAACCAGATGACCGCGGCGCATCGCACTCTGCCACTCAACAGCATCGCGCGCGTTACCAATATTAAGACCGGGAGTTCCGCAGTCGTGCGCATCACTGACCGGGGCCCGTTCATCGGCGAGCGCATCCTCGACCTTTCTGTCGCTGCGGCAAAAGCTGTCGATGTCTGGAACGCCGGCACGGCATGGGTAAAGCTCGAAGTGCTGGAGGCCCCGGTTCCTCTTGACACCGGCGGCAAATGGGCGGTGCAAATTGGCGCATTCGAGACTCTTGAAGCAGCAGTACAGATGAAACAGAATCTGATCGACGGGTATCATCCCGCACGAGTGCTGGAGTTTGCCGGTCCAACTGGTCAGTGGATCCGCATACGCGTGCAAGATGACGATCGCGGATTGGCTGAGCGAATCTCCCGCAGCATCACCACACCTGAAGGCGGCGTCTTCCTGGTGCGGTTAGACTAGTCAGTTGGACAATCCATCCGCTCGAGACGCAGTGTGCTGCATCTCTACCATGCAGTTCGGTCATCAAGAAATGTGCAGCGTTCTGTTGTTGATGCACGGTGAGCTCGCCTGAGGAGTACGCATGGAGTGCCTATTCTGCCGCATCGTTGGTGGTGAAATCCCTGCGAAAACAGTGTATGAAGACAATGACACCTTCGTCTTCGAGGACATAAAACCCCAGGCACCCACGCACCTGCTGATCATTCCGAAGAAGCACGTGGTTGACTTGAAGGAAGCGAAGCCGGGGGATGCCGAAATCATTGGCAAACTCCATCTGGTCGCAGCCCGAATAGCGCGCGACCGCAAAATCGAGAATGGCTATCGAACGGTGTTCAACGTAGGTCCTGGCGCCGGGCAGTCGGTTTTTCATCTGCATTTGCACTTGCTCGGTGGACGGCTGCTGGGCTGGCCTCCGGGTTAGAACTGGGAATCTTCACATCAGGAACACACCTTTGTATCCGGAATCGGGCTTTGGCATCGCAGATTTAACTTCTTATTACCACGCAATCGCCCCCGTGCTGCTGCCGCACCTGCGAGGCCGTCCCATATCGTTCCGACGCTTTCCCGATGATATTCATGGCGAGTCTTACTGGGAGAAAGACGCACCGGCGTTCACGCCGGGGTGGGTGAAGACGGTAGCGGTCCCGCGCGCACGGGGAGAGTCCAATATCCATTACATCGTTATTGAAGATGAGCGGACCCTAGCCTGGGCGGCAAGCGTCAGGTGTATCGAGATTCATCCTTTCCTGCACTGTTACGCGGACACATCCCGTCCCACGAGCATCGTCTTTGACCTTGACCCCGGCGAGGGCGCTGGTCTCATTCAATGCTGCAGAGCCGCTCTGCTGATTAAGCAGTTCTTCGAGCAATTTGAGTTAAAAGTGCTTGCAAAAGTCTCTGGCGGAAAGGGTATGCAGGTGTATCTTCCGCTGAATACGCCTATAACCTATCCAGCCACCCAGGCATTTGCGAAAAAAGTTGCGGAGAAACTAGCCGCCGAACATCCGACGCTGATCGTTGCGGAGAATACGAAGTCAGTCAGAAAGCAGAGAGTCCTAATTGACTGGGCACAGAATTCCTCCTACAAGAGCAACGTTGCTGTTTACTCGCTACGAGCCAGTGGCGAACTGCCGATTGTCTCTGTACCACTAACGTGGGAAGAGACGAAAGGCACCGTCGATCCTCACGACGCGCTCCGACTGAAGTTCGGTCCGGAGGCAGCACTGTCCCGAGTACGCGAGATGGGAGACTTGTTTGGTCCGGTTCTCACGTCGCAGCAAAAGCTGCCCGAGAAACTCCTCCGTGAGTGGAAGATCATTTCAGGGGCGCCCAACGTAATTGCGATCACTCAGAGCCGTGGCACTTCCAAACCTGCACGTGACCGCAGTAGTAGTCAGGGCGGACGTCGAGTATTCGTGGTGCACTCGCCCATAGCGAGTAGCAGCAATCTCGAGCTGGGGCTCGATTTTGGCCAAGAGTTCCGTTGCTGGAGGCTAAACCGCTTCGAGCAGTGTAGTGGCATTCCGATTCCTGCCACTGAATCGAACCAAAGAGAACATACCTATTTCTCAGACCCGCACAGGCGCATTTGCGATAAGGGCACGTACGAAGTGATCGAAGGCAGCTATGTAAAAGGGCACTTGCGGCTTTATTTCTCTGGCAAGAGACTGCTGGGCGAGTGGACGCTCAGCAAAAAAAACGGTCAGTGGGCGTTCAAGACCGAGCAGTCAGTCGCGACACACAACGCTGCTGAGCCATCGATTATGACGCTCCAAGATCGCAGTCAAATGATCGTGCAGCCACAAGTGGCGTCAGGGATGCCTCACGCTAAGCAACCGGATTCGCTTCCAGAGGGTCAGCCGCGATTCATTGAGGCTATGGAAGCCGATGAAGTTGGCAGGCCTGAAGAATTACCCAGCAATCGCGCAGAATGGCTGTATGAGATCAAGTGGGATGGATATCGTGCAATCGCTGTTAAGAACGACGGTAAGGTTCGCATCTACGGACGCAGTGGCAAGCCGCTTGAAAACTGCCGTCACGAGCATCTGGATGAGGCGTTGGCCCAAAGCAAATTCGGCAATGGCGTGCTTGATGGAGAGGTAGTTGCCTTCCAGAACGGGATTGCTTCCTTCCAGACACTGCAGAATAGCCTGCGAAACAATGCTCCTGTCGTGTTCGTTGTGTTCGATATTCTGAACTATGCTCAGCGCGACCTCACAGGGCTGACGTACACAAAGCGCAGAGAGTTCCTCTCCAGCGTGCATCCGTTGCTTCCTTCTTTATTTCCGGTTTCGGAATCAATCGACGCCGATGTAGTTGAACTGTTACACACCTTCAAGGAAAAGAAGATCGAAGGCGTGGTCGCGAAGAGGCGAGACAGCTTGTACCGCGCCGGGAAGACGTCGCACGGCTGGGTGAAATATTGGATTGGAGAACTCGGAAGGTTTGTCATCGGCGGTTACATGCGCGGGAAGGACCGCTATTTCGAGGCGCTCGCGGTGGGCGAGTACGCTAACGGTGAACTCACTTATCGCGAACAGATCCGCCATGGTTTCAGCATTGCAAAGAAACAAACCATCCTTGCTGCAATTGAGGGTAGCGAGATCCCCGAGTGTCCCTTCGAGAACTTGCCGCAAAAGAGACGCCGCGGTGCCGTCGACGAAATACGGATGGAGCAGTACGTATGGGTCCAGCCGAAGCTGCATTGCCTGATGCGCTACAAGGAGCGCACAGCGGCGGGCGAAATCCGGGAGCACGGAAAGTTCGTCAGATTGATCGAGAAAGAAGCCGCCTAATCTAGCTCTTTAGGACTAGGGCATTTCTGCTGCTCAATGCCCGCATCTGGCGGCGGCCCTGAACATCTAATCCACGAGCAGTTCCCTGCGCACTCCTCCGTACATTCCCGCGCAGCATCATTCAGGAAGTTTTATGCGATCGGTTGTCTGGACAGGACACTTACATTTCGGTCTCGTAGTCATGCCGGTCAGCCTCTTTGCCGCTGCCCGGGCCGAGACTACCCGCTTCAAACGCATCCATCGACGCAAGAAGCCAGTCGGCAGTGCCATGGTGGAGGTCACATATGTGAACCGCGAGCGTCACGGTGCCTTCGATCCAAACTCTGGAGACGACTTCCTGCCCGAGCACTTTGGAGCGAACAAAGAACGCTTTGCCGAAGAAACGGATCCCAACGAAGCGGTAGCGGAATACGAATACTCTCCTGTGCGTCAGGTGCTTCGATCGGAAGTCACTGGTGAAGAAGTCTGCACCGAGGAACTAGTGAAAGGGTACGAATACGGACCGAACCAATTTGCCGTCATCGAGCCTGCCGCGATCGAGCGCGTAGCGGTGAAGACGTCAGACACTATCGACCTATTCCATTTCGTAAAGGCAGAAGAAGTGGATCCTCTCTATTTTGAGCGCTCGTACTATGTGGCTCCAGAGCAAGGCGGAGAAAAGGCTTATGCACTCCTTTTAGAGGCGATGCGGAAAGAAGGCTATTTCGGCGTGGCTCGCGTGGGAATGCACAAACACGAACACATGCTCATCCTGCGTCCAAGAAAAAATTGCATCGTTGCTCATACGATGTTCTACGTAAATGAGGTGAGGCGCGCCCCCGAGTTCGAGGTCGATGGCAGCTTGGTGAATGAGAGAGAGCTCTCAGTGGCACGTGCTTTGATCAAGGGCTACTCGGGAGTATTTGAACCGGAGAAGTTTAAAGACATATACCAGGAGCGCATCAAAGGACTGATCCATGAAGAACTAAGCAGGGGTGCGAACGAGACACCTCCAACTGCGGCGTGGTCGGAGGCGATCGTACCCGATTTGACGGAAAGCATTCGCCTGAGCTTGGCCGAAGTCGATTCGAAAGACGAAAGCCGCAAATCGGGCCAGCAGAAGAAATCCGTGCGGCAGTCGAATGGCTCGAAGAAAAAGGACCGGGAAAAGGTGCCTGCCTAACTCCCGGCGAGCCCTAGCTCCGCAGCGATCTTCTTCATCGCTTCAATGCAGAAGGCGATGTGCTCTTCCAAATCGACGCCCAGATCGGCCGCGCCGTTCACGATATCGCCGCGAGACACACTCCGAGCGAAGGCTTTGTCCTTCATCTTCTTGCGAACTGACTTGGAGTCCACCTCTGCCAACGACTTGGAAGGTTTCATTAGGGCGGTAGCAGTGATAAATCCGGCGAGTTCGTCACAGGCGAAGAGAACTTTTTCCATATGCGTCTGTCGTGGCACGCCGCTGTAATCGGCATGCGAAAGGATGGCGCGGCGCACGTCTTCCGCATACCCACGCTCTTCGAGGAGCTTGTTGCCGACGAACGGATGTTGTTCCGCACTGGGAAAGCGCTCATAGTCGAAGTCGTGAAGCAAGCCGGTGATGCTGTACTTGTGCTCCAGCTCAGACGCCTCGCTCGGGTTGAATCCATTGTCGCGCGCGAACTTTTGCGCATACGCGCGCATGCATGCCTCCACGGCCATAGCATGCTTCCGCAGGCTCTCCGACTGGGTGTACTCAGTTAGTAAACTCCAGGCTGACTCACGAGATTGCAGGCTCATCTCCCTGTTTTCTCCCTTGTTTCTCCGGTGTTTCTTGCACGTTTATTCAGGTTTTCATACGGTTTTTTCTTGACTTCTCCATCACAGTACCGCAGAGTAACCCTGGCTGGATTACGGCGTTTTGTCCCAAATCCGGCTTCTGTTTGAGAGTGCCTTGCTCTGGCAGCTCCCAAACTACATGGCCACGACGCTCGCACCTGTTGATTCTAGAGAGGTGGTGAGATGCGACCAATGTCACCTCGTCCAATTTCGGACCAATAACAACAACTGCCGCCGCTGCCGAACGTCGCTGGACAATGAGCCGGAACCGGTCGCTGCGATGCCGGAAGTCGCACCTGCCGTAAGCAACGGCAACTCACACCAACAGATCCAGATCGCGCTTGCGATTCGCTCCCTGCGCCGCCGCTCCGGTCTGAGCCAACGCCAGCTGGCCGGACGCATGCAAGTGCCACGCACGTACGTCTCGAAAATCGAAAATGAAAAAGCGACACCGACGCTCTCGTCGCTATTACGCCTGGCTACCGCGCTGGAGGTCACGATTCCTGACTTGCTCCGCGGTGATGGACGCGCGCGCGAAGACGAGATCGCCGCGCTCGCAGGCGATCCTTTCATTGCCGAAGTCGCGCCATACATCTTCGCGCTCGACGCTATGCAGCGCTCGAGCTTGATGATGCAAATGCGCGACCTGGCCACGAGACCGCGGCGCAAGATCTAACATCTTCCCTCATGCTCACCGCTCGCGTAAGAGGCCGGTCCTGCATCACGGGACCGGCCTTAATGTTTTAGGACGTACGGGAGTCCTACTGCTTTGCGATCACACCGCATGCGATGCGATCACCTGCGTTGCCCGAAGGATCGGTCTTCATGTCATCAGCCTTGGCGTGGATCACGAGCGCTGTTCCTCCATTGCTGAACACAGAGTGGCTGTCGCTTCCGAGCGTCACATCGGGATCGCTGACGGTCGTCTTCGCAGTGCCATCCTCGCTCACCGTGAAGTTCTTCATGTCGCCAGCGTGATGGCCTTCTGGATTCTCTAGCCCATGCTTCTTGCTGTCCGGATTGAAATGGGCGCCTGCCGACTTGAAGTCGGGCCCGTCACATTTTGCTGTCTGATGGATGTGAATGGCGTGTTCACCAGGTGGCAAATTCTTGAAGTCGGTCTTGATGTTCAGGCCCTTCTTCCCTGCTGACGCCAAGACGGCGGTACCGACGTCCTCACCTTGAGCATTCTTTAGCTGGACAGTAGTACCTTTGCTTTTGCCAGGCTTCGTCTTCGCTTGCGCAGAGACGCTAAGTGCGAGCACGCCGCAAAATACGGCAACCAAAAAGATTCGGGCTTTCATAATCACTCCAGCACAGTCGAGAATTGAAATCGCAACGTGGTTCCGGCCGCCCCTCGCCCGGTCTTCAAGATACCTCAACTCGCTTACGCGCATGGCTCACACAAATGGGGCACGAGACAACGACTTACACCGACAACCCAGCAGAGGCCCGCCGGAAGGGCGGCAATATTACCTGCCACCACCAGCGGCAACTGGCCTCGGTGGCGCCGTTGGAATACTGATGTCGAGCTTTGTCACGGGACCGAATTCCTCCAGCGGCTTGTCGAAATCCTTCGGATTGCCGACAACCAGCACTGCGAGCTTGCTTTGGTCGATGTACTTGCGCGCGACGCGGTGCACGTCGGCGCTGGTGACTTTCTCTACCGCCCCGCGGAAGCGTTCCAGAAAATCCTTGGGATAACCATAGAGCTCGTAGGTCAATTGCTCCCCAAGGATCTTGTCCGGCGAATCGTACGCAAAAATGAACCCGTTCAGGATCGAATCCTTAGCCTGCTTGAGTTCTGTCTCATCAGGAGGATTCTTCAGCAAATCCTGGATTTGTTGATACAGGCCGGCAATCGCCTTCGCCGTCGAGCCGCTTTTGGTTCCCATGCTGATGTCGATCAACCCCGGATGGTTATAACCAGCGCCGATCCCGCCACCCACAGAATATGCGAGTGCCTGCTTTGAGCGCAGGTTCTTGAACAGACGCGAAGAAAATCCGCCGCCGAAGATCTCGTTCATCACCCTGACTGCAAAGTAGTCAGGATTATCACGGCGGATTCCGACGCCGATCATCGCGATCTCGCTTTGGTTCACGTCGGTTTTTTCGGCAAGATAGACACCTGGCTTCGGACCCACCACGGGAATCTTCGGAGGATCATAAGGCGTCGCTTTTGGGAGGGAACCGAAAGCCTGGCGCAGGCGGCTCTCCATCTGCTTGGAATCGAAATCGCCGACGATGCCAAAGATGATGTTGTTCGCAGCGAAATGCCGCGTGTGCCAATCGAGCAAGTCCTGCCGCGTGACAGCTGCCACCGTCCAATACTCGATCTCGCGTCCATAAGGACTATCTTTGCCATAGCCGAGCTTTGCAGCCTCGCGGTTGGCGATGCTGTCGATTTCGTCATTGCGGCGCGCAATCGCCGTCTCGAGCCGTCGCTTCGTCAGCGCGATTTTCTCTTCAAGAAAAACTGGATGCTCGAGCACATCAAGATAATCGGCAAACACCTGATCGAAGTTCTGCTTCAGGCAATTGAAATTGATGGATGTGGTATCCACTCCTCCGCCGGTTTCGATTTTGGCAGCAATTGATTCGAGCTCATCATCAAGCTGATCACCAGTCTTCTTCTCTGTTCCGCTCGTGCGCCAAGTGGAGGCATAAATGGAGATCAGGCCGACCTTCTGCGCAGGCTCTGAGCTTGATCCGCCCTTGATTAGTGTTGTGGCACTAATCAGCGGCAACTCGTGGTCTTCTTGCAAAAAAATGACCATGCCATTTGGCAACTGGATCCGCGTAGGCTCCTGCGGCTTGAAGCTCGACAATGGAGGAATAGGTACCTGCTGCCACCCTTGCTGGGCGAGGAGAAGTCCGCAAGCCGAGACAATAATCCATCCTATTAGCAGACACTTGGCCAGCACTCTGCTGTTGGGCGTTGACGTAGGATCTGGAATATTCCGTGTGTAGATCCTTTCCCTCACTGCCCACCTCCTGGGCCGCTCGGAGGCGCGGCTGGCTTCACCGTTTGCACCACCGCGACAGTCCTGTTGGTAGGAGTAAAAATCTTGTTAGCCACGCGCCGAATGTCCTCTTTTGTGACCTTCTGCAAGCGATCGATGTTGTAGAACAGCTCCCGCCAATCGCCGTAGCGCGCCTGGTAGATGGCAAGTTGTGCTGCCAAACCGTTGTTTTCACCCAGTCCTCGAATCAGGTTGGCTTTGGCGCGTGTCTTCACCATCTCGAGTTCAACATCGTTCACATCTCGCGTCTTCAAGCGTTCAATCTCTTCCCGGAACGCAGTCTGTAGTTCGGCGGTAGTGTGTCCCTGAACCGGAATCGCATAGAAGCCAAACAGAGTGGGATACTTTACGCCGGGAAAGTCTGTGAATCCCACCGCGGTGACGGCGATTTTTTTGTCGCGCACGAGCGAGCGATACAGACGCGAGGTTCTGCCATCCGAGAGTATGTCGGAGATACCGTCATAAACGGCGTCGTCGGGATCGCGATAATCCGGACGATGGTAGCCCTCGAGATAAATCGGCTGCGACGGCTCGGGAATCGTGATGCTTCGTTCATCCACCTGCAGCGGCTCTGTCGTGTGCAAGTCTTCAGGCTTGGGCTTTGCTGGTAAACGTCCAAAGTATTTTTCCGCCAGCGTAAAGACCTCGTCCGGTTTCACATCGCCCACCACCGCAATCGTCATGTTGGACGCGACGTAGTACGTATCGAAGAACCTCTGCGCATCCGTTCTAGTCAGGCTCTCAAGATCAGATGGCCATCCCACATTAGGATTGCGATACGGGTGCGCTACGTACGCGGTCGCGAGAAACTGTTCGATCATCCGCCCAATCGGACTTGAATCAGTGCGCATCCGCCGTTCCTCGAAAACGACATCGCGCTCCTGATAAAACTCCCGCAACACCGGATGGAGAAAGCGCTCCGACTCAAGATATGCCCAGAGTTGAAGACGGTTCGCGGGCATCGAGTAAAAATAGGAAGTCTCATCTTCGCCGGTGGCAGCATTCATGTCCTGCCCACCCTGGCCCTCGACAATCTCACTGAATTCGTTTTTCTTGACGTACTTGTCGGCTTTCTCCTGCGCCTGCACGAACTCCTTCTCGAGCTGTTCGATCTTCTTAGGATCGCGTCCGACGCGCTTCAGACGCTCGCGCTGAAGGGTGAGATAGGTGGCCTCTTCCCTTTGCAGTGCGACTTGTTCCGCTGCATAATCGGTCGTGCCGATAGTTGGGGTTCCTTTGAATGCCATGTGCTCAAACATATGCGCCATGCCGGTCTCGCCCTTAGGGTCCTGTGCAGAGCCAGCATCGACGTGGGTGTAGAACGAGAACACCGGCGCTTCATGCCGCTCGCAAACCACGATCGCTAACCCGTTCGCGAGCGTCTTTACATGAGTCTTCTTCTCGAACGAAGAAACATCTTGGGCGACCAGCGCTGAGGCGATAAGCGCGGTCAGCAGAGACAAAGAAAAACGAACAACTCGGGACATCAGGACACCCTCTGAACTGTCTGCGAACTTAAATGCAAACTACGCCGGGGGTCAACCGAGCGTTGGGGTTAACACGAAGATCACTGAGGAAACTGACGATGCCAGAAGCTGGTATTCCCAAGAAGTTTTTTTGCCCCGGCCTGCTCCGTAGCGTTGAAGTTTTCTTCGGGGTCCTCATGTTTACCCCAGGGGTTTGTCCTTTCGTGCTGTAACTCTGCTTCAGGAAAAGGCATAATGGGCGCAGCGCCGCCCGTCCCAAACAAACATTGAGGAGCAGATCATGCTCGAAGCGACCCAGACAGCAAAGGGTGAAAGTGTGTTCACCAGCAGCAGGGAATGGCAGGGGCAAGTTGTAAACGGAGCCTATCCCCTGCGGCAGTATGTCGGCGGCTCTGAGCACAGTGCTGTCTTCCTGACCGAAATCCCCGGACAGAATAGCCAACGAGCAGCGCTCAAGCTGATCGCCCCAACCGGCGACACCGACGTTCAACTTGGCCGTTTCCGCCTTGCGGCCGAGATAGCTCACCCTCACCTGCTCAGGATCTTCAAAGTAGGACGCACCCACATTGCCGGCGAGGACCTGCTCTTTCTGGTAACGGAGTATGCGGACGAGACTTTGTCACAGATCCTGCCTCAGCGCACGCTCACACCTGCAGAAGTGACCGACATGGTCAAGCCTTGTATGGAGACGCTCGCCTATCTCCATCAAAACGGATTTGCCCATGGCCGTTTGAAGCCGACCAACATTATGGTTGTCGGCGAACAGTTGAAGCTCTCCAGTGATGGGCTTTGCCGCGCTGGAGTGCTCCCGGCATCGATAGAGCCTGATCCGTATGATCCGCCGGAGCTCTCGACTAAGGGCAGTTCGCCCGCAGGTGACGTTTGGTCATTGGGAGTCATCCTGGCTGAAGCGCTCACCCAGCGGTTTCCGAAGTGGACAGACCGGCTCCAAAAAGAGCCTGTCCTTCCAGAAAACATGGCGGAGCCGTTCGCCGAAATCGCTCGCCACTGCCTTGTACGTGATCCCCAAAGCCGAGGGAAGATTGCTGAAATCACAAACCGCTTGTTCCCGCCGGCCAGGACCGCACACCCGAAAGGTGGCAGCTTACAAACGAAACTCAAAAGCGCTCTGAATTTGCTGCACTTTGACGATTTAAAAATTCGTCCCGTTCACGATCTGAAAATTCGCCACATCCTGGATTCCACAATTCGCGACATTAAAGATTGGATATCGCGACTCCGCGTCGCCGACACGTCGATCTACGCGGTTCCCATCGCGGCGATGATGGTTATCATCCTTCTCCTGGCGGCCTTGCGGCATCACGGGCCGTCGTCGCCGCCGAAGACTGCTGCAACAGCATCCTCACCAGCACAGACGCTGCGGCCCAAGCCATCCCAAAGTGCCACGCGGACCAAGTTAGGCCCAATGACTGAACCGGGCCAAATAGTCCAGCAGGTTGTTCCGAGCCCACCAGAAAAAGCACTGCGAACCATTACGGGAAAGATTCGAGTCGACGTAAGGGTCTTCGTGGATGCAGATGGCAGCGTACAGAGGGCGCAATTGGCAACTGCGGGGCCGAGCAAGTATTTCGCCAACTTGGCGCTGCAATGTGCGCGCGAATGGAGATTTACTCCGGCAACTCAGGGCGTTTCACCCGCATGGATGCTGCGGTTCAGCTTCGCAAAGTCAGGAGCAACCGTTCAGCCCCGGCAAATAGTGTCTAGCTCGTAATTCGGTACGCCGGGCGCCCCCTCACCCGGCGTACGAAACCTACAGTTCTAGACCACCGCACATAATGCCACGGCAGAACACGGGGCGAGGGCTCCGGCGCTCCGTTCACTGGCCCATGTACGAGCGCAATTCAAGTACTCCAACGGTACTGCCCAGTATTACTAAAGACGCTATCCTAGGTGCATCTAGGGCAAGAGGCATAAATACAGGTACTCTTGCGGCGATGCCGACTTGGTTTAGCGACCACAGCACCGTAGTTACCACCTTGATCAATTACATTCCGGTGGTCGCTACCGTTGTCACCTGCATTTTCAGCTTGGTGCTGACGCGGGCGACATTGCGACAAGTGGAAGCGACCGACAAGGGTCTGGCCCTGGCGCGCGAGGAGTTTGAGCGTGAGTGGGCACCGGAGTTGCACATCAAGTTGCGGCGCGAATCGGCAACTGAAGTCGAAATCGTCGTCACCAATCTTGCCAAAGCATCGGTGTTGCTGGAAGTCATGCAGTTCCGCAATATGACGGGCAACAGACCTTTCGAGAGATGTGTGCTGAACGACCCTTTAATCGGCGGCATGACCTGGACCGAAAGTATCGGAGACCGGCTCAGGATGATGACGGGGCAGGAGTTCGACGGGGTGGTGGACGTGGCGATCACCTTCTTCGCCGCCGGTCGCATGTACCGCACGGATTGGTTTCGCTTCAACGTACTCGTGCACAACGGCCATATTCTGCGCGTCGAGGCTGTCACTCTTCCGGCGCGGCGTGTAAGAGTCGCACATGGTCGCGAGCATCAGGTGGAGTTGGAACCAGTGAGAGATGCCTCCGAGCCGGAAAGCAAGTCAACGAATGCATAGCAACGTGTGAAGTGGAGTAGTCCCCGATGCTGAAGCCCAAAATGGTGACCTGCACCTGCGGTAACACTGACCTGCAAAGGGTTGGAGTGAAGCTGCACCTCACCAGCGAAGACGGAAAATCTCTTCCACTGATTGCTCTGCTCTGCCGCGGCGATGGCTGCGGCAGAGTGACATTTCGGCCGCAGGAAACGCCCAAGACCGAGGGAGAGCAACCAGCTATCAAGCATTCGCACGACCACCAGCTTGCTGAAGCCGCCAATTTCGCGGAAGGAGCTAGAGTCGTTGAAGGCGCCAGACTGGTCGGAGGAGATAAATTCGCTGAAGGAGCGAAATTGGTAGAAGGCGCCAGACTCGTTGAGAGTCCCCGATCAGCCGAGAGTGCAAGGTTCGTGGAAGGCGCAAGGGTCATTGAGAGTCCCATTCGGCCGGATACCAACAACGGAAAGACTAATGGCAACGGCGCAAAGGCGGACAGTCCAAAACGCGTAGCGGCGTTATTTGAGCGTGTTTACACTGAGCGTCTGGTGTACAAGGCGATTGCCGAACGCGATCCGAATTGCCCCAGGTTATTTGAAGCGCTGAAAGAAAATCAGCAGGTCTGCTCGGGTATAAGTCAAGCATTCGGTCAGGTATACCAGCGCATCGAGGCCGATGAGGATCTGTTGACAGCGCTGCAGTCGCTGCCCTCCATTGCCGGACAAGGATAGACAAACAGCGTTTCGAGTTTCGGGTTTCAAGTTTCGAGTTGACTTAGTCGTTGAGGCAAGAAGAGCGCGCCTAAGGCAAGTTGGACACACTTGAAAGTCGAAACCTTCTCAGACATCGAACAACCGATAAGGCACGGCCGGCGTCCTCGCCATCAGCAAATGCAGCGCGACGTTATAGACCGGCACTCCGCCGGTCGTTTTACCCTCTAGCGCGCCGTGATGGGCGTGTCCATGCACTGCCATCATCGCCTGATGTCGATCGATAATCTCTGATAGGCGTCCGCTGCCAAGGTACGGGTAAATCTGCTCCGGCTCACCTTTCACCGTATCCGCAATTGGCGCGTAATGGGTGACGACGATGCGCTTCTCGGTTCGCAGCATCGACAATGCGCGCTCCAGCTTGAGCGTCTCGTCGATCGCGCTCTGTACGAACGCTTTGACTTCAGGCTCTCCGAATGCAGTGAGCACGCCTCGGCCAAAGCCGCCAAGAAAGCCTTTGGTGCCGGCGAACCCAACCCCATCGCGTTCGTAACCGCTTCCATCAAGCACCTTCACGCCTTCGGCGGTCATCATCTTGGCCAATTCTTCCTGCCGGCCACTTTCATAGTCATGGTTACCAAGCACGGCCACGATTGGCACACGAATGCGCAGGAACGAAGCGAGCATCGACTCCATCTCTTCCGGCTTGCCAAGGTTGGTAATGTCGCCGGCGAGGATAAGGAGATCAGCCTCGTCTCGCAGCCGGCTCATAGGCTCACGGATTCGGTCGTAGCTCTGGGGGGAAAAGTGAAGATCAGCTAAGGCGGCAATTCGCATCGTTCTGGCCTTGGAAATGCCCGTACCGTTTACCGCTGGCTCGCATAAAAACCGAGGAAAGGCGTTTCATCAGAAGCGTCTCAAGAGAACCGTTGAGTAAAACAAATACAGCCTCTGGAAGGCTGCAAGCCCGAACGACTCTTCCTCCGCACGGCCACGCCCTTGTTGAAACGACTTTCTTGACACGGTGCTCCCGAAGCCTTTTCCTGAAACGCTCTTCTCCACGTCAAGCGGCAGGTTCCGTTACCTCACTGCTCTTTAGCTCCGCCTGTTCGCGATATCCTTCGATCACATTGTGCAGCTTCCATTCATGCACGTCGATGGCGAACATCTTTTCGTCTATGAGGCTGCCCCTGAAGAACGCTTTTGGATCCGGATTATCTAGCTCGGCGCGGAATTTGGTCAGGAGCTCGTCCCAGATCAGCTTCGGCACTGCATTGGAGCTCGGATAAATGTAATGGAAGAACACCAGCGCCCACAGCAGCATTTCCCAATGGTCTCCCACCAACGATAGCAAGCGGTTCCAATCCATGCTGTTGCCCGCTGCATAGACCACGTGAGCGACGTCGGCCCCGTCAAAGCGCTCCCGGAAGGTCACAAAGAGCTTGGACGCGATCAACTCTTCTGGCGCGAGGACCTTCGCCTGTACTCCCAGCACCTCGGACTCAAAGGCGCGGTCGATCCAGGATTGATCCACACGAATTACGGCGTTGCTCATGCCCGAAATGAGATCGACGAAGAAGTCTCCCTGTCGCGCCTTGCACAACCAGACGGGATCGCAGATTTCCGTCTTGAACCCATGCTGGTGGAGCGCATCCATCGCGGGGCGAACTTCATCTGGAGCCAGGAAGATGTCTAGGTCTTTCGTGTCACGCCAAATGCCAGTGTGCTCGTGCAGCGCAAATGCCCCTGAGACCACGTAGGGAAGCTTGCGTTCATTCAGCACACCCAGGACTTCGCGGAAAAGGCTCCTGCTCCGGCGCAAACTGCGGCGGCTGCGACGAACTAACGGGCAACGGCTTCACCTGTTCAGGCACGGCTTACCCTTAGATGGCGCAATTCCGTCTGTATGTTGTGGTGATACAGGCAAAATCCTGGTTCAGCAGCTTGCACGTTAGATACTCTGCGGATTGTTCTTTACCCTTCAAGATGCGAGGCGTGATCCCTGGACCAAGGTTCGGCTCCGCCGTCGTGCCGAAACCTGCTAAATTGCATCCATCATCAAGTGCCGCAAGCGGCCAGGGGAAGGATCGAGTGGCAAAAAAGGAAACCGTAATCGAGATCGAAGGCAAACAACTTAAGCTTTCTAACCTCGACAAAGTTCTCTATCCCGCGGTTGGGTTCACCAAAGGGCAGGTAATCGACTATTACGTCCGCATTGCGCCGGTACTGATTCCGCACCTGGAAGGCCGTCCGCTCACGCTCAAGCGCTATCCAGAAGGCGTAGATGGGATGTTTTTCTACGAGAAGAGCTGTCCAAAGCATCGGCCGGACTGGGTGCAAACCGCGCCCATCTGGAGCCACGGACGCAACGATTACATCCAGTTCTGCCTGGCGCAGGACATTCCCACTCTAGTCTGGGCCGCCAATCTCGCCGACCTCGAGCTGCACACGTCGCTTTCACGGGCAGTGAGAATCGAGCAGCCCACCATGATGGTGTTCGATCTCGATCCCGGCGCGCCAGCCGACATCGTGCTGTGCTGCCAGGTGGCATTCTGGTTGAAAGAAATCTTCGACCGCTTCCGACTGCAGGCTTTCGCAAAAACTTCGGGGTCGAAGGGGCTGCAGATTTACGTTCCGCTGAATACCCCCGTGACTTACGACGACACCAAAGGTCTGTCGCACGCCATGGCTCGCCTGCTCGAACAGGAGCACCCGGACTTGGTGGTATCCGAGATGAAGAANACATTACGCGTTGGCAAGGTCTTTGTTGACTGGAGCCAGAATGATGAGCACAAGACAACGATTAACGTCTACTCNTTGCGCGCGAAGGAGCGCCCGACCGTTTCGACTCCGGTTACATGGCAAGAAGTCGAGAAGTGCCTGAAGAAGAAAGANGCCAATCTGCTCGTCTTCGACTCCAAGCAAGTACTCGCCCGGNTTGAGAAGATGGGCGACATCTTCGCCCCGGTACAAACGCTCAAGCAGCGACTACCCAATACGAGCGATTTGGGCGCCGAGCCNGANTCCAAACGCGGCTCCCGCAGCCGCGCGGGNAAGCAACCAACCNCAAGAGCGGCACAANGGAAAGGAACTACAATTTCGAAGCCNCGATCTGAAGCCACCAGGCACGCCGGGTAGGACTGAGTGGTACTTTGAATCCCCGGCTGCCAGTTTTATCTCCCGATCTCTAGCCGGAATCACGCGATGGTAGCGCCCATGCTCCAGGGTTCCGGGTCCCTCGCCCCGGCTTTTGCTAATGCCGGCCGAAACGCAAAGGAAACCAGCACGAGCGCGGCGCGAATCCATGTTTCATTCCTGTCCTGCACACCTCACGAAAAGTCCGGCTCTCTTGTAGGTGATGCTTTTGCCCCCTCAAATGGCTAGCTGCACCCCGCAGCTGTAACCTGTACCCTATTCCCATGGCCACAGCAGCCACTGCCCCGGTTAAACCTAAGCCTGCTGCCATGCAGCAGCTCAAGGGAGCATTGCCGGAGATATGGTCGCTCATCCGTCCGCGGAGGGGATTGATGGCACTGGGGCTGCTGCTCATGGCCATCAATCGCGTTGCGGGACTGGTGCTGCCTGCATCCACCAAGTTTTTGATCGATGATGTAATCGTGAAGAAGCACGTGTTCCGGCTTCATCAGATATTGATCGCCGTGATCGCCGCGACGGTCATTCAGGGCGTTACTTCCTTTTCGCTTACCCAACTGCTGTCGAAGGCCGCGCAGCGCTTGATTGCCGACATGCGGCGGCAGATCCAGGAACACGTTGGCCGCCTCCCGATCGCGTATTACGATTCGACGAAAACGGGGACCATGGTAGCGCGCATCCTCTCGGATGTTGAAGGTGTGCGCAACCTGATTGGCACAGGACTTGTCGACTTCCTCGGCGGCCTACTCACTGCCGTTCTGGCTTTCATCGTTCTCATCCGCATTAGCGTCAGCATGACGATGATCGCGTTCGTCTGCATCGCGATCTTCTCCTTCGCTCTGAAGAAAGCTTTTGGGACGATTCGACCGATCTTTCGCGAGCGCAGCAAGATCTACGCCGACGTGAGTGGACGCTTGACGGAGTCGCTTGGTGGAGTGCGCGTGATCAAGGGCTATCACGCCGAGGAGCGTGAGCACGAGGTGTTCTCATCAGGTGTGCAGCGCCTGCTCAACAATGTCTTGCGAACGCTTACCGCAACTTCGGTCATGAGCCTGTCGTCGACGGTGCTGCTCGGAATAGTGGGCGCAGTGGTGATGTATCTGGGAGCCCGCCAGATTATCGCGGGAACGCTCACGCTGGGTGGCTTCTTCACTTACACGATGTTCATGGGCTTCCTGATCGCTCCGGTGTTGCAGGTAGTTGCCATCGGAACGCAGATCACCGAAGCTCTCGCCGGTCTTGAACGTACGCGCGAGGTGCTGAATGAGCGCCCCGAGGACGTCGATCCGCAACGCACCATCGAGCTTGCTGACATCGTCGGCGAAGTCGAATTCCAGAATATCGACTTCGCCTACGATCAGGGCAAAGAAGTTCTGCACAACATCTCATTTCAATCGCATTCTGGAACGGTAACGGCGCTGGTGGGCCCTTCCGGATCGGGGAAATCAACCATCATCGGACTGTTGGCGGCGTTCTACAAGCCGCAGAGTGGGCGAATCCTGGTTGATGGCGTTGATTTGAGCCATGTGCGGCTTGACTCCTACCGCACCAAGCTCGGAGTCGTTCTGCAGGAATCGTTTTTGTTCGATGGCACCATTCGCGAGAATGTCGCATTCTCGCGGCCGGCGGCGAGTGAAGAGGATATCCTCCGCGCCTGCCGTATTGCCCGCGTCGATGAATTCGCGGAGCGCTTTGAAAAAGGCTATGACACCGTGGTAGGCGAGCGTGGCGTGAAGCTTTCCGGAGGACAGCGCCAGCGCATCTCGATCGCGCGCGCGATTCTGGCCAATCCGCGCGTCCTCATTCTTGATGAGGCGACTTCGAGCCTCGACTCGGAATCGGAGGCGCTGATCCAGGAGGGGCTCTCATTTCTGATGCGCGGCCGCACAACGTTCGTGATTGCGCATCGCCTAAGCACCATTCGCCGTGCGGATCAGATCCTGGTAGTCGAGAACGGCGAGATCGTTGAACGCGGCACTCACGATCAACTTTATGACCGCGGTGGCCGCTACTTCGAGCTCTACACCAAGCAACACGGACTGGAGAAAAATCTGTTCCTCGCTCCAGGTGAAGGCGACAGCATGGAAGACAAAGAGGAAGCCCAGGCCCGCGCAGCGCCTGTTCCCGGTTCAGTAGACATTCTTCGAGGCACCGTCAGTTGAGCGACGGCTCAACTGCAGGACTTCAGATGAGTGTTGATCCAATCGACACGTCACTGAAGCGTTGGTTCTGGGAACAACGGTTTCTTCGCGCTTTTAGGAAGTAGGCCTATTCGCGCTTGGTCTGATTCCTATTCTGGGAATAGGCCTCTATGTAGCAGACCCCGCTGGTTCCCTATGTCGCCGATCGTGAAGACAGACTGAAGGCGGCTGTACCAAATCACAGACACGAAAACCTCCCCCACCTGCCCATTTGGCGGATGCGCCTGCTTCCATCTGCCCTTGATACTCGGAATGAAGAAGTTGAGGATCACATGACAAGTGCAGTTCACCAGGAGTGGGACGCCCTTTCCAGGCAATTCGCGGAAGTGGCCGAACAGGCCAGCAAATTTGTAGTCGCCGTGCACGGTGGACGACGCGTTGCAGGCAGTGGCATCGTTTGGCGGCCGGGAATTGTGATCACTGCAAGCCACATGTTGCGGCACCCAGAGGACGTTGAGGTCACTCTTGGCGACAGATCGCGGCACAAAGCGAGCGTTGCAGGGCGCGATCCGGGCACTGACGTCGCGGTTTTGCGGCTCGAGAACCGCGGTTTTGCGGCGCCAGAGCTGCTTTNTGAGGCCAGCAGACTACGTGTCGGACAGCTTATTTTGGCCATCGGACGCTCTACCCTGGGCGATTTGGCAGCTACTTCGGGGATTATCGCGCGCCTTGGAGGGGCTTGGCAGACGTGGCGTGGCGGCAAAATCGACAGCTTATTACGGCCTGATGTGACGCTTTATCCCGGACAGTCGGGCAGCGCATTGATCGATTCTCGCGGACGCGTCCTCGGCATGAACACGTCTGCGCTGGCGCGCGCGGCTACTATCACGGTTCCGACAGAGACCGTCGAACGTGTCGTCAACGAGATCGTGG
>C688J18823_10000410_pt1 | contig 24930 bp, 17 predicted proteins | sample HopSoiMetagenom1_FD_18823 | JGI IMG/M metagenome (IMG submission 18823) | reverse complement strand
GCGTGGAGCGGGTGAATTTCCTAAACCTTGTGTTTGATAACGAAATGTAAGCGAAATGGTATCACCGTTAGTAGGTATACTTAAATCGATGGGCACAGAGGTGAGTGTATCCGCACTTCCACTTGAGCTTTCGGACGCTGTAAAATCATAAGGATATCCTTTTTCATTTAATCCATCAAAAGTAGCAACTCCTATACTTGGTGGTGAATAAGCATATGTTCTATTTATAAAAACATATTTGTCCATCCATAATTTAGGGTTTGGAAAAGGACCGGGATAAGAGAAATCATCAACAAAACCTTGATCCAGATTTAAGGTATCTACAACAGATATGCGGTCCAATGCACCACTTCGTTTTAGCGCTATCCACTTATCATTTACAACAGGGTTGGATGTCAGGTTGGTCAATTCTATATCTTGTGCGAAGACACGCACAGAAATAACTAACAACAAACAAATCCCTGCAAGTTTAGTCAAAGTCTTCATTCAATTTTTTTTTTGATTCCCCGGCAGCGGGTATTTTACTTTTATTGGTTGTGAGGTATAAATCAATAGCTGTTCCTTTGCTGACACTTTCCTTTTCACAAGAAGGTGTTTGATCATACACTTTTGAAATCAATGAATCCTTTTCATTCTCAAAAATGGTTTCTCCCAATGTTAATGCATTTTCCATTAATTTTAGTTGCGCTTCTTTCATGGTCAAACCAGCTAAACAAGGAATCTGAACCTCTTCATTATTAAGTCCCTGCCCTATTACCAAATCAATTACAGTTCCTTTAGGTATGGGTTGGCCAGGTTCAAGTTTTCTTCCTCTTGACAACTGTTCCAACACACAGTTGGAACACTCATCCGGTGTATGTGTTATTTTACCCACCTTCAATCCATAACTTGCAATCATTGCTGTTGCTTGTCTTAAGGACCGGTCAATTAATTTGGGCATTAAAACACGGGGAGGCAATGTAGAGGTAACATATAAATAAATGGTCCGGTCTTCTTTTACCAATGCTTTTGGGTCGGGCTCTTGCCTTACAACAATTCCTTTAGCGGACTTAGGATCATAAATAGAGGAATCTATTATTTGATAATGAACATGTTTACCTTCAACAAACTGATCTAATTTGTCAATCTTCAGACCTGAAAAATCAGGAACAACTACTGTTTCACCGTGATTTGTGTAAGATGCCAACCATCGCAGAATGACCCAGCAAATAAGGGAAAATACAACAATGAAAATAACCAGGTTCTTAATAAATGCTTTGCTTTTAATAAATTGTACAATGTCCTTAAACATAGGTGATTTTGTATGTAAAATGAAGTAATCCTTCGCTCTTTGTCACCTGTAGTATTAACGCAGGATGAGAGCTTCGGCTTACGATCTACGAATGTACGAATTTTACCTAAACGCCGAAAACAACCTGTAATTGCAAAAGCCATCTTATTTTACTATTTTATTACTCAACTCTTTGAAATCCATACCATCAAAGTTCCCTGAACTCATCAGCAATAAATTTTTGTTTTTAAAATCAATTTTCAAAATTGTGCTGATAACCTCCTGGGAGTCCGTTACCACCAGAATATCCTTTCTACCGAATGCTTTTTGAACTTGCTCCGTTGTAATAGGTTTTAGCTTTTTATGTGCAATCGTATGCGGATTAAAATAAACAATGGCTTGATCTGCCAGCTCCATGGAGCCTTTGTACTGCTCTAAAAATTCCTGATTTAAGCTGCTAAATGTATGCAGCTCCATAATGGCAATAAGCTTACGATCGGGGAATTGCTTTTTAACAGCCTGGGTCGTTGCTTTTAGTTTGGAGGGTGAATGTGCAAAATCCTTGTACACCGCTGTCTGCTCATTTTTTGATACCAATTCCAATCGTTTGGCCGCTCCAGTAAATGATTGTATAGCCTCATAAAATTGTGCATCACTTATACCTACCTGATTACAAGCCAGCTTGGCTGCTGTGATGTTCATCAGGTTATGATCTCCAAATACTTTTAAGGGAACCTGTTCTTTTTCTGTCAATAAAAAAGTGGTTCCATTCACAATTTTATTGGCTGGAATAACATAGGGATATTTTTTCACATCGGCTCTTGCGCCTTCTGAAACCGTCTTTACCTCTTTATCCAGTTCGCAATAAATAAGGCTTCCATTTTTTTCAATCAGGTTCACAAAAATCCGGAATTGCTCTACGTAATTATCAAATGTTGGAAACACATTAATATGATCCCATGCAATACCACTCAATATGGCAATATTCGGTTTATACAAATGAAATTTAGGACGTCTGTCAATCGGTGATGATAAGTATTCATCTCCTTCTATCACCGCTATCTTTGCCTCTTTTGTTAATTTGACCATGGTATCAAACCCTTGCAACTGTGCTCCTACCATGTAATCACAATCTACCTGTTGATATTGAAGTACGTGTAAAATCATAGCGGTAATGGAAGTTTTACCATGACTACCGCCTATTACAATTCTGATTTTGTCTTTTGTTTGTTCGTAAATGTATTCGGGATAAGAATAAATCTTCAGCCCCAATTCCTGGGCCTTCAGTAATTCGGGGTTATCAGCCCGTGCATGCATTCCTAAAATAACAGCGTCCAGCTTGTCACTTATTTTATCTATAAACCAACCTTCCGAAGCAGGTAATAAGCCTTGAGCCACTAAGCGGCTTTTGGATGGTTCCAGTATTTCATCATCAGAACCTGTTACCGTAAATCCTTTTTTATGCATAGCAATTGCCATGTTGTGCATGGCGCTTCCACCAATTGCGATAAAATGTACATTCATATCAATTTTTTTTTATTCTCTTAATCTTGGATCCAGTGCATCTCTTAACCCTTCCCCTAATAAATTATAAACCGTTACCGTAACAAAAATAGCCAGCCCTGGAAATACTACCAACCACCAGGCTTGAAATTTTTCTCTACCCGAATTTAATAAAGAGCCCCAGGTAACTAAATCCGGCGGTACACCTATTCCTAAAAATGATAAGGCTGATTCTGTAAGTATGGCTGATGCCACTCCAAATGCAATGGCTACTAATGCAGGTGCAATTGCATTTGGCAGGGCATGTCTGAAAATGATGCGACGTTCTTTAAAACCCAATGCTTTGGCCGATTGAATATAATCCAAGGTAGTAATACGCAAAAATTCAGCGCGGGTAAGGCGTGCTATGCCCGTCCAGGAAGTTAACCCGATAATGATCATCACATTCACAATGGATTTCTCTTTTGCAATGGCTGATATAGAAATAATCAGAATAAGCAAAGGCATGGAAATTAAAATTTCAATGATCCGTGAAATAATTGAATCTACAGGGATATAAATTTGCTTTGCTAAAACGGGAATTCGTTCCAGTAACTTTCCTACTATAAAAAAAAGAAAAAGAACCATCGAAAAAATGATACCGCTGATAAGTACTTGCTTGAGGGCTTCTGAATTGGAAACTGAAAACGCATCTTTCAAAAAATAGCTCCTCATGAAAAAACCGTAATAAAAGGCAATGACAAGTCCCAATGTCATACTCCAACAAACACCACGTGAATTGTGCAATTTTTTATCTCCACAATAACCGGCTAAACCTCCCAAAAAAATTCCAATCAAGGAGGCTATGCTCATGGACAGGATTCCGATCAGTAAGGATACGCGTGTGCCGTTGATAAGTCCGGACAATACATCTTCTCCGGCTTTATTTGTCCCCAACCAATGTCGAAAACGTATTGGCATATCGATCGTTTTCCCGTCCGAGGTAACGAACACTTGCTTATCACGAGGTCCTACATAATCACTGTTATCATAATCACTTTTAGAAGGTGAGTACACAATGGGAGCAAACACGATTTGCTCTGCATCCATGTGTTTCCAATCAGCAATATCGTATTGTATTCTTTCTGTTTGTCCGTTTTGCGGATCCTTTAGTTCACAATTATTTGAAAATGAAAAGGCAGGAAACATTCTTGTTCCTTTATACTTGCAATACCAGGGAAGATCCGTTGCAAGGAAAGGGGCAATAACAGCAAGTACCGTCAGGAAGATAAGTATCTTATAACAATAGTAAGCCATCCTGTTTTTCTTGAACTGAATCCAGGCGCCTTTAAAATTTTTACTGTTGTTCTCTTTTTCTATACTCATATTTATTTATAGGAGATCCGCGGATCAACAAGTGCGTACAAAATATCTGCAATTAAAAAACCGATCAATGTTAACATACTGGTAATAGTCAAAATGGCAATGATCATGGGATAATTATTCGTATGAATGGCATTGATCGTTTCTGATCCCATTCCCGGGATAGTAAAAATTGTTTCGAGTATCACCGAACCACCAATAACAGCAGGAAACACAGAACCAAACACTGTAATTATCGGGAACAGTGCATTACGGAATGCATGTTTCCAGATGATTTGTTTATCATTGAGCCCCTTTGCTTTTGCTGTTCGGATATAATCCTGTGTCAATACTTCCAGCATGGATACGCGAATGGTTCTGGATAAAAAAGCAAAAGAGCTATAGGTATAACAAATTGCCGGTAATACAATGTAAGGCAGAGATGCTCTTACTTTATTCCAAAAGCCCACGCCCTCTTCATACCCTGTGACTGGTTTTACACCCGATGCAGGAAACCAATGCAAGACATCCGGGTTGGCAAAAGTGATGAGCAATAAGGTAGCTAGCCAGAAAGCAGGCATGGAATACAGTACGAATAAAAGCAGGGAAGAAACTTTATCAGCATGCGAACCTCTCTTAACAGCAGCTCTTACACCAATGGGAATGCTTACAAAATAAGCCAATACAACCGATAATATAGAGAAGAAAAGTGTCCAGCCGATTTTTGAAAAGATAACCTCGGTAATGGGTTCTTTTGTTGTATAGGAAATTCCGAAATCTCCTCTTAATAATCCTTTTGAAAATTTGCCACCATCTCCAAAAAGCCATCGGTGGTATTGATTGTTGGAATAGAAATTCAGTTGAGGAATATAATTTTTCCAGGGACTAGCCGTCGCAATAATTTGCTCATAACTCTCCTGCACACTCTTCAACTGCTGTTGAGCACCTGCAAAGAAAGGATACATCTGAAGCATTTGCTCGATTTCCTTAAATTTATTTTGAATGATCACATCTTCATAAGAAGCTTTTAACTGAATTGTTTCCGATTTAATTGCTGTGATCTGGTCCAAAATTTTATTTCGGTCCGGTCCATGTAATATTGCTGAATCAGCAGTGGCAGTAAATTGTAGTTCATCAAATACGTTTAACTGCTGATAATAGGTTTGAATTTCTTTCCAGTTGCCATACTTGCTAATCAAACGATCCAGCGCTTCGCGTTCATTCCTATCGTATATTTTATGCAAGGTATCCGATTGGGCGAATGAAGAAAGTGATACATAAAAAACAGGAAGATCGAGTCCTAGCTTATGTGTCCAGTATTGGGCCTGCTCTTGTTGATTTTTTGTTTGTGAATTTAACGCATCTCCAGATTCAGCTGCAGACACCATCCGTTCAACAGGATCACCAGGGGCATTCACACTAATCATAAACCCCAGAAGTGTTATTACAATAAGTGTTGGTATGAAAATTAAAAAACGTTTTACAATATAAGTTAACATCCTTTATTTCTTACTTTGTCATCCGAACTTTCAGCCTTCATTAAAATTACGGCTGATGAAAAGCGTAGGATGAGGTACATTACTTTTTGGCTTGTTTAATTGGCGAATCTGCTAATAATTTCAAATTACTCAATACCAAACCTGGTCGTTCAAAATACATTTCCTGATTTCCAAATCGTTTATGAATAACGGTTCTACGTTGAGATGCAAATAAAAAGATATAAGGTTGTTCATCATAAATCATTACTTGTAATTCTTTTGCCATTCTGTTTCTCTCTGTATCATCCAATGTAAACTTAATAGAATCTATCAATGCATCAGATGCAGCATTACCAAAGCCCGAAAAATTAGAGCCTTTATTCAGCCAGGAGCTGGAGTGCCAATTTTGTGTATAATCTTCACTTGTAAACGTTCCGCTATTCACCCCCAACATCATATCATAATTATGGCTTCTGGCATTTGCATAGTGTACAGCAAATTCTAAAGGTGTAGGAATTGCTTTTATTCCGGCCTTATACATTTGTTCCGATATCATTAAGGCCGTATTTTTCCAGTCGACAGTTGATGTCATGTAATTGAGGTTAAACTCGAATTTTACCTTTACACCATCAATTATTTTATCTCTGATGTTATCGCCATCAGTATCTTTCCATCCGGCTTCATCCAATAGCTTTTTCGCAGCTTCCACATCCAGTTCAATCAATTTTAAATCGCTGTTGTATTCCGGTTTAAACGGAGAAACAGGCCCTACCATACGTGGATTTCTGCTGTTGTTAAGCACTTTGTTGATTTGAGCAACGGGTGTTAACATCGCCATTGCTCTTCTCACGCGTTTATCCACAAAGAGCTTTTTATTTTTAACCCCATCCGGTTTACAGTTCATTGCCGCATACCAAAAGTTATAGGTACTTGTAAATGCTGAATTGTAATTCGCATTAAATGAAGGGTCTTTTTGCAGCTCCAGCAATGTTTTGGTAGATAAATAAGTAGTAGCATCAATTGTTTGCGCTTTAAATTCCAACATCTGGGAATTCTCATCTTTATTCAATTTTAAAATAATGCGTTCCGGAAAGGCATGAATAGGAGGATTGGAAGATTTTTCACTCCAATGATTTTTTTTGCGAACCAATGTGATGGATTGACCTGGGTCCCATTTTTCAATTTTATACGGTCCTGCACCGACCAGGAAATTTACATCGTGACCATATTTTGCGCTGTTAAACTCCGATGCCCAATCACTTAATTCTTTTTGTTGATCTGCTTTAAAATTTTTATCAGAGAATTGCGCAAAGGAATACTTTGCTAACACATTATTTTTATCAAAAAAACTCCGTTGCAGGAGTGGATAATCCTCAATAAGGTCCAGGTTATGAATGTATTTTTCTTTCATAATCATGGTAAATTCTCCCGGTTTACTTTTATCGGCAACGATATCAATAATATTTTCCAGAAATGGTTTTGTTTGAGGATTGTTCGTAAGCGGGCACTTATTGGCTTTATAAGTAAAAATCACATCTTCTACGGTGAGTGGCTCTCCATTATCAAAGGTGATGTCATTTCTTAATTTATAAGTATATCGTATTCCATCGGCTGAAATAGTTGGAAGTGATTCAATGGCTTGGGGTTTAACAGTAAGGTTTTGATAATCAATATTGACCAGATACACTTGCGTATAACTATTAATTTCAATATCAAGAGAAAGGCTATTGGTAGGGTGCAATTCATCCGGTTGAGAAATAGTCAGGTATATAAGGGTATTGCTTTTTGACCAGCTTGGAGAAATCTGTGTTGCATCCTTAAAAGCAATAAATTTAGCTTTGCTGGTAGAATCACTACTCTTTTCAGTATTTGTAGAAGTTGACGTATTATTTCCACCACAGGCAACTATAAACAAAGCAAGAATAGCAAAGAAATAAGAAGTGGGAAGGAAATATTTTTTCTGCATTGAATTGGTTATTAAATGAGCTAAGCAAATATACTATTCCAAAAGGATAATTGTTTAAAATTTAATATTTATTGAAAAATAGCATATCAGCCTTCACTAAAGATACTGCCGGAAAGGCGGAAAGAAAGGTTTCAAATATGTTTAATATAAATGACAATATATGAAAGAGGTCGGAAACTCCGACCTCTTCAATAAATAGTACCATCATTTACTTTTTCTTACAGCAATCTTTTCCCTCCATCATACCCTCGCAAGTCGCTGTTTTTCCATTAACCGAGCAGCACTTCTTTACTTTGCAGATTGCAAGACACTCTTCTTTAACTTTTTGCCCTTCTACGCTTTTTTTAGCTTCGGCAGTCATCTCAGACCATTTTTTGCAAAGTTCCTTGCACTTTTCATCTTTGCAATTTTTGCAGCAGGAACACTCTGTTGTGTTATTCATTTTTGTATTAACAGCTTTAACATTTATAATTAAAGCGCATAGCACTATAGCTACGGTTGAAATATATTTTTTCATTTAAAAAAAGATTAATGGGTTAACTAAAAATCAGACTATTGTTAAGTATTTAAGCCATTAACTATTTCCGGAGGGTTCCAAGCATCAGATAGGTAATTTGAAACATTACTTTCTGATATGATATTAAATTTTTGAGCTGAATAGCTAAAAAGAATTGATATAAATTGCATCTGTGATATTATTGCATATCCATTGCAACAAACCATAAATATATTACAGCCATTGCAACAATCTTTTTTCTTTTGAATAGGTTTTTGAGTTTTCTTATTAGCAGAACAACAAGGTTTTCGCTTACATTGTTTAAACTCAATTGTCGTAGCCGTAACTGACAATCCGGGCGCTACCGTTGAAAACAAAATGTTAATTAATAATATGATGGAAAGTATTCTCATCTTTGTTCTTTCTACATTAAAGGTAGTAATTTTTTATTGAATTCTTTTCAAATTACAGCTTCATTTTTAAACCTCCATTCATCACAAAATCATATAATCATAAAATCACGAAACCTAAGCGTAGATTGAAAAATGACTGATAAAGTTAAAATAATTGATGATTGCGGACCGTATCTGAAATCCTTCGAAGAGTAAAATTCTTAAGGCACATTAGGTGTTTAAATGCGAAAACTGCCTTCGTTAAGGCTACGGTGGAGAAATAAGAAATGAGCTTTGACCTAGCTTTAGCGGATCATGTCCGCCGAAGCCGTTCTGGTGTAATTTCCCTTAGAGGCAATGACTACCAAGGGCGAAACTCTCTTTCGCGTTCTTTTGCGGACTGCGTCCGCCAAAGCTCGCTTCAGCGAGCGAAGGCGGAGAGAGAGGGATTCGAACCCTCGGTACCGGTTTCCCAGTACGACAGTTTAGCAAACTGTTCCTTTCGGCCACTCAGGCATCTCTCCGGGTAATGTTTTCGGACTGCAAATGTAGAAAAAGATTTGTTATTCCAAACAAAAAATTGTCTTTTACTTCTATTTCTTGGGTATATATTTAATTTAAAACCCTGATAGACAATTCATTTATGAATAATACTACTAGTTGATGATCAGAATTTGTGATTTCGTTTTATGAAAAGATAAATCAATACGCCATGTTTTCTCTCTGCGTTAATCACATTTAATCTTGTTATATTTGATAAAAAAATTTTGAGTTTTAAACACTTAGAGAATAAAAGTCCCCAAATGGAAGAGCTAAAACAATGTCTGCTTATTGATGACGATCTGGATGATCAGGAAATTTTTATCATGTGTATTGAAAAAATAAGTAATAACATCAAATGCACAACGGCTAATGACGGCGTGGAAGGGCTTGCACTATTGAACTCAAAAACAGACTACATTCCTGATTTTATTTTCCTTGATGTAAACATGCCAAAAATGAATGGCATTGAATGTTTGAAGCATATCAGGCAAATGGAGCATTTACGAAACACTAAAATCTACATGTATTCAACTACCTCAGAATCAAGAGTTGTGAAAGAATGTACGGGTTTAGGTGCAACTGATTTTGTGGCTAAACCAGCGAGATCAGTGGAGTTGAAAGAAAAATTATTAAAAATATTTGGCATTGTTTCTGAAATAAATGTGTCAATACATTAGATTCTATTATGGCTACAGATCAAAAAGAAAGGGTACTGGGGAGTTTTGCAAGCAGAAATGATCTCTATCAAAGAATGGTCGAAGAAATTCAGGATTATGCAATAATTTTAATGGATAGGAATGGCATCATTCAAAATTGGAACAAGGGAGCACAGAAAATTAAACAATATACAGAGGCAGAAATTATCGGTAAACACTTCAGTATTTTTTATTTGCCGGAAGATCTTGCCGTTAATCTCCCTCAACGATTGATTACACAAGCCTCAGAAACGGGCAGAGCTGTTCAGGAAGGATGGAGAAAAAGAAAAGATGGGACTCGATTTTGGGGAAGTATTACAATAACTGCTTTACACGATGATGATGGTTCCATATTAGGTTTTTGTAAAGTAACTCGGGATTTGACTGATAAAAAACAGATAGAAGAAAACCTGAGAATCAGCGAAGAACAATACCACCAAATGATTGCTGAAGTACAAGATTATGCAATCATACTTTTAAGCCCTGAAGGAATTATAGAGAATTGGAACCTTGGAGCCGAAAACATCAAAGGTTACTCGGCTAAAGAGGTTGTTGGTAAAAAGTTTAGCATGTTTTATACAGAAGAGGATCGCAAGAATAATCTACCTGATAAACTGTTAAATGAAGCAAAGACTACTGGAAAGGCGGTACAAGAAGGATGGCGTGTTCGGAAAGGTGGTATCAAATTTTGGGGCACAATTGTAATTACTGCTCTTCATGATAAAGATGGCTCCGTCATTGGTTTTTCAAAGGTAACCCGCGACCTTACCCTACAGAAAATGGCAGAAGATAAATTACGTGCCTATACTGCTGAACTTGAAATACAAAATAGTGAGCTGGAGCAATTTGCTTATGTTGCTTCTCATGATTTACAGGAGCCACTGAGAAAGATTCAAACTTTTTCGGAATTGATCCAACAGAATTATGAAAATGAGTCTTTTGTAAAAACATATTTTGAAAAACTTACAAATTCGGCAAAGCGAATGTCGGAGCTCGTTAGATCACTTCTCGACTATAGCCGCCTCTCCAAAAATGAAAAAGAAAAAATAATAAAAGTTGACTTAAACACCATTGTTTTTGAAGTAAAGCAAGATTTTGAATTACTTATCGAGGAGAAGAACGCTGTTATTAACTGCGAGGCACTTCCTGTAGTTGTAGGAAACCACATTCAGTTGAGACAATTATTTTCTAATCTGATCAGCAACTCTCTGAAATTTTCAAGAGCCGAACCTGTTATTAAGATAAGCGCTAAAATTGTTGACAAAAAACAAATTCCAGATGCATCCGCGCTATCGAAAGAAGGGAATTATTATAAAATTACCTTTGAAGACAATGGGATTGGATTTGAACAAAAATATGATAAAATAATATTCTCTTTATTTCAACGGTTACATGGTAAACATGATTACTCCGGAACTGGAATAGGTCTTGCACTTTGTAAAAAAATTGTAGAGAACCACGGTGGCTTTATCGAAGCTTGCAGTGAATTAGGAAAAGGAGCCCAATTTAATGTTTACCTGCCAGAATTATCTTAGTGATCTTTTATTAATGCATCACACTAATATATTTAATAAGTAATCTTTTATTGGTATGCACCTTAAGCATGTAAATTCCATTTGGAAAATTTGAAATAGTTACTTCTTGCCTTAAAGAATGATCTGCATCATTAAGCAATATCAATTTACCTTGCATATCTACCATCGTAATGTGCTGGATTATTTCATTTTCTATCGTATTTACTTCTATCGAAATAGTTGTTTTTGCCGGGTTAGGATATACGCTAATAGAACTGGCATTTTCTTCAATTTCGTTGATAGCAAGTGGGCCAGAAAGTTTTATTTTTAGAAGCCAGAAATCTGTACTACCATAACTATTCTCTGTTTTATCATACATTTTATTGGATAGAGAACCTCCAACCAACACATAACTACTATCAACGGCTTGCTGAATACTGGTACAATAATCATTGCCTTGTGCTGTAATGGTTTTATCCCATTTTACTTTTCCTGCGGCATCTAATTTTACCAGCCAATAATCGGTTTGTTGAGAGGATTCACTTTTATCTGCGTACTTAGGAGAGTCAGAAAATCCCGCAACGATGTATCCCCCATCTGACGTTTGCAATACTTGTTTCGCATAGTCAGCATTATATCCACCAATGGTATTTTGCCATTGCATATTTCCATTGGGATTTAATTTAATGATCCAATAATCATCTATACCTGTCTTCGCAACAGAATTTTCTGTTTTATCACCGGTGCTGTCTGATGTTGAATACCCCGACATGATATAACCATTATCACTTGTTTGCAGAATAGATGAAGGTGTATCTGTTTTACTTCCCCCAAACGTTTTATCCCACTGTTTCGTTCCGTTCCCATCTATTTTTACGATCCAGTAATCACTTCCTCCTCTGCAGGTATCTGTTTTATCATTACCAACACCGGTTGCACCAGCACCTGAATAAGAAGTACCACCAAGAATATATCCACCATCTTTGGTTTTATTTAAACAGGTCAGTGTAGAAGTACTGTAAATACTTTGTCCTCCATAATCCTTTTGCCACAAAATACTTCCTTTGGAACTTAATTTAACAACCCAATAATCGGATGAAAAAGATTTCATATGCGTAGTTTTATTCCCGGAGATGGTATCAGAACCCGACCAGGCGCCAATCACATAACTGCTATCTGCATTTTGTACAATGCTTTGTGGTACATCACTATAAATACCACCCAATGTACGTTGCCATTCTATTTTACCAATTGAATTTAATTTTAAGATCCACATATCCGGGAAAGCAGCTGCATTAAATCCGGCATCTGTTTTATCGCCGGTAGCAGTTGAATTGGAAGTACCTCCGATAATGAATCCATTATCCAACGTAGTTTCCAAAATCCTTAACCGATCATCATCACTTCCACCGAATGTTTTTTGCCATTGTATAGTTCTGGCTGAATCCAATTTTACAATCCAGTAATCTTCTTTACCCCGACAACTATCTGTCTTCAATCCTGATATTGCAGAAGAAGAGCTCCCTGCTACTACATAACCACCATCACTTGTCAACCTGACAATTGTGGGTGCACAATTAAAACATCCCGTTCCATCTGATAAACTACCTCCGATTGTTTTTTGCCATTGAATGGAAAGGGATTGTGCAGTAGCACAACTGCATATCAGTGTGCAGATACAAATGAATATATGTTGTAAATTTTTTTTCATGTCGATAGTTTGAAGTTTTTACCAGGACAAATATAATTATTTCCGAAATTAAATTCGGAACAACTATTAAATAGCTGAAGATGTTCTATTGAACATTCTTAGTATATTTGATTACAATACATCAATTAAAATTACAATGACTATAAAATGCCTTGTGAAATCTAAACCCAGTACCAAAAATTATATTCTCCTAATTTATTCTTTACTTTTCTGTAGATTAATTTTTTCACAAAATTCATTTGACTTACCAAAAGAAAAAGGCAATGAATTACTTAATTCGCAAGCAACTGCATTTATTGAAAACAAAGGTCAATTGACCGACATGAAAAATAAACCTGTTCCATTTGTACTATTTAAATCCCAGGTGCATGGGATGAATTTATATATCACGGAAAAGGGACTCACCTACGTCTTCTTAAAATCTGAAGAAAAAAACGCTTCTTTAAAAAAAAAAGAAAAAGGTCATTCAGCTAATACTATTGAAAATCCAACTACAGAATGGGAACGCATAGATATGTCACTGAAAGGAGCAAAGATCAAAAAAGAAAATATTATCAAAGAAAATAAAAGTGATGATTTTTCTCAATATTTTTTCCCTCATTGTCCGAAGGGTATTTCAGATGTCCACAGTTATAAAAAAATAACGATTAAGGAAATTTACCCCGGAATCGATTGGGAGTTATATAATGCCGATGAAAATGGAGTGAAATATAATTTCATCGTTCATCCTGGCGCGAATCATCAGCATATTGAACTCCTATATGCTTCTTTAAAGCCGCTTCAAATGAATGACAAAGGTAACCTGGAAATAAAATCGAAATTAGCAATACTTACTGAAAATGCTCCGGTATGTTATCAAATGGAAAAAAATATCGCTTCAAATTTTGTTGTAAGTGAACATAAAGAATTAAAAACAGGTGGCTATGAAACGCATGTTAAATTTGAAATACAAAATTACTCCCATACAGATATACTGGTCATTGATCCTCAATTGGTATGGTCAACACCTGTGGGAGGTATAAATTCTGTAAACTCATCCATGGCCATCACGACAGATCGATACGATAATGTATTCATTACAGGATTTTGCCAGGGAGATGGAGTTTCTGATTTCCCAGTATTAGATGCAGGAGGCGGATCCTACTTTAATGGGCTTTGCAATGGTATATTAAATTTATTTATTACTAAGTTTGATAGCACGAGTAGGCTTACCTGGTCGACCTATTATGGAGGGCTCTATTTGGATATAGCGCGAGGTATTTGCACAGACAATCTTGGAAATGTTTTTATTACCGGGTTTACAGATTCTCCTGATTTCCCGGTATACGATCCGAAAAATGGTGCATACTTCCGGGAACCGGCAGCTGATAGCTCCCGTAGTATATTTATTTTAAAATTCAGTAATAATGGTAATCAGCTTTGGGCAACCACCTATTTAGGAGCAGAAGGTAAATCAATTTGTACAGATATCTACAATAATGTTTTTATTACCGGTGAAACGTATGCACTCGACTTGGATGTATTGAACCCTGGCGGAAGCACCTATTTTCAAAAAACTCCAAATGGAGGAGCAAACACAGATGGATTTATTTTAAAATTTGATAATCTTGGAAAAAGGCTTTGGGCGACTTACTTCGGAGGAACTGAATTTGATAATATTTATGATGCCAGTATTTGCTCAGATAAAAAAGGGAATATTTTTATCACCGGCGATACGTATCGAAATTTCCCAGGATATAACCCGGGTAATAATGCCTATTATCAAAAGGGAGCAGGAGGCATTGATGCGTATGTTGCCAAATTCAATAATACCGGAACAAGGCTTTGGGCTACTGTTTATGGAGGAACCGGAGATGATATGGGCTCTTCTATTTGCCTGGGCCCTTCAGGAGATGTATTTATTAAAGGTTATACTACTTCTACTGACCTCCCCTTACTTGACCCAGGAAATGGAGCGTATCATAGTTCTTCAGGAGATGCATTTCTTTTAAAATTTAACAATGAAGGAAACTTGCATTGGGCAACTTATTTTAAAGGGAATCGAATTAGCGGTATTATAAACACCAATAGTGATATTGTTGTTGATGAATGTAATAATATCTATGCAAGTTTTTCTACAGCCTATAAGGACATGCCTCTTCAAGCTCCTCCTGATAACAGTTATTATTACGATCCGACTTATAACGGCGATCAGTCAGACTTGTTTATTACAAAGTTTAGTTCATCATATGCTTACGAATGGGGAAGTTATTTTGGCGGCAATAAATTCGATTCCGGTCAAGCCCTGGCTTTGGATAAATCGAATCATTTATATATGACTGGTAATTGGAGTACCGGCCAGGGAATTCTTTGGGGAAGCTATCCTACTTTAAACGCCGGAGGCAACTCTTTTTTCGGACCTTTTGCAAACTATCAAAGTGCATACATTTCAAAATTTGCAGTCAAAGATGTAACGACTGGGCCACCACTTGTAACAAACTCAAATTGTGAATGCAATGGCTCGGCTAAAATTAATGTTTTAACAGGCTCTCCCTCGTTTAATTGGTATAACTCCAAAGGAACATTAATTGGAAACCAACTATCCATCTCTAATCTTTGCCCGGGAGATTACAAAGTAATTATGACAGATGAAACCTGCAAACAAAAAACAATAGATTTAAAAATAAACAATACCAATATTATCGCTTCCATTGCAGGTAGTGATACCATGTGTATGGGCGACACGATTGTATTAACAGCAAAAGGCGGGTCTAGTTATGCTTGGAATACCGGAGCAACCACCCCGACTATTCTGGTGAGTCCATCATCACAAACAATTTATTCTGTTGTTGCTTCAAAAGATACCTGTACAGCTTCAGCAATGTTTACTGTAAATGTAATTCCATATCCGAATGCATCAATAACTGGAAAAGACAGTATTTGTCAAGGGCAAGAATTAAAACTCATGGCAAGCGGCGGAAGAAGCTATTTATGGAATACGAATTCAACATCTTCTGAAATAAAAGTGCTTCCGCATTCAGATACTACTTATTCTGTTGTAGTTTCGAATGGCTATTGCTTGGACACAGCGTCTATTTCTATAACTATTAACCCATTACCCATTGTAAATGCGGGCAATGACATCATAACAAGTTATGGTCAACCGGTACAATTATTTTCTACAGGTGAAGGGAAATTTGCATGGTTACCAACAACCGGATTAAATTGTGCATCTTGTCAGGATCCCATAGCCTTGCCACCTTACACAACCATGTATTGCGTTTCTATAACAGATTCACATGCATGCACTGCAAACGATTGTATTACTATTTCAGTTCCAGTTGTCATACCAAATATATTCACTCCGAATAATGATGGCATAAGTGATGTTTTTTTTATTGAAGGATTACAACCCAATACAGCACTATTAACTATATACAACTGCTGGGGACAACTCATTTATAAATCTTCAAATTATGCAAATGATTGGGATGGAAGAAATTGTAGTGATGGGGTATACTATTATATCTTAAATGACACCATTGAAGATAAAGCTTATAGAGGATCCATCCATATAATCAGATAAAAGATGAATGAATCTGTGGAACATAACCAGCTCGTAATGTATTGACAATAGATTTTGGCGTTAACACTGTCACAGTACCTTTTCCTGGTAATTCGATTTCTTTTTCATAACCATATTCTGTCCATCGATACATTTTTTTTCCCATCACCAAAAATGCTTCTTGATCTATTAAAATAAAAGTGCCATCAGGAAGCATAGAAATTTTTTCTTTGTAAGTGACTTTCTCCTGTTCCATATTTATTCGCTCCTCATGAATGATTTCATCAATTTCACGAATTTTTGTTTTTAGATTAAAGTCATAACTTGAATTTCCTTGCAACCAAAATTGCTTAAATCTATTAAACTCTTCCCTCCTGCACTCCGCACAAGGCCTATGACCAGCTGAAAAAGCTGTTGCTTCATCCAGAAAAAAAAGTTCGGTGTACAAATTGGGAGTCATCATTATTCTTTTTCTCCCTTTAAACTCAAGCTTACAGGTGATCCAGGTTTTATGTTTAAACAAGCGAACAACTTCTTTCTTATCGTTGTGAATAAGCCCTCGGGTACCCGTCCAGCTACCACGGGCCTTGGTTCTTATAAGTTTGCCTAATGGATTAACACGATTTTGTAACATGGTTATAAATATAAAAACAAAATCGCCCAACTGGGCGATTTGATTTAATAAAGAACTTAAATTTTTGATTCACTTCTAATTCCATCCCCCACCCAATGCTTTATAAATATTTGTTACCGCATTAAATTGCTTTTTCTTCGCTTCAATCAATTCTAATTTTGATTCAAGTGCATCTCGTTGTGTCATTAATACTTCCAAATAATCTGCTCTTGCTGATTTGAATAAATCATTCGAAATGTCAATTGATACTGTTAATGCTTCTACTTCTTTATTCTTCAGATTATAAAACTGTTCTAAATTACTGATGTTTGATAGCTGATTAGAAACCTCCACATATCCATTCAAAATCGTTTTTTGATAATCATACAACGCTTCTACCTGATATGCTTTTGCTTTATTGAACTCTGCTTTTATTGAACTTCTATTGATAAGAGGTGCTGTTAATTCACCAACCAATGAAAACAACATGGACTCTGGGGCTGTAAATAAATAGGATGGTTTAAATGCTTCAAAGCCAGCTGCACCTGATATATTAAACGAAGGATAAAATTCAGCCTTCGCTGCCTTCACATCGCATTTAGCAGCAAACAGTTCCAATTCTGCCCGCTTAATATCCGGACGGTTCGCTAACAATTGAGAAGGTATCCCTATTTTTACCTGCTGTGGCATTTGTGTCATAAACGTAGCTTTATCACGCACAATTGGTTGGGGATAGCGGCCTAACAAAAAGTTAATCTCATTTTCATTTTCTTTAATGTTTTGAAGAACTTCAAATTCCATACTTTGAGAACTCAATACCTCCGCTTCGAATTTCTTCACAGCCAACTCTGTAACGACAGATGCTGTCTTTTGGATTTTTACAATTTCCAAGGCATTTTTCTGTAAGGTTATCGTTTGCCTGATAATGTCCAACTGATTATCTAAGGAAAGTAATTCATAATAGGCATTGGCAATATCGGAAACCAAGTTGGTCACCACAAAGTTTTTCCCTTCTACACTACCTAAATACCTGCTAAGTGCAGCCTTCCTGGAGTTTCTCAATTTCTTCCAGATGTCCACTTCCCAACTTGCATTTAAGCCGATTAAAAAATTATCCAGTTGTTCAGGTACAATTTTCCCCGGGGTAATTTCTGCCGAGGCATCCCCTGCTCCTTGGCTCGTGTAGCGTCCCACTTTTTCACGTGAGGCTTCTGCACCAATTCCAATTATTGGAAACAACATTCCTTTTCTCAATCGTACATCATTTCTTGCAATTTCTATGTCTTGCAAAGTGATCAAAAGGTCAAAATTATTTTTAAGGGCGGTGTCAATAAGAGTAACTAAATTTTTATCAGCAAAAAAATCTTTCCATTTTAGTTGTGCTGAGTTTGTAGAATCTTTTGAATCACTATACGATTGTGGCATTGCAACAGCATCCGTTTTTCGAACGGGAGTAAAAGTAGTACAACCTGCAAACAACAGGCAGGTTAATAGTACGACAATGCTTTTATATTTTCTAACTACGTTCATGTTATGCAAGTTCATCTGTTAAAGGTTCATCTTCTTCATTTTCAACACTGGGGAAATGTTTTTCGGCAATCTTCGCAAAAATATAATAGAGCCCTGGCACAATCAGAACCCCGAAAACAGTTCCGAACAACATCCCTCCTGCTGCAGCTGCACCAATCGTTCTGTTACCTATGGCTCCAGGACCAGTTGCAACAACCAATGGAATTAATCCTGCTATAAATGCAAAGGAGGTCATCAAGATAGGACGAAGACGAGCTGCTGCACCTTCAATGGCCGACTGCATAGCCGTCATTCCGGATCGATGCCGGTGAACAGCAAACTCAACAATTAATACGGCGTTCTTTCCTAAGATACCAATCAACATCACCATCGCGATTTGCGCATAAATATTATTTTCCAGTCCCAATACTTTCAAGAAAACAAATGCTCCAAAAATTCCAATCGGTAATGAAAAGATGATGGGCAGTGGTAATACAAAACTTTCGTATTGAGCAGATAACACCAAATAAACAAATATCAGCGAGATAAGAAAAATATAAAGCGCCTGATTTCCTTGTCTGGATTCATCAATGGAAATACCTGCCCATTCAATACCAAAACCTTTAGGCAATTTTGTTTTTGCCACTTCTTCAACGGCTTTCAATGCAGTTCCACTGCTATATCCTGGAGCCGGTCCGCCACTCACCTCAGATGAATTGTACAGATTGTGTCGGGTAATTTCAGAAAGCCCAAATACTTTTTCCATTTTCATAAAAGCCGAATACGGAACCATTTCTCCTTCTTCATTTTTTGCATACAATTTTAATAAATCACCCGGCTGCTCTCTATATTGCGGTAGAGCTTGTACCATTACTTTATATTGACGGTCGTATTTAATGAAACTGGTTTCATAATCACTTCCAACAAATGTCGACAGGTTGTTCAATGCATCATCAATCTTAATCCCTTTTTGTTTTGCCTTATCATTATCCAGTTTCAAAAGATACTGAGGGAAACTTGCGCTGTAAAACGTGAAGTTATTAGAAAGCTCAGGACGTTTATTTAATTCGGCTACAAAATTTTTACTTACCGTTTCCATCAGCTTGAAATCACCACTTCCCGCTTTGTCAAGTAAACGGCACTCAAATCCACCGGCTGCACCATATCCTGGAACAGCAGGAGGAGGAAAAAATTCGATGGTGGCACCTTTGATATTTTTTGCTTTTTCTTCTAATTCTTTCATGACTTCCATCGTGGAATGTTTTCGTTCCTCCCAACTTTTTAAATTGATCAAACAACTACCTGCATTCGCACCTGTACCTTCTGAAAGAATCTCATAACCCGACATCGTTGAAACAGATTTAATATCTTCCATCGTTGCAGCTATTTTTTGCAATTGATTTCCGATCTCATCGGTTCTTTCCAAGGTTGATCCTGGAGGAGTAAGAATGATTGCATAAAAAAGTCCTTGATCCTCATTAGGAATAAAACCCGACGGTACCTTGGCGCTTATACCCCAAATTCCTACACAAAAACCGATCAATACTAAAAATGTAACCACTCTTCTGTTTACAATTGCGCCAACAATTGTTTTGTACTTTCCTTGTATTTTATTAAACCGGCTATTGAATGCAATTATGAAACGATTCAATAAATGTTTCTTTTTCTCAACGCCATGTGTGTTTTTCAACATCAATGCGCAAAGTGCCGGTGTAAACGTAAGCGCCACAATTCCGGATAAAATAATAGCAGTTGCCATGGTCACGGAGAACTGTCTGTAAAAAATACCAACCGGTCCTGACATAAACGACACGGGAATAAACACGGCTGCCATTACCAAGGTGATTGCAATGATGGCACCTCCGATTTCTTTCATTGCTAATTCTGTTGACTTGACGACTCCAAGATGTGTTTCTTCCATTTTTGCATGCACTGCTTCCACTACCACAATTGCATCATCTACCACAATACCAATTGCAAGCACCAATGCAAACAGCGTAATCATGTTGATCGTGATTCCAAATAATTGCATGAAAAAGAAAGTACCAATTAATGATACCGGCACTGCAATGGCCGGAATTAATGTGGAGCGCCAATCTCCTAAAAAGATAAATACAACCAGGGAAACCAATAAAAAGGCTTCCACTAATGTATGTACAACTTTCTCAATAGAAGCATCTAAAAATTTGGATACATCATACCCCAACGAATAATCCATCCCTCTTGGAAATGTACTTTCTTTGATTTCTTCCAGTTTCTTTTTTACATTTTTAATAACCTGGCTCGCATTACTCCCATACGATTGTTTGATAACAATAGCAGCAGAAGGTTTTCCATTTAGCTTTGAATATAAATCGTAATAGGTGTTTCCGAATTCAACCTGGGCAATATCTTTTAAACGCAGCAATTCACCATTCGCATTTGCGCGAATAACTATATTTTCATATTGCTCTTTATTGGTGTATCTACCCGAATATTTTAATACGTACTCAAATGCCTGAGATTTTTTTCCCGACGCTTCACCCAATCTTCCGGGGGAGGCTTCCATACTTTGCTCATTCAATGCTTCCATCACTTCATCAGCCGAAACTTTGTATGCCTGCATACGATCCGGTTTTAGCCAGATTCTCATGGAGTATTCTCTGTCTCCCAATACATCGGCAAAACCAACTCCATCCACACGTTTCAATTCAGAAAGCAAATTGATATCGGCAAAATTATATAAGAAATTTACATCCAATGCAGGGTCATCACTGTACAAATTGATATACATCAACATGTTGGATTCTTCTCTCGTTATTTTTACACCTTCACGAACAACAAGTGGTGGTAATTTGTTCACGACAGCAGCAACACGGTTTTGAACATTCACAGAAGCAATATTGGGATCCGTTCCCAACTCAAAAACTACGGAGATTAAACATTCTCCATCATTTCCCGCATCCGAATCAATATATTTTACACCGGGAACACCGTTAATGGAACGCTCCAAGGGGATCACCACCGCTTTTATCATAAGCTCTGCATTTGCTCCGGGGAAACTTGCAACAATGTTTACTTTAGGTGGAGAAATTGATGGAAATTGAGTTATCGGTAATTGTATTAATGCCAGCGATCCAAGAAAAACAATGATGAGTGAGATAACAATGGATAGTACTGGTCTATGTATAAATTTACTGAACATTTTCGTTTATGAATTAAAATTCTTATTGTTTAATTAATTGCAGATCTTCAATCACTTTTTTTGCAGGAATAAATTCTGCATCAATTTTATCATCATCCTTTACACTTTGCAATCCATCTAAAAGGATCCTATCGTCTACTGAAAGTTGTCCGGCATCCAGTATGTATAGATTTGGTATCCGTTGTTTTATAGTGATGTTTTTTGATCGGATGACATTATTTTTGTCAACTACATACACATAAATTTTATCCTGAAGTTCAAATGTTGCTTTTTGAGGTATAATTAAAGCACCTTGTATAGGAACGGTTAATCTCACTTTTCCGGTTTCTCCATGTTTTATCAGCAGTTCGGGATTCGAAAATTTTGCTCTGAAAGCAATATTTCCAGTAGTGTTATCAAATTCACTTTCAATGGTTTCGATGGTACCTTTGTATTTATGCAATTGGTTATTTGCCAATAAAAGTGATACCGTATTTTTTTCATCCTTATTTGCCCTATCCTTAAAATCCAAATACTCGATTTCTGACATATTAAAATAAGCATAGATTTCTTTATTATTTGAAATGGAGGTTAGCAAGGTTCCTTCATCGATCAAGCTACCGGTTTTAAATTTTATCCGGTCGATCGTTCCCTCAAAAGGAGCTTTTATCTCTGTGAATCCAAGCTCTAATTCTGCAGAAGCTACTTCAGCGGTAGCCTCATCTAATTTTGATTGTGCGATGGAAAGTTCTGTTTCAGAAACAATATTTTTTTCTGCTAATTTTTTTACATTCTGTAATTCCAGCTCCAGTGTTTTTGCATTGGCTTTTGCTTTTGCATACTCCGCCTGATATTGCTTGGGCATAATATTAAACAGTACCTGGCCTGCTTTCACAAGTTGTCCCTCATCCACATTTATTTTTTCCAAATATCCTTTTACGAGTGCATGTATTTCAACATTTTGAATGGATTGCAATTGAGCAACATATTCTTTTGTATAAGAAGTATCCATTACAATTGGACTTGTAATATTATATTTTCCTGCATCCTCGCTTTCTTCTTTTTTAGAAGTACAGCTAATTAAACCCATTAAGGCACAAACGCCTGTTAGCATTGCTAGTTTATTCATTGATAGTAAAGTAAATTTTAATAGAATTGTTAGTAATCGAAATGCAGCTTAAACGAATTGTTTATACTGCATGTAGTACGGAATCAGAGCTTCAGTACGTTTAGGGAAATAAATTCAAAAAGGGAAAAATCAGGGAAATACGTGGAACGAGGCCTCTTGTGTATTTGTATACTAAAAGGTTTTGTAACAAATTGTTTGTTACCAAAAGAGACAATATAAGGAAGGGTTATTTTTTTCTTAACAGAAAAATTTTCATCGTCATCATTGAAAAAATCGTCTTCAGAATAGTAAATGGAATTTTTAGGATCTTGGGAAGAAAAAGAATATTTTTCTCCTATTTTTTTAAACGAATCTGTAAAACCTAGCCCTTGTTTTGAATGTGATGAATGTGCATCACATGGGCGGATAAAAAATATGCAAAAGAAAAAGATGTAATAAATAAACGTCTTCATAACTTAATTCCTACAAAGGTAATACGAAAGCCTGTAATAGCGGCAACCTTAACACTTTTTAACATTTTTAACACGTAACTTTACATCATTACGACAGATAAAATATAAAGTTCCAATACTGTCCATATAATTTTATAAGTGATAGCTACTTAAGATTTATAAAACTGTTTTAATTGTTCCGCCAACTCCTCAACTTTCTCTTCTGGGGAATAATGATCAAACTCTTCCATTATTTTTCGACTCTTTTGTTGTAATTGATCGGATAATGCTTTCAACCCCAGATGAAAGTATGCAGGGCTTTTTGAGCCCGCCATTAAATTTATTGGAATAGAAATGTTTTTATAGTGTTCTAATTTGGAATCCAATTGCATTGCCATTTTAATATCAGCAACCAATGTTGGGAGTAAATCCAGCATCCGCACACCTACTTCTTTTTTCCGTTCAAGCAATGAAAGCAAATTGATAAATGCAGTGATGGCCCAAAGCGGCATGCTGCTTATCCCTTCAACAACCTTTAACCCCTTTAGTGAAATAGCCATTGCTCTTCTTCGCTTACCTTCGCGCAATGCATTCTCAAAATCCTTAAACCAATCAAACGGAAAAGAATGATTCACAGAAATCGGAGGTTCGTATACGGCTATTTTTTTTATGTTGCATGCTGTATAAGAAGCAATTGTTTCAAGCGCTATTAGTCCACCTGCACTGTGACCAAAAATAAACTCAGCATTTGTTGCATATACAACAGCAATCAAATCTTCTATTGCTTTTTTCATGTTGTATCCTTCAGCTTCTGGTTCGCTTAGCCCTCTTCCTCTTCGATCCGGGATATATACCGTGAAGTTATTGGAAAGTCCAATTGCAAGTTTTTCATAATTCTGGGAAATGCGTCCGGCTCCATGACAAATGATTAAACCTGGCCCTTTACCGGTTTGCCGATATCCGATCCTAGTTCCATCTTCAGATGTTACTATTGATGTTGTAAAAATCATTTCTCTTCGTTCTTCTTTTTACTTTTGTTCAGTTTACTAATAATTCTTTTTCGGTGATTCATTCCCCAGTCTCGCAATGCATTGAATACCGGTTCAAGCGAATCAGCATAAGGGGTTGTAGTGTATTCGATCGCCACGGGAAAATCGTCGTATACGGTTCGTTTAATCAGGTCATGTCCTTCCAGATCTTTTAATTCCTTAGCCAGCACTTTTCCATTTATCTTAGCGATGCTACGTTCAATTTCCTTAAAGCGTCTGTTGCCATGCATAATGGAAATGAGGATAAGTATTTTCCATTTGCCATTGATAACATCCAATGTATCTTTGATAGGAAGAATATCCGATTGACAATCGGTATGTGTTTTTTTTGCCATAATGTACTGATATTTGCTACTTACCTTTGGGTAACTACTTACTTTTTGTAAGCAAATATACGTAACTTTGTATGAAGAAAATATTTTCACGCTTTAATAGTGCTATTTAGTATATCACCACATGGAACGTAAAGAATTTTTAAAATTAATGGCTTTGGCCCCTTTATCCTTAAATGCTATGGACTTAAAAGAATTTGAGAAGTTCACACAAGAACTTCCATCGCAAAACAAAAAACTTCCTGTATTAT